>Ga0214917_10001215_pt1 | contig 33494 bp, 33 predicted proteins | sample LL_1208_BB_MetaG_FD_177983 | JGI IMG/M metagenome (GOLD analysis project Ga0214917, IMG submission 177983) | Freshwater microbial communities from Lake Lanier, Atlanta, Georgia, United States - LL_1208_BB | ecosystem: Environmental > Aquatic > Freshwater > Lake | place: USA: Georgia | collected... | reverse complement strand
GACTGTTTCTTAATGGCATCCATCACCGCGTTTTCGAGAATGAGCGTCGTGCGTTTCACACATAGATACATACATAATAAACATATGTATGTCTATACGGGAGTTTGTTCGTCAGGTAGGGCCCGATCTACGCATCGGGCCGCCGTTTGCGGCATTCAGCTCCCATCTCACCACTGCGGTCGGGTCGTAGACCCGACCCTACCAAGGCGTTCAAGCTCGATCTCTGGGTAGGGCCCGATCTACGCATCGGGCCGCCGTGGTCAGCTCACCAATTTCAGCGCAACAGCTGCGGTCGGGTCGTAGACCCGACCCTACCGAAGTTTGCGGCTAGAGGGTGATGCGGAGGAAGGTTTTCTTGCCGACCTGGAGGACTTGGCCGTTTTGGAGGGAGATTTCCGCCTGTGGATCGGCAAGTTTGGTGCCGTCGAGTTTGACTCCGCCTTGGGTGATGAGTCGACGGGCTTCGGAGTTGCTCGCGACCGATTTTGTTTCCTGAATGAGTTTGGCAACGGAGAGGGTGGGGGAGGAGGGGCGGAAGGAGTCGATCTCGGCGGAGGAGAGATCCTTTTTGGAAAACTTTGCCTCGAAATCGCTCCGGGCGGAGCGAGCTGCCTCTTCCCCGTGGAAGCGGCGGACGGCGGCGGCGGCGAGCTCCTTTTTGGCCTCCATGGGGTGAGCCGGCGACTCCTTGGGCAGGCCGAGAAAAGAGCCGAGGAGATCACGCCAAAGGGCACAGGTTTCGTCTGGGATGGACATCACTTTTCCGAAAATCTCGGTCGGGGGTTCGGTGATTCCAATGTGGTTTCCCAGGGATTTGCTCATCTTCTGTTTGCCATCGGTGCCGGTGAGGAGGGCGGTGACGAGGACGACCTGAGGTTCCTGACCGGCTTGGCGTTGGAGGTCGCGCCCGACGAGATTGTTGAAGAGTTGGTCGTTTCCACCGAGTTCGATATCGGATTTCACGGCGACCGAATCGTATCCTTGGAGGACGGGGTACTGAAATTCAGCCAAGCTGATCGGGACACCCTCCTTGTGGCGTTTCGAGAAGTCGTCCCGCTCCAGCATCCGGGCGACGTTCACTTGTCCGTTGAGGCGGAGGAGATCGGCGCAGGTGAGTTTGGCGAGCCACTCTCCGTTGCGGCGGACTTCCGTTTTCTTTGGGTCGATGATTTTGAAAACCTGGTCGGTGTAGGTCTTGGCGTTTTGTTCGATGACCTCAGGTTCAAGGGCAGGACGGGTTTTGGAGCGACCCGTGGGGTCGCCGACGCGGGCGGTGTAGTCGCCGACGATGATGACGGCGAGATGGCCTGCCTCCTGGAACTGGCGGATCTTGGCAAGGACGAGGGCGTGGCCGAGATGGAGATCGGGGGCGGAGGGATCGAAGCCCAGTTTGACGCGGAGGGGGCGACCGGAGGCGAGTTTCCTCGTGAACTCCTCACGCGTATGGACGTGGGTGAGGCCGGAAAGGAGGGTTTCAGCGGACATGGATCGAGACTAACCGCTTTGGAGGGAAGATGAAGAGGAAGATTGTTTTTAAACTTTTTCCGTTTGTGCGGCGAACCTAAGAGATTTTTAGAGCTGCGATGGCTGCCATGATCTGGTCGGCGAATTTCTGAAAGTCGTCCCTGCTCTTGGGATCGCCCTGAAAGCGCATGGGTTGGCCATAGACGACGCGGATGGGGCGGAAGGGGTGCCACCTGCCATTCCGTGGCATGGCTTCGCGGCTGCCGATGATGTGGACGGGGACGACCGGGACGTTGGACCGTGCGGCGATCAGGCCGATTCCTGGCTCGGCTTTCGCCAGATTTCCGTCGAGGGTGCGGCCTCCCTCGGGAAAGAGGACAAGGGTTCCCCTGTTCCTCAGAACCTCAAAGATGTTTTTGAGGGACGAGGGGCCGGGCGACTCCTGGTTCACCGGTATGGAGCCGATGGAGGGCAGAAGCCAGGATCCCACGGGGGGCGCAAACAGGGTGTGGCGGGCGAGGTAGTAGGTGACCCGGCGCACGCTGCAACCGACGGCGGGTGGATCCAGATAGCTGGCATGATTGGGCGCGAGAATGACGGGTCCCTCGGGAATCGAATCCACCCCCCAGGTGCGGAGGCCGTGAAACAATTTGAAAAAGGCGAGGGAGATGAGCCGGCAGAAATGAAACCAGGAAGGGCGGACTTTCATGGAACGGTGGGGGCGGAGGTTTGGCGGGCCCGAACCTCCCGAACGATGCGGTCGGCCAAAGCCCGGGCATCGTTTTCACCGCTGTCGAGCAGGACGGCGTCGGCGGCGCGGAGGAGGGGAGCGGCGGCGCGAGAGGAGTCGATCTTGTCCCTGGCGGCGAGGTTGTCTTTTTCGCCCTGTTTGCGGCGGCGTTCTGCCCGAACGGTTGGGCAGGCATCGATGAAATATTTGAAGGGGCTGTCGGAGCAGACGACCGTGCCGATATCGCGCCCCTCCATGACGAGGGGGGCGGAGAGGCGGAGTTTACGCTGGAGATTGACCAGATATTCGCGGAGTTCGGGAAGAGCGGAAACGATCGAGACGGCCGCGTTCACCTCGGGAAGGCGGGTGTGGGGGGCCAGGTCACGGGTCCCTTCGCGCAGCGTGATCTCCCCGTTTTGGATCTCGGCATGAAAATCCACTTTTTCGAGGAGTTGTTTCAGCCGGGTGCGGGACGCCGGATCGTGACCGGCCTCGAGGGTCAGAAAAGTGAAGGCGCGATACATTGCGCCGGTGTCGACGTAGACGTAGCCCAGATCGTGGGCGACGAGGCGGGCGACGGTGCTTTTCCCTGAGGCGGCGGGGCCGTCGAGGCAGATCACCGGGTGGAGCATGGATCAGCGACCCAGTTCCTGGAGTGCAGCGATCTGCTTGGCGAAACCCGGGTAGCTGGTCTCGATGCAGGCGGTGTCCCGGACAACGGTTTTTCCCTTCGCCAGGAGGCCGAGGATCGCGGCGGACATGGCAATCCGGTGGTCGCCGTGGCTGTCGACCTCGGCCCCGACGAGCGGACAACCGCCTTCGATCAGCAATCCGTCCGGTTTTTCCTCCACCGGGACTCCGAAAAGGCGGAGATTCTTTGTGATCACGGCGAGGCGATCGCTTTCCTTGTGGCGAAGTTCCGCGGCGTCGCGGATTTCCGTCGTTCCCTCCGCGAGGGCCGCGGCGACGGCGAGAATGGGGATTTCGTCGATCAGGTTGGGGATTTCCTTTCCTGCCACCTGGGTGGCTTTCAAGCCGTTGCCTCCAACGATGGTGATGGTGCCGAGGGGTTCCGGGGTGGGCTGTTCCACTTTTTCCATGATGCCTGCCCCCATCCTGAGAAGGGCGGAGATGAGGGCCGTCCGGGTGGGGTTGAGTCCGACGTGGCGGAGGGTGAGTTTCGAGCCGGGGAGACCGGCTGCGAGAACCATCCAAAAGGCGGCGGAGGAGAAATCACCCGGCACATCCAGCTCGGTGCCCTCGAGACGTTGGGGGCCGTGGAGGATGATCGATTTGTTTTCATTCCGGAGGCTGGCCCCGAAGGCGGGGAGGAGGCGTTCCGTGTGGTCACGGGAGAGGGAGGGTTCGGTGAAGACGGTTTTCCCGGCGGCCTGCAGGGCGGCGAGCAGAACGCAGGATTTGACCTGAGCACTGGAGACCTGGCTGGTGAAGTGGATTGCCCGGAGATTGTTTCCACGAAGGGTGAGTGGGGGACGGTCTCCCGCGCCCTCACAAATCAGTTCGGCACCGAATTGGCGCAAAGGTTCGGCAATCCTTTTCATGGGACGACGGGTGAGGGAGGCGTCTCCGAACAGACGGGTGGTGAAAGGGAAGCCTGCGACGATGCCGGAGAGGAGGCGGATGGTGGTGCCACTGTTCCCGCAGTCGATCGGTTCGGCGGGCGGGAGGAGTTTGCCTGCCCTGCCCTCGATCAGGACCTCGTCCGGCGCGACACGATCGATGCGACAACCCAGCGCTTGCATGGCGTGGAGGGTCGAGAGGCAGTCTTCCCCGGGGAGAAATCCGCGAAGCCGGGTGGTGCCGGAGGCGAGACCGCCGAGCATGATTCCCCGATGGGAAATGCTTTTGTCCCCCGGGACGGCGAACTCCGCATCGAGTTTGCGGATGGGGCGGATTTCCAGCCGGCTCATGGTGTGGGAAGTGTGCGCCGAACTTGTGCGGCTTCCTCCAAAAGTTTTGTCAGGGCGGTGGCGTCGCCCTTCTCCAGCGCGGTGGTGAGACGGGCCAGGGAGGTGCCGAACGTTTGTAGGGAGGCGAGAATTTCCGAACGGTTCCCGAGAAGGATTTCCGACCAGAGGGAGGCGGGGCCACCGGCGATGCGGGTGGTGTCGCGGTAGCCGGAGCCAGCCAGGGAAAGGGGGGAGGTGCCGGCGGCCAGGACCAGGGTGGCAGCGAGGCAGTGGGGAAGATGGCTGATGCGTGCGACCTGGGCATCGTGCTCGGAGGGGCTCATGGTGACGACCCGGGCCCCGAGGGCCTGCCAGAAAGTGGTGGCATCGCGGAGCGTTTCGGAGGACGTGGAGGAGGCGGGAGTGAGAATGACGGGGGCTTTTTGAAAAAGATTTGTCCGGGCGGCGGCAAGGCCGGACTCCTCCGACCCGGCCATGGGGTGGGATCCAATCCAGCGGGCTTTGCCTTGGAGCAGGGGGGCGACCGCTTTTTCGACCGACTCCTTGATGCTGGAGACATCGGTCACCAGCGTGGTGGGGGAGAGATGCGGGAGAATGGATTGAACCAGGGAGGGGAGAACGGACGGAGGGGCAGCGAGGAGAACGAGATCGGAACCACGAACGAGGGCCGGATCCGTTCCGACGTCGGCGTTTGGCATAAGCTGGCGGATGGCCGGAACCGATTCGGCCCGGCGGGTCCAGAGGGCCAGTTGAGCCTTGGGAAAGGCCTGGGTGGCGGCAAGGGCGGCGGAACCTCCGATGAGTCCCGGAGCGAGGACGGCGATACGGGAGAAAATCATTTTTTGGCGGGGAGGAGTTGGGGAAGGGCTTTTTCCAGCCGGGCCATCTGTTCGGGAGTGCCGATGGAGATCCGGATCCACGTGGGCAGGCGGTAGCTGCGGAGGGGGCGGACGATGATTCCCTGTTTTTGGAGGGCGTGGAAAACGGCGTCCCCGTCCCCGACCTCGACCATGACGTAGTTGGCGGTACCGGGAATGAAGCGGAGGTCGTGTTGTTTGAGAAACGCGTGGAGCCGATCGCGACCGGCATCGGTCAGGGCGACTGTTTTGCGGACGTGGTCGGTATCGGCAAGGCCGGCGAGGGCGGCGACCTGCGCGGGAGCGGAGGTGTTGAAGGGTTGCCGGGATTTTTGAAGAACGGCGGCGATCTCGGGGCGGGCGAGACCGTAGCCGATGCGAAGGGCGGCAAGGCCCTGGACCTTGGAGAAGGTGCGAAGGACGACGACGGGACGGCCCTCTTTGACCCAGGAGACGGAGGGGGGAGGTTCCGGAATGAACTCGTGATACGCCTCGTCCAGGATGAGAAGGGGCCCGGCGGGAAATTTTTCAACAAAGGCGGTGAGCTCCGCGTTGGGGATGCGGGTGCCGGTGGGGTTGTTGGGAGAGGCGAGGAACACGAGGCGAACATCGTCCCGGAGGCGGGCGGCGAACCCGGCGAGGTCGTGATGAAAATTGCGGTCGGGCACCTCCTCAAAAGGAACAGCAAAGAGGCGGGCCATCAGGCCGTAGACGGCGAAAGCGTAGGCGGAGGCCAGAACGCGGCCTTGGCCGGGGTGGGTGTAGGCGTGGTAGCAGAATTCGATGATTTCGTTGGAGCCACAGCCGAGAACGACGTGATCCGGGGTGAGGCCGTGGGTGCGGGCGATGGCTTCGCGGAGGGCGATTCCCGCACCATCGGGATAGAGGTGGGCATGCTCGAGGGAGTCGCGGATGGCCTGGAGGGCGCGGGGGGAGGGGCCGAGCGGGTTTTCGTTCGAGGCGAGTTTTGCGATCTGGGATGGTTGGAGGCCGTGTTCGCGGGCGACATCGGTGATGGGCCGCCCGGGCTCGTAGGGCCGGAGGTCGGACACATGGGGGTTGGGGACGGGAAGCTTCACGGTTTTTGCGGGACGGAGCGGGTTTGGCGGGTGCGGAAGAGCTGGAGGGCACGTCTGATTTTCGGGTTGCGGGGGGCCAGGCATGCGGCGGCGAAAAGGGCGGCGTTGATTTGTCCGGCGCGTCCTGCGGCAAAGAAGGGGCCGGGGGCGGAGGCTCCCAGTTTGCGGAGGAGGGCGAGGGTTGGGGCGGGGTGGGTGGAATCAGGCACAAGCAGTGGCGGAACGGATCGTCCCACTTTCCCAGGAATGTAGGATGATTTGGCGGAGGGGTAGGGTGCGATGGTGAGGGCGGCGGGACTCTTGTTGGAGGTGGAGGTGGAAACCAGGCCCAGGTGCCGAAGCGTTTGCACCGTCTGGGGCAAACGACGGGGTTGGATCACCTGGACGGGGGTCGTGGACATGTTGGCGAGGATAGCCTCTTTTCCCCCCTCTTCTCAACTCGAAGCGCTTTGATAACGGCGCAGGCCGAGTTGGAAGAAAAGGGATGCAACAAGGGTGGCGGAGAGGCTGGTCAGGAGGAAAAGAACGAGGGAACCGGGCTGCCAACCGCGAAGGAGGGTGTTGGCCGGAATATTGGCGACGAGGAGAAGGGGAAGGGCGAAGGTGAAAAGAACGCGAAACCACCCCTTGGCCGCCTCCCGGGGAAGTCGGGCGACCTGAAATATGCTGTAGTAACCCAGCAGGACCGATTCCGCCTGGATGATCCAGAAGGTGAGGGAGACGAGGGTGAGAAGGAGGGCGTAGTGGGTGAGAAGTCCGGCCAGGAGCAGGAGAAGATAAAGGAGGAACGAGGGGAGGGAGGGGGTGATGTGGAGATCGTGGAGCGCGGTGGCAACGACGACGGCGGCGATGAGGGCGTTGGCCAAAGGGCCGATTTCCAGATGGGAGGTGCTGATGAGAAATTGGGGCGGGGTGGGCTTGAGGAGAACAAAGTCGAGTTTTCCCTCCCGAACGAGTTCGGGGAGTTTCACAAGGCCGGGCATAAAAAAAGCGGTGAAGATCTGCTGGATGAGTTGATTCGTTGCGACGAGAACGATCATTTGGGGGCGGCTCCAGCCGGCAATGGAGTCGACGTGTTGATACACGACACCCACAAAGGCGAGCTGGAGAACGAACCAGGCCAGCTCCACGATGACCCAGATAAAAAAATTCGCCCGGAAGGCGAGCTCCCGCGTGGCGGCATAGCGGACCTGGAGGAACCAGAGGCGGAGGAGTTGAGGCGGGGAGGACATGCTACCCCCCGGCGGCGGTGTATTTTTTCAGGCCGGCCTGCCAGAGGGTTTTGGCCAACAGGAGGAAGAAAAGGGCCCAGCTGAACTGCCTGGCCAGGCCGATCAGCCAAGCGGAGTGGGAGAGCGTCCCGCACAGGGAGGCGGCGGGGAACCAGTATTCGTAGGCGAAGGGGAGGAACTGCGAGATTTGAAAAAGAGACGGGGGCAGGAGATCGAGGGGGAAAACGTGTCCCCCCGCCAGAAATTCCAGGGAGTAGACGAGAAAGATCAGGGCACTGATGTCGAGGAGCCAGAAGGAGGTGAGGGAGAGGCAGAGGGTCAGGCTGAACTGCAAAAGGGCGGAGCCGAGAAGGGCGGGCAGACCGCGACCGAGGTCGAGGGAGCCGAGTTCGAGCGGGACGACCCGCGAGAGGAGAAAGAAGCACAGAGCGACGGGAATGAGAGCGGCAACGAGGTAGGCGCAGCGGCCGGCGAGAAAAAGGGCGCCCCGATAAAGACCGTAGGGGAGGGGACGCAGAAGAATGGAGTTCAGGGACCCTTCCCGGATTTCGCGTGAAATCTGAAAGTCGTCGTCCGCGGGGGAGCTGACCGATTCGACGACGAGGAGAACCGCGTAGTAGGTGAGGAGGCTGCCCAGGGTGTAGGGTCCGACCGTTTTCTTGTCTTGAAAAACGGCGCCCCAAAAGACCCAAGAGACGAGCAGGGGCATGGCACTGAAGAGGGCTCGGAGAAGGTAGTTCCAGCGGTAGGCAAACTGGCGTTGAAGGCCGATGGAGAAAACGGTGGGCAGGGCGGGGAGGGAGTCGATCACGTGCGTTTGCGGAGGTGGGCAGGAAGGATCCCGAGTTCCGTGCGGTATTTTGCGATGGTCCTGCGGGCGATCGGGATGCCACGCTCGCGCAACATCTCCTCCAGAGCCGCATCGGAGTAGGGTTTGTGGGAGGTTTCGCGGCCGAGGATTTCCGCCAGAAGCTGTTTTGCGCGGGTGTTGGCGATGGCGGGACCGTCGGAGCTTTCCCCGCCCAAGGCGGCGGCAAAAAAGTAGCGCAAGGGAACAATCCCGTGCGGGGTGCGGACGTATTTGTTCGAGACGGCCCGGCCGACGGTGGTCTCGTGGACTCCAATTTTTTCGGCCACCTCGCTCATCGTCAGGGGGTGGAGTGCGGACGGGCCTTGGGAAAAGTAGTCGGCCTGTCGAAGGGCGATGACTTCGAGAAGTTTTTGCAGGGTTTCCTGCCGACGTTCGAGAGATTGAAGAAGAAAGCGGGCGGAGCGGATTCGCTCCTTGAGGTACGAGCGGGTCTGTTCATCGGCAGCGCCATCTCCCAGAAGATCCTTGTAGATGTCGCTGATCCGAAGGCGGGGAAGAAGGTCGCCTTCGATTTGGGGAACCCACCGGTCCCCATCCGGGACAAAGGTGGCCTCGGGCCGGACAACGAGGTCGGGACGATCGGGAGCGAAGGCGGATCCAGGCCGGGGAGACAGGCGGGCGATGGCCTCGGCGGCGGATTGGACCGAGTCGAGGGAGATGCCAAGGATCGCGGCAATTTCGGAAAATTTGCGTTTTCCAAGAAGATCGAAATGTTCCCGGATGATCCGGCTCTCCAGGGAGTCCTCGCGGCCGAGGGAGTGAAGCTGGAGGAGAAGAGCCTCGGGGAGGGTACGGGCGGCGATGCCGGGCGGGTGGAAGGACTGGACCAAGGCCAGGGCTTGGCCGACCTGGGCCGGAGAGGCATGGCAGGAGATGCCGATCTCCGAAAGGTCGGTGCGGAGAAAACCGTCCTCGTCCAGGTTGCCGATAATCTCGGTGGCAGCGGAACGGATGACCGGATCGACTTGCGTGAGGGTGAGTTGGGACGTGAGGTGATCGGTCAGGGATTCCGGCAGGACTTTGGATTCGAGGAGGGCCTGGCGGGGATCGAGGCGGGGGCGATCGGGACGGGCGGATGTGACGGGCCAATCGGAATCGCGGGGGGAAAAGTCGGCCTCGTCCTCATCCTCGGGGGCGGTTTCCGTCGTGTCGACCGGACGGAGCTCCTCTTCCAGGACGGGATTGGTCTGAAGTTCCGCCTGAAGGAGGTTCTGAAGTTCCAGCGCGGGGGTTTGCAAAAGCTGGAGGGACTGCTGGATCTGGGGCGAGATCGAAATGGTCTGCCGCAGGCCGGGCTGAAGGGACAGGGACATGGAGGGATTTTTAGATTGGGCTTTCCGTGAAAAAAGGCAAAAGGTGATATGGCCAAGGTGATTCTGACCGTCTTGGGGAGCGGGAGCCGGGGAAACTCCCTTCACCTGGAGCACGAGGGGAGAGCGATCCTGGTGGATGCGGGCCTGAGCGCGAAGCAGCTGGAGGGGCGGATGGCGGAGGTGGGTGCGGAGATGGGGGAACTTTTGGGAATTGTCCTGACGCACGAGCATGGGGATCACTCGGCCGGGCTGAAGACGTTTGTGAAAAAGAGAAAGTGTCCCGTTTTTGCGTCCCATGGGACGAAAGACGCACTGGAGGCGGAGGTGGCACTGGCGGATTGGCGGGGGTTTGAGGCAGGGCAGCAGCTGGAGATCGGATGTTTTTCGATCGAGACGTTTCCGGTGCCCCACGACGCGGCGGAGCCGATCGGGATGAGGGTGACGGTGGGGAAAACGAGGATCGGGCTGATTTCTGATTTGGGATTTGTCACGAGGCTGGTGGTGGAGCGGCTCAAGGGGTGCACCGCGCTGGTGCTGGAGGCCAACTATGACGAGGCGATGTTGCGGACGGAGGAGAAGAGGCCGTGGTCGGTGAAGCAGAGGATTTCCGCCCGGCACGGGCACTTGTCGAACGGGGCGGCGGCGAAGCTGGTGGAGGAGGTGGCGGGACCGGAATTGAGGGAGCTCTTTTTGGGGCACATCAGCGAGGATTGCAACCGACCGGAGTTGGCCAGGAGGGCGATCGAGGAAGCGCTGGCCCGGGCGGGAAGAAACGGGGTGAGGGTACACGAGACGTGCGCAGGTGCGGTGGGGAGGAGGGTGGAGATCGGGGGATAGGAAGCAGGGAAAAGGATTGCGCCTGTAAGGCTGGGAGGAGATAATTTTCAACAATCGCGGGCGTAACTCAGTTGGTAGAGTGCAACCTTGCCAAGGTTGATGTCGAGGGTTCGAATCCCTTCGCCCGCTCGAGCGATGCGAGAGTGGCGAACCGCCGCCAATCCCAGAGGGAAGAAAAGGATGGGTCGGGGTGTGTCTTGGGGACCAATCCCTTCGCCCGCTCGAGCGATGCGAGAGCGGCGAACCGCCGCCAATCCCAGAGGGAAGTAAAGGATGGGTCGGGGTGTGCCTGAGCTTGAATGAAAGGGACGAGAGGGTAATTTTTGATCTGATGAACTTTCTTTGGGGAAATTCGGTCGCCTTGTCGTGGATGTGGGGATTGGGGCTCTTTTTTAGCGTTCAGTTCTCCCTCCAGTATGGCCTGTTCGGGCTGTTGACGTTTGCGATTCCGAACGCGCTCGGACTGATGATTTTCGGCGGATTGACGCAGGTGATTGCCCGGCGGGCGGGGAACGGGCCGGATGCGCTGGGGGCTTTTTTTGCGAACTGGTCCCGACCCTACCGGCTGATTTTCTTCCTCTATCAAATTTTGGCGATCACCCTGACGATCTTCGCGCTGGTCCGTTATGCGTGGCAACCCCTGGGGCTGGAGCCGGCCGGCCTTTATCTTCTGCTGACCGTGCTGGTGATTCTGGCGGCGGCGACTTTGTTCGGGGAGGAGTTTGACATCCGGAGAATCAAGTACAGCCACGGGGTGCTGGGAGGCATTGCCTTGGGTGCGATCGGGGTTCTTTTTTGGCAGCTGCAAAACATCGGAGGCAGCCGGCCCATGATCACGGGCCACAACCCATTTTTTGGAATGAATTTCTGGGGTTATGCGATTCCCATCTGTGTGGGGTTGACGCTGGGGCCCTGGCTGGATCTGCAGCAGTGGCAGCGGGCCATCCAGATCCAGCGGGAGGGAAAATCCCCCGCGTTGAGTTATCTTTACGGCGGGGCCCTCTTTTTTGTCCTGTTGCTGGCCCATGGCGGGTTGGCTCTCTGGGTGGCGGGACAAACGGGGGGATCCCTCATGCGGAACGGAATCGACGGGTTGGCGTACGGGGAGGATGCGGTGACCCGTTATCTTTGGGGCGTGGCTGCGGTCCATCCTTGGGCTTTCGCCTCGTACATCGTGATTCTTTGCATCATGGCGTTGACCACGTTGGATAGCGGATACATCGCCTTGCGCTGGTACCTGAGCAAGCCGGGGGGTGCCGGCCGGCCCTTTCCGATGACTCTTTTGCCGGAAGCGATCCTGGGCTCGCCCCTTCCTGCGCTGATTTTCACCGGGCTTTTCACGCTGGTGGCGGTGGTTCTGAAGCTGGAGCTGGAGTATTTCATGATCTTTTACGCCACGTTCTTCGTGGGGTATGCGGGGCTGGCCCTGTTGCGGGCGTTTCACACGGGACAAGGGAACGCCCTGCCGCAGATCAAGATGTTCTGCGTGGGGAGCGTGGCGGTCGTGATTTTTGCGTACGGATATTTTTTGGCCAATCCGTTCGGCATGATTTTGGGTTCGGTTCTTCCCGTGGGGTATGTCGGCTGGCTGTTGTTGAAGCCGGGATCGTCCCAGGAGTTTGTGCGGGGGGTGGAGGAGCTGGAGGATTCGGCGGGGGGGCCGAGCGGGGAGTGGGTGGCGGGGGAGGAAAAAATCGAGCCGGGCCGTGTCGTGCCCTTTCCCACCGGCGCAACGGGGGATGGGCACGATCCCTTTGGTCATTTCGAGGGCAAGTGGTTCGTACACTCGTTCGTGGCGACCTATGCGGACACCAATTCGGTGGGCAACGTGTACTTCGGGATGTACGCGATGTGGGTGGGAAAGACGCGGGAGCTTTTCTTCAACCGCTGTCTGCCGAAATTCAACCTCAAGACCACGCCGTACTACATCCTGACGCGGTCGTTTGAGCACAAGTTCATGCGGGAGACGAGGGAGTTTGAGCGGGTGAGCGTGAAGATCAAGGTGGGGGAGTACAACCGCAAGTTCGTGACGCTGGAGCACCAGATCTACGATTCGGAGGGAAACCAGCTGGGGAAAGGAAGGCAGCAGCTGATCTTTGTCTCGTCCGGCGATTACAAGCTGCTGGATATACCGGATGAGGTGTACGAGGCGTTTGTGGCGTACGCCTGAGCCCCTTTTTTACCGCATGATCTCGCGGGCCCGGGCCAGGGCCGCGGCCCGGTCGGTGAATTTTCCCTCCAGCTGCTCGTCCATCAGTTGATGCAGGATCCTGCCCATTTCGGGTCCGGGTTGGGCCCCGAGTTGTTGCAGATCGTGGCCCGTGAGGAGGGGCTTGGGTTTGATTTCCTCCTGCGAAAGCTCGGAAAGTTTGGCGGTCAAAAAGGCGTGGATGTCGAGTTGGCCGTGGCTGGAGGAGCAGTCGATCCGATGAAGCTCCAGCTCCTCTGAAAATGTCGGACGGGCGAGCAACCGTTTCAGGGTGCTGACCCGCATCTGGGGGGCGTCCTTGAAGGCCATGTGATTGGCGATGCAGGCGGTGATGGCATGAATGTCATCGTTGGAAAAACGAAGGCGGCGGAGAATCTCCTCCGCCATGCGGGCTCCGACCCCCTCGTGACCAAAAAACCGGATCCGGCCGTTGGGCTCGGTTTTCGAGGTGCGGGGTTTTCCCACGTCGTGAAGAAGGGCGGAGAAGGCGAGGACCGGGCTGGGATGTTTCAGGTGCGTGAGCAGCAGGCGGGTGTGCACCCACACATCGCCCTCGGGATGATGTTCAGGGGACTGGGCGCAACCCCGCATTTCCAGAAGTTCGGGAAGCCAGACGGCGGTGAGGCCGGATTCATGGAGAAGATCGAAGCCCCGCGCGGGATCGGCGCTGGTGAAGATTTTGATGAGCTCATCCCGGACCCGCTCGGGGGAGATGACGTTGGATTGGGGGGCCAGTTGGAGGAGGGAGTTCCACGTGGCAGGTTCGATATCGAATCCCAACTGCACCGCAAAACGGATGGCGCGGAAGAGGCGAAGGCGATCCTCGGTAAAACGGGCGAGGGGATCGCCGATGGCGCGGACCGTTTTGGCTGCGAGATCCTTCCGGCCTTGAACGAAGTCGAGAAGTTCATTCCGGAGGGGATCGAAAAACATGCCGTTGATGGTGAAATCGCGTCGTTTCGCATCCTCCTCGGCTGTGGTGAACGTGATGGAGGAGGGGCGACGTCCATCGAGGTAGGGGCCGTCGAGGCGGAAGGTGGCGATTTCGAACACGTGTTCCTGGAGGCGGATTCGGATGACGCCGAACGCTTTTCCCTGCGGGTCGGAGGCTTGGGGAAAGAGGGCTTGGACCTGGTCGGGCGTGGCGGAGGTGGCGATATCCACGTCGGGGTAGGGCCGTTGCAAGAGGGCGTCGCGGACGCAACCGCCGGCGTAGACCGCGACGTGGCCGGCCTGGGCGAGCGTTTCCACAATCTGTTCTGCGGCAGGGTGGCGGATCATGGTTTGGGGTCGGGGGATCGAAGGGTAAGGTATGCGATGCCGCCTCCGAGGCTCCAGAAGAGTCCCAGGCCATAGAGGAGAATGGAGTAGGCGATGGCGGATTCCGGATCGGTTCCGAGCCCGAGGTGGAGAAAAAGAAAGATCATGACCCCCTCCCGGACTCCGTGGCCGCTGACACTGATCGGGAGGGCGGAGGCGCTGAAGACCAAGACGAGGATCAGGCCGGCGAGGGAGTAGTTGATGGGCAGATCCAGGGCGCGGGCGAGAAGGGTGGCTCCTGCAAAGCTGAGCAGATGGACGGAGATCGCCACGATAACGGCGGCCACGGTGTTCCAGCCTCCATGCATGGTGTCACGAAGACCGTGCAGGAGGTCGACCAGGACGGCCCGGCCGGGAAGATTTTTGGGCAGGGGAAGATTGGGCAGAAATGCCGGCAGGAGGAAACCAAGGAGAAGGGCGAATGCGCCGAGCGGGCCCAGCCAAGGAAGGGCGGATGCCAGCGGGGTAAAGGCGGGATCGGCGCGGAGACGGTCGGCGGTGCCCGGAAGAAAGAGAAGGGCCAGCCCGAAAAGGGCGGCCACGCCGAAAACGCGGTCCATGAGAATGGAGAGAGTGGCGCGGGCTTTTTGAAGGGGAAACCAGCGGAGAAGATAGAAGAGCCGCACGGCATCGCCTCCCGTGGAGCCGATCAGGAAAAGGTTGAAGAAAAAACCGGCGAAGGTGAGTTGAAGGGTCCGAACATAGGAGAGAGGGATTTTTTGGAGGCGAAGGAGAAAATAAAAACGCGTTCCGCAGAGAAGAATGGAGAGCAGGGTAACGAGCAGGGCGGCAACCAGCCAGAGGGGGTGGGCGGAGGAGAAGCGGTGGGCGAGGTTGGGCCAGTTGATTTTGGCCGCGAGAAAGGCAAGAACGCCGGCGGTGACGCCGAACCGGATCCAGGGAGCAAGCCGGTTCAGGAGCGGGCGGGTTGGTTTTGATTCCACCATAAGAGGCTGGCACGGACGTCGTCTGCGGACACATCCGGAGAAAGCTCGAGGGAGACGTGGGTGTGGGGGGGAAGAAGGGGAAGGAGCCGGGCGAATGGAATGGATCCTTGGCCGGGAGGGAGGTGGTCGCCCTCCTCGGGGGAGTAGTCGTGCAGGTGGGCGCCAATCAGCCGTGGGGCCAAGCGACGGAGATGTTGTTCATGGTCGATAAGACCGAGGGCATGTTTGGCGGCAGCGTGGCCGAAGTCGTGCCAGTAGCCGAAGGTGGGTGCGGGAAGGCGGGCGAGAAGCATGTCCCACGAGTCGTCGGGCGGGATTTCCCGCGGATCCTCGCGACACTCCAAACCCAGTTGAAGGCCCAGGGACTTGGCGCGGTCTCCGAGGCGAAGAAGGATCTCCTCCACGCGGGGCCAACTTTCGTGGAAGGCTTTTTCCCAGGTTTGGATGGCGGAGATTTTTTGGCGGACAAAAGAGCGGGAGCCGAGCTGGCCTGCCAGGGCGAGCGATTCCAGGGGATCGTCGAGGTGGCGGGGGCCGGCGGAGCCAAGGTGAAGAACGACGAAGCGGGCCCCGACCGAGGCCGCGGCCTCGAGCGTGGCCAGGGAGTGGCGTTCGGCCAGGTGACGGGAGGGGAGGCGGGGATCGGAAAATTCGTAGGCGTTGGGGTGGGGGCGAAGGAGTTCGACGGGGACGGGGCAAAAGTTGTGGAGGACGTCGATCTTGGGGGAGTGGGGCAACGTATGTTCGGCCAGGATTCCGGGCCAGAGGCTGAAGCGGGTGTTATGGCTGAGCTCGACGTGATGGAATCCTAGGGAGGAGGCTTGGCGGAGAAGATCGGCCCCGTCGTTGGTGCGGTCGGCATGCCAGCAGGTGGAGAGGGCGAGGGAGGGACGGTGCATCGGGGGTTAGCTTCGCCAAAAAAAAGGGTGGGGCGAAGGGATTTTTCGGGCGGAGGGGGGGGAGGGTATTGAAGGTTGGGGAAGAAGCAGGCAAAATGATGCCATGATGGCCAAGAGGATTTCCTATCGTGGAAAGGTCCAGGGGGTGGGGTTTCGTTACAGTGTGCGTCAGATTGCGGAGGGATATACGGTGTCCGGGCATGCCGCGAATCAACCCGACGGCACGGTGGAGGTTTTTCTGCAAGGGGACCGGGATGAGGTGGAGGCGATGGAAAAGGAGATTGGAGAGAGCCATTTGGCCGGTTTCATTCGGGAATCGAGCGGCCGGGAGGTGGAGGAGGTGCCAGGGATGAAGGGGTTTCAAATCCAGTGAGTGCCGCCGTACGAGCCGAGGGGCTGCGCAAAGAGTTTCCGTTGGGGTGGTTTCGGGGTCGGGTTTTGGCGCTGGAGGGTTTGGACATGGAGGTGCAGCGAGGGGAGGTGTTCGGGTTGTTGGGGCCGAACGGCAGCGGAAAGAGCACAGCGATGAAGATGATTCTGGGGTTGTTGCGGCCGACGTCGGGCCGGGCGGAGGTTTGTGGGCACCGTGCGGGAACGATCGCGGCGCGTCGGCAGATCGGCTTTCTTCCGGAAAACCCCTACTTCCCGAATTTTCTGAGCGGGGCGGAGCTGGTGCGGTATTACGGCAGGCTGAGTGGGATGGGAGGAGCCCTTTTGGAGAAAAGGATTCTGGAGTTGTTGGAGCTGGTCCGCTTGGGCGGGGAGGCGGGGAAACGGCCGTTGCGCACCTATTCGAAGGGGATGTTGCAGCGGGCGGGCCTGGCCGGAGCCTTGGTTGGGGATCCGGAGATTCTGATGCTGGATGAGCCGACGGCCGGGGTGGATCCGGCCGGATCGCGGGAGATCCGGGATCTGATCTTGGAGCTGCGGGGTCGGGGCAAGACGGTGATTTTTTCCAGCCATCTCCTGGAGCAGGTGGAGGACGTGGCGGACCGGGTCATTATTCTCCATCGCGGCCAGAAGCTGCGGGAGGGAAGGCTGGAGGAGCTTCTCACCCGGCGAAAAGAGTGGGAGGTGAATGTGCAGGGGTTGAAAGAGGAGGATCGGAAAGAGCTCCGGGGATGGTTGGAGAAGCGCGGGGCGCAAGTGGTGCGGGAGGGGGCGCCACGGGAGAGGCTGGAGGATTATTTTCTCCGAAGCCTCCCGGAGGAGAAACGCCGATGATGGGATCTTTGCGACGGATTGCAGCGGTGGCGGGGAACACCTTTTTGGAGGCGGTGCGGCAGAAGGTGTTTGCCGTCCTTTTGGTCTTTGGGTTGGTCCTGATTTACGGGGCGAACTACTTCACGGAGTTCTCGTTCCAGGAGCAGTTCAAGTTTCTGAAGGACCTTGGATATGCCGCGATCAGTCTGACGGGTCTGCTGGTGGGGCTGCTCGGGGCGGCTCAGCTGATTCCGGGGGAGATCGAGAGGAGGACGATCCTGACCGCCTTGTGCCGCCCCCTCCGCAGGTGGGAGTTCATTGCCGGCAAATATGTGGGGCTGGCGTTTTTATTGGCGGTGATGGTGGGCGTGATGGCGGTTGCGGTGGCGGGGGTGTTGGGATGGAAGGAGGCCCAACTGATCGCGCGGGAGGGATCGGATCCGGCCGTGGCGGCCGCGATCCGGGCGGAGGCCAGGGATCCGCGGCTGATTCAGGCGGTCCTGCTGGTGGAGGCGAAGTTGGCGGTGGTGGCGGCGGTCGCTGTCTTTTTCAGCACCGTTGCGACCTCGACGACGTTTGTCATTGCGATGACCTTGATGGTGTACCTGATCGGGCATCTCGAATCGGTGGCCCGGGAGCAGTGGTTGGAGTCCGGCGAAGTGGCGAGTTGGATGACGAAAGCATTTTTAGCCGGGGTGGCTTTTCTGGTTCCCGACTTCAATCTTTACAACCTCATCGATGAGATCGTGGCGGGAAACGCCGTTCATTGGCGGTCGACGCTGGAGGTGATCGGCTACTCGGCGGTTTACATTTCCGTGTTGTTGACGGCGGCTTCCGTGATTTTCGAAGGGCGGGATATCTGAAGCCGTGGATTTCGGCGGGGGCGGCCTTCCTGCTTCTGCTGGGTTGGGGTGGTGTGAAGGTGGTGTGGGAAAAAGGGATGACGCAGGCCCAGAGAAAAGCAACGTATGGGTTCCAGGGTCCGACGGCGGTGGCGATTCGTGAAAAGGTGGGGCAGGGGCTTGCGTTGGCGGCACTGGGGGGGTTCCGGGGGTTGGCTGCAAACGCCCTGATGCTGCAGGCACACTCCGCATGGGAGCAGCAGCAGTGGGTGAGGGTCCGGAGCTCCCTGGAGTTGGCGACGTTGCTGCAACCCCGAGTGGCGGTTTTTTGGGATACCGCCTCGTGGCATCTGGCGTGGAATGCGGCGGTGGCGGCGGAGCGCTACAGCGGGGAGTCGAATGAAACGCGGCGCCGGATCGAGGCCCGGCGGTGGGTTGAGGCAGGAAGGGATCTGCTGGAGCGGGGGACGAAAGCGGTGCCAGAACGGGCTCTGCTTTTTCAGCGGTTGGGGGATTTATACTGGCAACGGCTGGGGGACTATCAGGCAGCGGCCGAGTGTTATCGGGAGGCGATTGCAAAAGGGGATGCTCCTCCTTACCTGGAGCGTTTTGTCGGGTATGCCTTGGACAAAGCGGGGGATCAAAAGGCCGCGCTCGCTTATTTCCGGAATTTGCGGGCGCAGATGGGTTCGCCTCCGGACCCGGGGCGAAGGCCGGAGGTGGTGGATCGTGAGATCCTGCGGTTGGAGAAAGAACTATCCGGAGGAGGCTACCCAAAAAAATGAAATTCGGAATTTTTGGGGATGTGCATGGGAATCTGGAGGCCTTGGAGGCGGTTCTGGCCGACATGGAGGACCAGCAGGTGACCCACCCCCTCTGCATCGGGGATCTGGTCGGATACAATGCGAACCCGGCGGAGTGTGTGGAGGTCGTCCGGGCGTTGGGGTGTCCAGTCGTGCGGGGAAATCATGACGAGCTGGTGACCCAAGCCAAAAATCCTGATGCCTTCTCCAAAGATGCCCAGCTGGCGCTGGCTTTCTCGCGGAAAACACTGAGCCCGGCCCAGTTGAACTATCTGCGTCGTTTGCCTCTGGCCCATGTGGAGGAGGCTCTCACCTTGGTCCATGCCACGTTGGATGGTCCTGAAAATTGGGCCTACATTTCGACACAGCTGGAGGCTCAAACGAGTTTTTTTTATCAAAAAACCCATCTCTGCTTTATCGGTCACACGCATCGCCCGGCCGCTTTTTTGAAGGAGAAGGAGGTCCGTCCTGTCGAATTCCGCAAGGTGGATGTGCATCCCGAGAGGCTCAAAACGGCCAGAAAATTCCTGTTTAACGTGGGGTCGGTCGGCCAACCCAGGGACGGGGATTGGCGTGCGAGTTACGCCATTTACGATTCGCTGGAGCAGACGGTCGACCTCCGTCGGATCGGATACGAGGTGGAAAAAGCCGCTTCGAAAATCGTAAAGGCGGGACTGCCCGATTCTCTTTCAGCTCGATTGTTCCAAGGGGAATAAATTTAAAACCATGACTGGTAAGTACTTACAAATATGCAAATTTTCTGTAACTTGACAAATCGGATGTTCCCACTAATTAGATAGGTATGAAAGTCAGATCCCGTAAAAATCTCCGTTGGTCCAGTGATCGGGTTTTGGCGGAGATTCATCAGTGGAAAGACAAGGGGGAGCCCCTTTACGCGAATCATGTGCGGCTGAACTTCCAAGAGTTACTGGCGGCCTCGATCCGTTACTTTGGAAGTTGGCAGGCGGCTTTGGACCAGGCTGGCATCCCTTACGTTGATGTACGCAAATATCGGAAGTGGTCCAAGGAGGTGATCGTGGAGCAAATCCGGGAGCTGGCCTCCAAGGGTTTTGATCTCTCGTTCCGCTCCATGGCTCTCAGCCAACACAATGCGATGGTGTACGCGGCGATTCGTCCCAAATACTTCGGAAACTGGCGCACCGCGCTGGAGGCCGCGGGATTGGCCTCGGAGGAAATTTATCGGTACCGCAGCTGGGATGAGAGCGGCATTCTGGAGGAGATCCGCCGTATGAAGATGGAGGGAGCCGATCTCAGCTCGAAATCGATGGATGAAACCTCCAACAAGCTGATTGCGACGGCCCGTCGCCGTTTCGGAAACTGGGGGAAGGCCCTCGAAAAAGCGGGGATCAACTACTCGGATGTCCGTCGCCGCAAACGCTGGACCCGGGAAAATCTGGTGGAGGGAATTCTCGAGCTCAAAAAACAGGGAGTGAAGCTGATCACTCCCGAGGTGAAACGCGCCAACCCGTCCCTCTTTGCCGCCGCCTGCAAGAAACACTTTTACGGAACGTGGAAAAAAGCGCTTCGTGCCGCCCTCCGCTCCGAAAAAGTGCAGGAGGGTTTGGATTCCCCCCTCCCCGCCTCCGACGCAGCGATGACATCCGTGCCGAATCAGTCTCCGCAGCCCGCTTTTTCCTCCTGATCCTCCTGCTGCCGGCCTCGTCCCTTCCCCCTTGCCGAGGGCAGCTTTCCCCGCCCATATTGATCCGGCATGCAAACGATCCCTGGGGTGAAAATTTTTGGAATCGGGATCGTCCTTACATCCTGCTCCGTTGTCCAGGCTTTGGCACAAGTCGACGTTCGTCTCGAAACCCCCAAGGCAGCCTATCTTCAGTTTTCCCCCATCCCGTTCACAGTCCGCATTAAAAATCTGGGTGCCGGGGAGCTGCGTCTGACCGAAACCCGGGGAAAACCGTGGCTTGAGATGGTGGTGCAGTCCCGGGATGGACAACTCATCGCGCCCGAGAAAGTGCTCGTGCCCCCGGACAAAACCCTGCGTCCGGGAGAATCCACGGCGATCGCCGTTGACCTTGCCCCTCACTACCTGATTCGGGACACCGGAGGCTACCGGGCGCGCGCCTCCGTGCGTCTGCCCACGGGGGAGACGATGTTGACCGATTCGCTCGATTTTCTCATCGGCCGGGGGGAGGTCATCTGGAGCGTTCCCCGGGGGGATGGGGCGGAGCGGCGCATCTACTCCCTGCTTAAATTTTATGAGGATCCGAACGTTGGCCTTTATCTGCGGGTTGAGGTTCCGGGAAAAAACCTGGTTTTTCCCTCCCGCCGTCTTGGCGCGTATCTTCCGCTGGGCAAGCCCGTGGCCGAATTCGACCCGCAAAATAATCTTCACCTACTGTACGCCGTCGCGGCGGGATTGCATCGGATCACGGTGGTGAATCCCGACGGCCAGATGCTTCGGGAGGAGACCCGGCAAGAGGGGGTCGACAAGCCGGTGCTGCGGAGGGATGCGGATGGGGAAGTTTCGGTCCAAGGGGGAATCGTCCAGATTCCGTCCTCGTTACGGGAGCGACTTTCCACCCTGCAGGCCCGCATCGGGGCCCAAGCCCCGCCGACCGATCCCGCTCAGCCGTAGCGACACGCCGCGCCCGCGGGTTTCGGCCGGACCGGCTTGAGGAGTCTCATCCCGGACGGCCCAAAAAGCCTCTCCTCCAGCGGGGGCGCCAAAAAAACGCGATCCCAAGTCCGTTCAAAGGCGTGTGCCGCATCCGGAAACGTGCGGGAAAGATCCCGTGCCTTTCGATAAAAATCCCTGGGGCGCCGGTGGGCGGCCGATCGAGAGAGGGCGAACTGACTGCCTCCCACATAACGAACCTTCTCCGGGGCAGGCTCGCCCCAAAGGGCCTGAAAAAATCCCTCCAGGTTCAGCTCCCGCCGTTCGGGATTCTTCGACCAAGTCACAAACGAGGGGCGACCCCGCGCATCGTCCGTTTCCCACAGAAACCCCAGCCAGGAAAACTCCGGACGATCCGCCGCGTCCTCCTCCTTGGCATAGCCGCGAATCACCCGATGCAGATCCGGGGCATGATCGAAAGGGCGTCCCTGGGCAAAGATCGTCCAATCGGACAAATCGTCATACCTCTCCACCAGATGATGCAACCAGGCGAAATCGTCCCGGCCATGATTCTCCAAACGGAGGGATCCCGGCCAGCCGGGTTGTCCCGGTTTCCCTTTGTCATAGATGGTGAGACGCACCCCGCGGGGCAGGTTCCGGGTCCAGGCCAAATCCTCCCCGTATCGGCAAACCACCACCTCCACCATCGGATCAGCTGCCGCCCGTGAGATCTTGAATGATGGTGATCAGCGGGAGGAAAAGGGCGACCACGATGGTTCCCACGACCAAGGCAAGCATCACAATCATCACCGGCTCCAGCATGGAGGTCAGACCCGCCACCGCATTGTCGACCTCCTCCTCAAACACGTCGGCCACTTTCGTCAACATGTCGGGGAGTTGCCCCGTCTCCTCGCCCACCTGGACCATCGAAACCACCATCGGGGGAAAAATTCCGCTCGCCTCCATCGGGCTGACCATCGACTCCCCTTCCTTCACGTTGTCGTGGATGCTTTCCACCGCGCTACTCACGCGGAGATTTCCCGCCGTATCTCTTGTGATCTGCAAGGCCTGGAGAATCGGGACACCCGAGGAAACGAGAGTCCCCAGCGTCCGGCTGAAGCGGGCCACCGAGGTTTTCGTGAGCATGTCTCCAAAAAGCGGGATCTTCAGGGTGTACGTGTCCAACGCGGCCGCGATTCCTGGAAGTCTCATCATGAAACGGATGGTAAAAACAAGAACGGTAATTCCGACCGCAATCAAAATGAAATTCCCCTGGATGAAACGGCTGAGGTCCATCACGGCCTGGGTGATGAAGGGCAGGGGCCGGCCTCCCAGCATGTCCTTAAAAATCGCCTCGAATTTCGGAACAATGAAGAGCATCAGGAAGGTCACGATTCCGACCGCAATCGTCAGGACGACCAGGGGGTAGACCATCGCCGAGGTCACCTTGCCTTTGATCCTCTGGCTCTTTTCCGCAAACTCGGCCAACCGGGTCAAAACCACCTCCAGCACGCCGCCCAGCTCACCCGCTTTCACCATGTTCACGTACAGCTTGTTGAAGGCCTTGGGGTGCTGGGAGAGGGCCTCGGAAAATGTGGTGCCACCCTCCACCGATTCGGCCAACCCGGTCATGATCTTCCGCAAGTTGGGATTTTTCTCCTGCTTGCCCAACGTACGCAAACTCCTCAGCAGGGGGAGGCCGGCGCTGATCAGGGTCGATAGCTGGCGGGTGAAGATCGTCAGCACCTTGGCGGGAACTTTTCCTGTGCCGCCGCCTCCGCCCTTTGAGAAACTGAGCGAAAACCCCTTCTTCTTCCCTTTGCCCGCTGCATCCGCGGTCGTCTCCGAAATGTTGGTCGGGAACTGGCCTTTCTTTTTCACCGCTGCCGCCGCGTCCGCGGCACTGTTCGCCTCCAGGGTTCCCTGATGGGTTTTTCCCTGGGCATCCACGGCGCTGTAGGCAAAGAGGGGCATAGGAATCAGGTGTACTTCAGAACTTCCTCGATGCTGGTGTGTCCCTCAAGGAGATTCCGGATCCCGTCCTGGCGCAGGGTGGTCATTCCCAGTTCGATTCCCTTTTGACGGATGACCACCGAAGGCGCCCGCTCGTTGATCAACAGCCGGATCGGCTCCCGCACATCCAAAAGCTCATAAATGCCCACCCGGCCTTTGTACCCCGTCCCGTTGCAGACTTCACACCCTTTGCCGAAATAGAAAGGCTGGTCCCCCACCTCGGAGGCAGTCAGCCCGAGCTGCCCAAGGACCTCCTCCTTGGGTCGGAAAGGGGTCCGGCACTCTTTGCAAACGCGGCGAAGAAGTCGTTGCGCCAACACCCCCTCCATCGTGGCCGACATCAGAAACGGCTCCACTCCCATGTCGAGCAACCGCGTCACCGCCCCCGCCGCGTCGTTCGTGTGCAAGCTGGTCATGACCAAATGTCCCGTCAAGCTCGCCTGGATCGCGATCTGCGCCGTTTCCAGATCCCGCGTCTCACCGACCAGAATTTTGTCCGGGTCCTGCCGCAAAAACGCCCGCAGGGCCCGGGCGAAGGTCAGCCCGATGCTCTCGTTGGCCGGCACCTGGATGATTCCCTCCAACTCGTACTCGACCGGATCCTCCACCGTCAGGATTTTTGTGTCGATCTGGTTCACCCGCCCAAGACAGGAGTAGAGGGTGGTTGTCTTTCCCGATCCCGTCGGCCCCGTCACAATAAAAATCCCGTTCGGTTTCTCGATCGTGTTGCAGATGTAGTCGTAGATGTGTTTGGGAATTCCCAATTTTTCCAGATCCAAATTCACGACCGAACGGTCCAGCACACGCAACACGACGCTCTCCCCGTACTGCGTGGGGAGGGTGGAGACCCGCAAATCCACCTGTCGCCCCGCCAGCAGGGTCTGGATGCGTCCGTCCTGCGGTACCCGCCGCTCCGCAATGTTCAGATTCGCCATCACCTTGACGCGGGAGGTGAGGGGGATGGCCAGTCGCCGGGGCGGGGGGGCCATCTCGTAAAGGGCCCCGTCCACCCGGTATCGAATTTTAAACTCCTTCTCAAACGGTTCCAAATGAATGTCGCTCGCCTTGGCATGAATCGCCCGCGCGATGATCGTGTTCACATACTTGATGATCGGCGCGCTTCCCGCCTCGTTTAAATCCACCCCCTCCGAGGCGATGGCGGTCTCGGGGGCGTTCTCCAGCTCCCTCAGCACGTCATCGATGTTGACCTCCGCCGACCCGTAATACCTGTCGAGCAGGGGCTGGATCTGCTCGGGGGAAGCCACCACCTGCGCAATCTCCCGGCCGGTCGCAAACCGGAGATCCTCCAGCGCCTGCGTCGCAAGGGGATCGGCCAAGGCCACCGTCAAGGTCGTCTCGTCCCCCGCCACCGGCAACGCCCCGAGGTTTCGGGCGGTGTGGGGAGGAATCCTGGCGAGCAATTCCGGGCTCAACTCCAACCCGCTTAGGTCGGCCAAAAGGGGAAGTCCGAGACTGTCCGAAATCCTCTCCAAAATCTGCGGCATCTGGATGATCCCGAAATTCGACAAAATCGTCTCCACCGGTTTTCCCGACCGGCTCAACTCGTCGGTGATCTCCCGGGCCTGCTCCTCCGTCAGGACGTTCTGCTCCTGGAGAAAGGGAAGAAGGTGACGCGCGTCCATGCTCAATCCTTGTCCGCCATGGTGGCCGAGATGACCTCCTCCGGGGTCGTCATGCCCGACACCACCTTGCGGATCCCGTCCTCCCGCAACACCCGCATTCCCAAATCCCGCGCCCGCTGCCGGATCTTCGAGACAGGCACCCCCTCGTTGATCAGGTGCCGGATCTCGTCATCCACCACAAAAATCTCGAAAATGCCCGCCCGTCCCCGGTATCCCGTCCCGCGGCAACGGTCGCACCCGCGCCCCTTGGAGAAGCGTGCTTCCGACAGGTTGGCCGACATCAGGTTCAGCGCCCGTAACTCGATCTCCGTCGGGGTGTACGGCTGCTTGCAATCCGGACAAATCTTGCGGATCAGACGCTGCGCCAACACCGCCCGGATCGAGGAGGAAACCAGAAACGGCTTCACCCCCATATCCACCAGACGGGTGATCGCACTCGGAGCATCATTGGTGTGCAGGGTCGAAAACACCAGATGCCCCGTCAGGGACGCGTTGATCGCGATCGATGCCGTTTCCACGTCCCGGATCTCCCCCACCATGATGATGTTCGGCGCCTGTCGCAACATCGCCCGCAATGCCGCCGCAAAGGTCATTCCAATCTCCGTATTCACCGCCACCTGGTTCACGCCCGGCAGCTGGTACTCCACCGGATCCTCCACGGTGATCAGCTTGCGGTCCGGCTTGTTGATCGTGTTCAAGCACGCGTACAACGTCGTCGACTTGCCCGAACCCGTTGGACCCGTAACCAGGAAAATTCCGTCCGCGTAGTTGATGACCCGCTCCAGAATCGCCTGGTCATCCGCAAAAAAGCCCAGCTCAGGCAGACCCAGCATCAGATTCTTTTTGTCCAAGATCCGCATGACGACCGATTCGCCGTGGATCGTCGGGACCGTCGAGACGCGCAAGTCCAACGTCGGACCGTCCACCGTGGCCAGCGCGATGCGGCCGTCCAACGGCAGCCGTTTCTCCGCGATGCTGATGTTCGACATGATCTTGATCCGGCTGATGATGCTGGATTGAAGCCGTTTGGGCGGATCCTTCATCTCCTGCATGTTCCCGTCGATGCGGTAGCGCAGCCGCAACCTTTTCTCCAGCGGTTCGATGTGAATGTCACTTGCTCGCAAACGGTGCGCCTCCAAAATCAGGCCGTAGACGAGACGGATGATCGGGGCATCCCCCTCCGCCGTTTCGTCCCCCGCCGCCCCCCCGGCCTGTTTTAGCTCCAGATCGCTCCCGTCCATGTTGGCCATCAGGGAGGCCAGCGATTCGTCCGTCTTTCCAAAAAAACGCGTGATCGCGTCGTCGATCTTGGCCAAGGGAACCACCACCGGCTCCAGATCCGTTTTCAACAGATACCGCAGGGCATCCAGCGTTTCGAAGTCCAACGGGTCGGCAATCGCGATCCTCAGCCCCGAGGGCAGACGCGACATGGGCAGGGCATGGTAACGCCGGCTTTCCGCTGGGGGAATCGTCGCCAGGACATCCTCGTCCACGTGCTCGATGGCCGCCTGAAACTCCATTCCGCAATCCTTCGCCACAATTTCCAAAATCTGATCCTGGGTGAGCAGCCCCCGTTTGCTGATTCCCTCCAGGGTCGAATGGCCCTGCATCGCCGCCTCCTCCTGGCAGGCGGTCATATCCTCCAGGCTGACCATCCCGGAGTTCTGCAGCAGCTCCAGCACGTAGGCTTCGTTCGAGATCATGGCTTCGGGAAAAACATCGCCTAGGTCGGGAGGAAGGGCAACCGTCTACGCGGAAAGTTTCGCCTTCAGGATTTCATCCACCTGCGTCGGGTTGGCTTTGCCCTGGCTCTTTTTCATCACAAACCCTTTCAGCGCGTTGATCGCATTGCCTTTGCCCGCGCGGTAATCCTCCACGCTCCGCGGGTTCGCCGCGATCGCCTCGTCACAAAAGGCCTCCAGCGCCCCCACATCCGAGATCTGTGCCAACCCCAACTTTTCCACCAGGGCTTTGGGGGAGGAGGGATTCGCCATCAGCTCCGCAAACACCTTTTTCGCCTGCGCGCTGTTGATCGTCCCTCCCGCCACCAGGTCCGCCAGCTCCCCGAAAAACTCCGGCCGCACCGGGGACGTGGCGGGGTCGGGTTGCGTTGCGAGGAAGTCGTTTAAAATCCAGTTCGCCACCACCGCCTTGTGCGGGGTTCCCTTCGCCGCTTTTTCATAATAACCGCACAGGACCCGATCCGCAGCCAGGACGCTGGCCTGATACGCCGTCACCCCGTTCTCCCGCATCAACCGATCCTGCAGCGCCGCTGGCAGCTCCGGCAGGCCCGCCTCGGCCGCCGACCGCAGACCCTGGTCCGTCCGCACGGGCAGAAGATCCGGCTCGGGAAAGTATCGGTAGTCATGCGCTTTTTCCTTCGTCCGCATCGTGAAGGTCGCCCCCGCCTCGTCATCCCACCTCCGTGTCTCGTGCTGGATCGCCTCTCCCTTTTCCACTGCCGCGATCTGTCGGGCAATCTCATACACCAGTGCCCGCCGAACGCCGCTGATCGAGTTCAAATTCTTCAGCTCCACTTTCGTTCCAAACTCTTTTTGCCCCACGGGGCGGACCGAGACGTTCACGTCACACCGCATTTGACCCTTCTCCATGTCCGCACTGCTCACATTTCCCGAAAGCAGCACCTGCCGCAACGAGCCCAAAAAGGCGAACGCCTCCCCCGGAGTCCGCAGATCCGCCTCGGACACAATCTCCATCAGGGGAGTGCCCGCCCGGTTGAAATCGATTCCGCTCCGCTCCTCATAGTGGAAGGATTTGGCCACATCTTCTTCCAGATGGATCCGCGTCAGCCGGATCGACCGCTTCGCCTTGGCCTCGTCCGTATCCTGCAGGTCTTTGGGGAAAAGAAAGGGATCCAGACCGACCGCACCCCCCGCACAGAGCGGATCCTCAAACTGGCTGATCTGATAGTTCTTCGGCATGTCGGGATAAAAATAGTTTTTCCGGTCAAACCGAGCCACGGGTGCGATCCGGCATCCCAACATCAGACCCGTCAGAATCGTTTTGCGGATCGCCTCCTCGTTCGGCACGGGAAGACTTCCGGGCATTCCCAGGCACACCGGGCAAACCTGGCTGTTCGTCGCCCCCCCGTACTGGTTGATGCAGCCACAAAACATCTTCGTCTGCGTGTGGAGCTGCACGTGCACCTCCAACCCGATCACCGCCTCCCAATTTCCAGCGGAACTCATACCGGGGGCATCCGTTTCCAGAAATCGTGCGCCTGCTCATACGCATGCGCCGCCTGCAGCATTTTTTCTTCGCCGAATCGGGGACCGATCAGCTGCAGACCGATCGGCAGATTCGATTTTGTGAAACCGCACGGCAGGGAGATCGCGCCGTTGCCTGCGAGATTGGTGGAGATGGTGAAGACATCGGCCAGATACATTTTCAGAGGATCCTGTGTCCGTTCCCCCAGGGGGAAGGCGGGTTCGGGACTCGTCGGGGTCAGCAGCAGATCACACTTTGTGAATGCCGATTCAAAATCCTGACGCAACAGACCCCGCACCTTCTGCGCCTTGCGGTAGTAGGCGTCTGCATAGCCTTGACTGAGCACAAAGGTGCCGAGAATGATCCGGCGCTTCACCTCCGGTCCGAATCCGTCCGATCGCGTCCGCTGATAAAGATTCAGAAGATCTTTCGGATCCACGGCCCGCCGGCCGTAACGGACCCCGTCAAAGCGGGCGAGATTGGCCGAAGCCTCCGCCGTCGCGAGGATATAGTATACCGCGATCGCGGCCGAGGTGTGGGGCAGGGAAACATCCACCAGCGTGGCCCCATTTTTTTCAAACCAGTGGGCGGCGGTTCGGATCGAGGCCTCGGTTTCTGCATCCATTCCGGGCAGGAAATACTCCTTGGGCAGTCCGATTCGCAGCCCTTTCACCGAACCGGTGGGGTTCGCCAGGAAGGTTTCCGGTTTGCGAAGGTCGGTGGTGTTGTCGTGCGGGTCGTGTCCCGCGAGAGCGGAGAGAAGAATCGCCGAATCCTCCACCGTGCGGGTGAGAGGTCCGATCTGATCGAGGGAAGAGGCGAAGGCGACAAGACCATATCGGGAGATTCGTCCGTAGGTGGGTTTGAGGCCGACGCAGCCGCAAAGGGCGGCGGGCTGTCGGATCGATCCGCCGGTGTCGGAGCCGAGAGCGGCAATTGCGAGGCGTCCTGCCACCGCTGCGGCGGAACCGCCGGAGGAGCCTCCAGGAATCCGGGTCGGATCCCACGGATTGCGGGTGATGCCGAGGGCGGAATTTTCTGTAGAGGAACCCATGGCGAACTCGTCCATGTTGGTTCGTCCAAGAAAGATGGCGCCCGCGTGGCGGAGTCGGGCCACTGCGGTGGCATCGTAGGGAGCACGGTAGCCTTCCAAGATTTTGGAGGAGCAGGTGCAGGGGTCGCCCAGAGCGTTGAGGTTGTCTTTGAGGGCGATCGGGATTCCGCCCAGCGGGAGGGAGGAATCGGCTGTTTCAGCGGCGGCGAGGGCGGCCTTTTCGTCGATGTGAGTGAAGGCGTGGACGGTTTTTTCCCTCGCCCCGATTTCTGTAAGGATATCTTTTACAATATCGCGGGAGTGAATCTCTTTGGAGGAGAGACGACGTCGCAGCGAGGCGACAGTTTCGTGGGCGAGGCTCATTCGACGATTTTGGGTACGAGGATGAGATCGTTGCTCTGGGCGGGAGCGTTGGAAAGGGCGGCTTCGACCGAGAGGCTGGGGGTGGGGATGTCTTTACGAAGGACGGGTTTGGCTGGGGGAACTACTTCAGGAACATCGCCTGTGGGGATTTGACCCAAAGTTTCCATATGGGCGAGGATCTGGCCCAGTTGAGCGGTGAACTTGGTGGTCTCGTCGGGAGTCAGGGATAAGCGGGCCAAAGCGGCCACATCGGCCACATTCAGTTTCGGAGCGGACATAAGACCCAAAGAGTAGGAAGAAAGAAAGCGATTCGGAAGGAAGAAAGAGGGGTGCGGAAACGTGCGAAAGTCAGAATGTTAGAAAGTGCGAAAGTAGTTTTAAGCACGACACCCAAGGTTTGGTAGGGCGACGAGTCCCTTCGTCGCCTCGCTGGACTTTCAGACTTCAACTTCTCGCGAGGCGGGCTAGGGACAGCCCGCCCTACCTATGATTACACGTTGGGTTATTTAGTCCGACACGGCGGAACTTCCTTGGTCCGCAGGTCGATAGGTTTAACAGTTCAATCTTAAGACTCAGATAGAGAGGGCTTCCTCCATCAGGATCGTCCGCCCTTCACGCACCTGTTGCAGGCCTACGAAAAAGTCCTTTGGAATCTGATCCTCGATTTGTCCCAAAAGCCACTCTGCGACTTCTCTTTTCTCACGGGCAGGCATCGTCGCCAGTGCCTTTTCCATCTCCGCTACGCTCATGACCTGAAAGTAATCCCAAAACTACCCTCGTCAGCATACCATCTTATTTTGAATTACGGAAAAGGGCGTTTCTCGCCAATGTCTGTCCTTAAGGGGGTACATCCTCTGCTTTGAACTTTCTTCTTCCGCTTTGTGCCCTTTTCAAGCCACAATTGGCTGTGCCTGCCCGCCGTTCCACCAAAAAACTCCCAGCTCCATCCCCCCGTCCCGCATCCGTTCCCCGCAGTCCGAGTGAAAGGCAATCCCACCGGGACGACGCCTATACTCCTTTGCACTCCCCAAAAACACGGCGACTCCTCCTGAAACTCTCCGGCGAAACGCTGGGAGACTCTTCCAACCATCTCTCCCATCCGATCATCCTGCGTCTCGCCCATCAGATCAAAGGGATCCTCTCCCCGACTCTTCAGCTTGGGATTGTGATCGGTGGGGGAAACATCTGGCGGGGCGCCCCCGCCGCGGATGAGGGACAGATGGACCGCAACACCGCCGACTACATGGGGATGCTGGCCACCGTCATCAACTCTCTCGCCCTGCAGGACGCCTTGGAAAATGCTGGGGTGGAAACGCGGGTTCTCACGGCCATCGAGATGAAGAACGTGGCAGAGCCTTTTATCCGTCGCCGGGCCCTTCGGCACCTGGAGAAAGGAAGAGTGGTCATTTTTGCCGCAGGCACAGGCCATCCCTTCTTTTCCACCGACACCACGGCCGCCCTACGGGCGAGCGAAATCGGTGCCGACGCCCTTCTGAAGGCGACGAAGGTGGACGGCATCTACGATTCCGATCCCAGGACCAATCCTCGGGCGCAACGGTTCCAGACCATCACCTATGGGGATGCATTGCGGCGGCGGCTGCAGATCATGGACTCGACCGCCTTCTCCCTCTGCATGGATAACAAGATCCCGATCGTGGTGTTCGATGTGTTTCGGGAGGGGAATTTGCGGGCAGCGGCGGAAGGTCGGCCCGTGGGGACGCGGGTGATCGCCGGGGATTAAGCCGAATTTCAGTGGCCACACTATCCCTCTTTCATCGTCTGTTTTTTGTTTGAATTTAAAATTTTCCTATAAAGCGAACAGGGCAAATTCATCATACTCAACAAATTTGAGATGTATGTGAAACAATATCAGTAAGTTATAAAAAATCAATAAAAGCAAAAAGAATTATGACAATTGTGTGACAAACAAAAATTTCCACTTGATTTTGAACGAATCGTGGATTACGTTGTCTCTAGTGAAAGGAAATATGAATATGAAAAAAATGAACGTAGCTCTCGCAATCCTTGTAACCGCTGTCATGGCGGGGCAAGCCGAAACGGCCACGAGTGATGTCGTAGGGTATCAGCAAATCGCAGCCGCCAAAGGTTACACCACACTAGGATTTCCTCTGGTAAACAGTCCAGTGGTGTCTGGAACAGTATCTTCAAAAACCGGAAGTTCAATTGTTCTAAGTTCTGTGGTCCCTTCCACTGTAAACGCTGCCAAGCCCTATTATTTGGAAGTCACCTCTGGTGCTCTGGCAGGTGAACGTGTTGATGTCTCTGTGACCCCTGGGTCGGCCACTGTCGGCATTGTAGCGTCTTCAGGAAATACTGACACGCTGTCGGCACTGGCAGCTGGTGCGAGTGTCCTCGTCCGCCAACATTTCACACTAGGTCAATTGGATGCGAGTTGTTCGCCTGCACTTGTGGGGGATGATAATAATGGTGATCGAGTCTTGTTCTTCATTGGAGGTGCGTTTGTTGCATACGTGAAAGCCTCTGATGGGTTGTGGTATGAAGATGGAGGGTTTGACGACATGACGGATATGCCGATTCGCCCTGGTGTAGGACTTTTGCTTCACAGGAGAGCAAACACACAAACTAAAGTGACTCAGGTTGGCACTGTGCGCTCGAACAAATTTGCGCGGCCTTATACGGCTGGATATCAGGTTTACGCTCCAGCATATCCTGTGGATCTGACCCCTGATTCGATGGGAGCTACGCCTTCTAACGGTTGGATTGCAAATAGTGATGTTGCAAAAGCTGATCAAATTTTGACCTTTACTGGTGGCGCATTCGTCAAAAACTACCTCGAAGCTTCTGACCAGTCTTGGTATGAGGATGGTGGGTTTGATCCATTAAACACCACGGTACTGTTGCCTAGTGCAAAATCTGTTGTTGTCTTCAAACAAGTAGCCAGTGATGGAGTGCTGGAAACTTCACCAGTAGCAGTACAATAAATGTTGAGAGAATTAGAACAGAACAAATAAACGAAGGAATAAAAATATGAAAAACAAAAATAACAACACGAAGTTCATAGTGAAAGCCTTAATGGCAATGCTGTTTGTGGCAGCGGTTGGATCAGTCAACGCATCGACACTCAAACTTGATGCGACTGGTTTTGATGTCAAAAGCGCAGCAGGAGTTTCTGTATCGACAAATCTAGGTGCAAAATTCGGTTATTTTGCATCAGGGTTTACAGCCACATCAGCTAATCTTGCTCAATGGGATGAAAACTTTATATCGATGAACGGCCAATGGACTGCTTCTACGAAAAGGTTTCAAATCAGCTTAGTTGCAGGTGACAACAATGTTGGAGGTGGAACGGCAACTGGTACAACTGCTTATGGCGTAACCATACCGGTAAACACCCCTCTGTACCTTTTGGTTTCTAATAGCGCATACAACTCTGCAGCTAGCACTAACGCATCCACTAACGCTGACTACCTATTGCCCCAAGCTGGTATTACTGCAGCAACGACGCAGTACGCATTGTTAACAGACTCTTCATGGAAGATGCTCACGGCAAGTGCGCTGGATGTAACCACCACCGTTCTGGGTTTTACGGTCAATACAGGTATTTCCGGGGGTTTTGGTTCCTATAACTCGGCCACATCCACCATTACCCTAAACGCAATCCCCGAGCCCTCCTCGGCCTCTCTCTTGGCCCTCGGTGTGGCTGGGTTGGTTGCCTTGCGTGTTCGTCGGAAAAGTTAAGTCGGTTAGTTAACCTTTCTTGTTGGCAAAGGGCGGATCCTTCGGGATCCGCCCTTTGTTTTTTGTGGGATGATCAAAAGCTCAAAACCACATCACTCAGGTAGGGCCCGATCTACGCATCGGGCCGCCGTTTGCGGCATTCAGCTCCCATCTCACCACTGCGGCCGGGTCATAGACCCAGCCCTACCTTAGATTGAATGTACAAATCGCAACGTTAGGTAGGGCCCGATCTACGCATCGGGCCGCCGTTTGCGGCATTCAGCTCCCATCTCACCACTGCGGCCGGGTCATAGACCCAGCCCTACCTTAGATTGAATGTACAAATCGCAACGTTAGGTAGGGC
>Ga0214917_10001214_pt1 | contig 33518 bp, 38 predicted proteins | sample LL_1208_BB_MetaG_FD_177983 | JGI IMG/M metagenome (GOLD analysis project Ga0214917, IMG submission 177983) | Freshwater microbial communities from Lake Lanier, Atlanta, Georgia, United States - LL_1208_BB | ecosystem: Environmental > Aquatic > Freshwater > Lake | place: USA: Georgia | collected... | reverse complement strand
GGCAGATAGCCTGCACGAGACACTCGGGCGGTCGCTCGGCGTGCCGCAATCACCGTAAGGAGCATCATGTCCGTAAAACTTCGTCTCGCCCGGGTGGGCAAGACCAAGCAGCCGCACTATCGCGTCGTCGCGGCTGACACCAAGAAGGCCCGCAACGGGGAATTCCTCGAGATCGTCGGCACCTATCGCCCGCTCGAGAACCCATCTGACTTCGTCATCGACAACAGCAAGGTGTTGCGTTGGCTGAACAGTGGCGCCTTGCCCACCGAGCGAGTGCGCAAACTGCTCGAAGTCAACGGTCTCTGGGGCGAGTTCATCGCCACGAAGACGCCGAAGAAGAAGAAGTAGTCGCCGTGGCTGAGGCAGCCGTCGCCACCAAGGTGCTCGACCACATCGTTCGTTCGATCGTTGACAACCCCGACCAGGTGCGCATCGAAGCAGTTGACGACGAGGGAGTCATCATTCTCGAAGTGCGCGTCGGCGACGGAGACCTCGGTCGCGTCATCGGCCGTCGTGGCCGCACCGCCCAGAACATTCGCGCGCTGGTGCGCGCCGCCGCCGAGAAAGACGGCGTTGACGTCGACGTCGACTTTCTCGACGACTGACCCCGACCGTCGGTGCCCGTGATGCGCATCGATGTGTTCACTCTCTTTCCGTCGCTCGTCGACGGCTTCTGCAGCGAGAGCTTGCTCGGTCGCGCGCGAACGGGTGCGATTCTCGACCTGCGCTTGCACGACATTCGCACACACACGACTGACGCCCACCGCACCGTCGACGATTCGCCGTTTGGCGGCGGTGCTGGCATGGTGATGCGACCCGAACCCATCGCCGCCAGCATTCGTGCAGCGCAACCGCCCCGACCGCTGCTGGTGCTGTCACCAGGTGGCAGACGTTTTGATCAGGCGATGGCGAAGTCGCTTGCAGTATCGCAAGGGTTTTCCCTGTTGTGTGGCCGTTACGAAGGCGTCGACCACCGCGTCGTTCAACACCTCTGCGACGGCGAGGTGTCGATCGGTGACTTCGTGCTCGGCGGGGGAGAAGTGGCGGCATGCGCCATCATCGAAGCGGTGGTGCGGCTCGTGCCGGGCGTGATGGGCAACCACGAATCGGCGACGAATGAGTCGTTTGAAGACCTGCTACTCGAGGCTCCGCAGTTCACGCGCCCTGCAGAGTTCGAAGGTGCCGAGGTTCCCGAGGTGTTGCGCGGTGGTGATCACGCACGAATCGCCCGCTGGCGCCTGGCTCAGGCATTGCATCGCACTGTGCGTGCGCGACCCGATTTGATTGAGCGTCGAGGTGGCCTCAGCGCTGAGGAAAAGCGTCTGTTGGAAGAGGTGCCGGCCGTGCCGTATCCTGAAAGTTCCCTATGAAGCCCACTGACATCGTCGACAAACAGCACCTTCGCAGCGACGTTCCCGACCTGCGCCCCGGCGACGAAGTCAAAGTTCACGTGTTGATCAAAGAAGGCGACAAAGAGCGCGTGCAGGTGTTTCAAGGTGACATCGTTGCCATCGAGGGTTCGGGCATTTCTGAGAGCTACACCGTTCGCAAGAACAGCTACGGCGTCGGCGTCGAGCGCACGTTTCCGCTGCACACGCCTTCGGTGGAAAAAATCGAGATCGTCAAGCGTGGTCAGGTGCGCCGCGCCAAGCTCGGCTACCTGCGCAATCGCGCCGGTAAGGCCGCGAAGATTCGCGAAAAGCGCGAAGAATAATTCTGCGACCGCAGTGCCGTTGAGCCGCACACCACTGGGCGGAGCCGAGCAGTGAACACCGACGACCTCGAACAATACGAGGCAGAGCGCGAACTGCAGCTTGCCAACGAATACCAAGACGTCGTCGCGATGTTCAAGTACGCCGTCGAAACCGATCGCCGCTTCTACCTGGCCAATCACGTTGACGTAAAGGTCGTAGCCGATGGTCCGCGACCGCTCTTGGAGGTGACGCTGACCGACGCATGGGTATGGGACATGTACCGCAAGACGCGTCTGGTGCCCAAGGTGAGGGTGCTCAGTTTCAAAGACCTCAACATCGAAGAGTTGCCGGCCAACAACATCTAGGCGGCGCGGCCCGACAGAACGGCTCGGGGCGTAGCGTGGCGCGACCATCGAGCGGCGCGGCCCGACAGCGGGTGCGCATGGCGCGCGCCAAGTGGGCCGAAGATCTCGTCGCTGCGTGGTATCTGCGCGAGGGTTACGCCATCGTCGCACGCAACTGGCAGTGCGCCCGTGGCGAACTCGATGTGGTCGCGTTGCGCGACGGCGTGCTCGTCGTATGCGAGGTGAAGGCGCGCAGCAACGTCAACCTCGGCGATCCGTTTGAGTCGATCACCCCGCAGAAGATTGCGCGACTGCGCCGTGCGACCGCCAAGTTCGTGGCAGAACTGCGCGCGGGCCGATTGGCTGCTGAGTTAGGCGGCGGCGACGGGCGAGGGGATTTCAGTCGCGTTCGCTTCGACGCGGCTGCGGTGCTCGGCGGCGATGTCGAGGTGCGTGAATCGGTGTTCTGAACGCCCCGCGTGCTGGGGCAGCGCGCGACGCTTGCGCACGGCTCGCACCACATCTTTCGACGTCTCGAGCACGAGAAGATAGCCGACGCCGGGGAATAGGTCTTTGCAGCGCTTCAAGAACCACGGAAGCCCCATGCGCAGCATCCACTGCACGTTTTCTTTGCGCGACCGTGGCCGCACGAGCGGCGCAGTCACGTCGCGAACATCGTGGCCCTGGCCGTGCAGCAGTTTGGCGAAGTGAGTGGCCAACATGTGGTAGCCCGTGCGGTTTGGGTGCATGCGGTCGATGTGCCAGATGCGCTGGTCATAGGTCAGGTCGATTTTTCGAACGTCAAGGCACTTCGCACCCAGCAATTGAGAAACATCGTCAATGATGTGGTTCAACGTCTCTACTCGCTGATGCAGCAGGCGGGCAAGACGCTTTGGTAGACGAATCTTGCGGTTCGGGTCGTGCAGCTTCATCGTCAGCACCTCGACACCGCGCTGACGCAACGTGGTGATGGTGCCATACATCGACCAGTAGATGTCGGTGGGGTCGAAGTTCTGTCGCAACACGTCGTTGCCACCAGCAATCAAGACCACGACATCGGGGTCATTTTCGAGCGCCTTGGGCAACTGCACGTCGAACACTTCGCGCATTCGCGCCCCGGGTCGTGAGTGGTTCGCATATCGCGTGAAGTTCGGAAGCGAACGATGGAGGAACGCACCTACGCCCTTGTTCGGGTGGGTGTTGTCTTCGTCGCCGACGCCAAAGCCCACCGAGTCGCCGAGTACTACGAGAGAATGCATGACTACGCCGCCCTTCGTTCGTGTGTTGATTGGTGTAACTCGAGCATGCGGTCGATTGTGGTCGACCACGGGAACTGTTCGGCGCGACGTCGGGCGGCTTCGCGCCGCACAGCGGCGGGCACTGCGAGCACGCTCTGCACAGCGTCGGCAAAGAGCCGCGGTGAGTCGGCGGCGACGGCTCCGGTTGCGAGGTGAGCATCGTCGACGCCCAGCACTTCGCGCACCGCACTAGAGGCACTTGCCACCACTGGTGTGCCTGAGGCGAGCGCCTCGAGTGCGGCCAAGCAGAACGTCTCCAAGGGTCCGGGTGCGAGCACCACGTCGGCACTTGCCAGCAGGCGGGCAAGAGCAGTGCGATCATGCACGAAACCGAGAAACGCGATCGGGTAGCCCACTGCTGCCCGTTCGAGACTTGCGCGCGTCGGCCCGTCACCGGCCACCAGTAGGCGTGCCTTCACCCCGCGCTTGCGCAGCGCAATCAGCGTGTCGATGCTGCGGTCAACCTTCTTTTCTGGTGACAAGCGACCGCAGTGCACGAGCAACACGTCGTCGTCACTCGCGAGTTGTGCGGCTCGCCACACTTCGTCGCGACGCGTCGGGTGAAACACGTCAAGGTCGACGCCGAGCGGCACCCGCACGAGGTTGGTGACACCGAGCCGTTGAAACTCACGCGCTGCAAATGCGGTCGTCGCGACGACGTGGTCGAAGCGACGGGCGAGGCGGTGATTCCACCAATTCACCGGGGCGTTCGTGAGCCGCGGTGCACGCAGGAAGGTTTCACTGAGACCAGTGAGGGTCTCGTGACTGAATACTGCGCTCGGAATGCCTCGGTCGCGAGCCCAGTCGCCCAGCGACGAGAGCGTGAAGCGGTCTGACACCTCGAGGGCGTCGGGGGCGAATTCTTCGAGCAGTCGGCGAACACGAGCCACGTTCACGATGACCCGATACCCGCCAGAGCCCGCCAACACGCGACCGGGAATCGTGAGACGTTGACCCGACTCAGACCAGTCGCGTTCGAACTCGGCGCCTGGCACGATGTGCAGCACGTCATGACCACGCTGCTGATAGCCATGGCCGAGCCGGTGCATCGTGGTGCGCAAACCGCCGCTGCGTGGCCCGTAAAAGTTGGCGACGTGGGCGATGCGCATCGTCGTGCCTAAGCGACTGCAGTCAACCGTGTGATTCCGCAGGCGTTCTCGAAGTGTGTGAGCAACTGCTCGTTGACCGAGAGCCAGGTGCGATGTTCGACCGAGCCGCGGGCGCGTTGCGCGAGGCGGGTGCGTGTTTCGGTTTCGAGCAGCCGTGCAACGCTCGTGCGCAGATGCTCGGTGTCGCCCGGCGTGAACAGAAATCCGTTCATTTGGTCGGTGACGATGTCGAGCGGGCCACCTTGCGCTGGCGCCACGCACGGCACACCCGAGGCAAGTGCTTCTTGCAGCGTCTGGCAGAACGTTTCATTCACTCCGGTGTGCACGAAGACGTCGAAACTGGCGAAGTGTTGCGCAAGCTGTTCGCCCGAAAGAAAACCGGGGAACACCGCATTCGGCATGAGTCGTGCGAGCCGTTCGCGTTGGGGTCCGTCACCGACGATCACCAGACGAATTCGCGGGTCGTCGGCGAGTACCGCCAAGTCTTCGACGCGTTTTTCGTGCGCGAGACGCCCAACGTATCCCACGACCACGCGACGCTCGGTGTTCCAGCGGGCGCGAAGTTCGTCGCTGCGCTTGTGTGGCGCGAACAACTGACCATCGACGCCGCGGCGCCACATCGTCACGTTGTCGATGCCATGCGACTGAAGATCTTCGATTGCAGCCGACGAAGGAGCCAGCGTCATGTCGGCTTGATTGTGGATGTGACCCACCCATCGCCACACGAGTTTGCCGGTGGGGGCAAGACCGTAGTGGGCGAGAAACCCAGGCACATCGGTTTGGTACACGGCAACCGTTGGCACGCCCATTTGGCGGCAGACTCGACCAGCGAAGGCGCCAAGGCCGAACGGTGCGGCGAGGTGCACCACATCTGGCCGAAAGGCCTCGAGCGTTTCGCGCAGACGGGGGCTGGGAATTCCGAGTTCGAAGTTGCGATAACGGGGAACCGAGATGCTGCGGGCCCGAATGACGGGAAACCGACCGAAGTTGGCGGGGCCGTCGCCTGGCGCAACGACGATGGCATCATGCTCGGTGTGCTCAAGGTGTTCGAGAAGTCGCACGACCGAATTGGTCACGCCGTTCACGCTCGGGAGAAAGCTCTCGGTGACGATGCCAATTCGCATGACTCAACTGTGGGGTGGCGACTTTGAGCGAGCCTGAACACTTAGCAACCTGAAGGTGAACTTCCCCACGGTGTGAATGTTCAGGGAGAGTTTACCGAAATGCCCCGCCGCCGCCGTGTCGTTTCGCCACGCTGAGAAGGTGCGCATCGACCAGGTGAACTTTCACTTGCTGCGCGACGAGGCCAAGCAGCACGTTCGTCGCCGCGACGTGCTGCGTCTGCGCAACTTCCGTGTGGCGATGGGTGCACAAACCAGCTCGCAGGTGGCCGACGCCATGACTTCGCTCGGCTTGGCACAGGTGTTGTTGTTTGATTTGAACCCCGGCGACACGACACAGGCGTTCTTGCGCGGGTTGCTCGTCGCGGCATTTCCGCTGCTCTTGGTCGGCCCACTTGCTGGCTTCCTCGCAGATCGCTATTCACGACAAGGCCTGCTCGTTGTCGGCCAGCATTTGCGAGCGGCGTTGACCATCGGCGCGATCGTGGCCGCGTTCTTCGAGCAGGCCCTCGTCGGTTATGCGACGTTCGCCTTGCTGTTGTTGACCACTCGCGTGTTGTACACGGCGCGCGCCACGGTGATTCCGCGACTTGTCGAGCCGCATCAATTGGTGGCTGCAGATTCGATCTCGCTTCTCTTCAGCATGATTGCTGGGTTCGTCGGCGTGGCGATTGCCGGGTCACTTGAACTGCTCGATGTTCGTTTGGCGTTCGTCGTGGCGATCGCACTTCACCTCGTTTCGTCACATTGGTATCAGAAGGTTGCTGTGCCGCTCGGTGGTGGCCGATCGGGTGGTCGTGAGCGAGATTGGCGCAGCGCGATGCAACAGTTGCGAATTCCGAAGGTGCGCTTCAGCATCGTGTCGAGCGGTGCCAGCAAGTTGTTGCTCGGAGTCTGCTACGCGTGCGTCGCTCTCGTCATCGACGCGCGCTTCGCGATAGAGGCAACGGGTTACGCCGCGGTCTTTGGCGTTGCAGGTGCAGGAACATTCTTGGGCACCCTTACCGCTGAGAGGGTCATCGAACGAATGCCCCGCAAGTCGGTGGCAGTGCTCGCCTGTGTCGTATCGGCAGTGGCCACAGTTTCGGTGGCGCTCGTGCCGAACTTTTTTACGGCACTCGGCGCGGTCGTCGTTGCGTCATTCGTGTTCCAGATTGTGCGGGTTTGCAACGACGCCGCTGTGCAGTCAACGGTCGAATCTGCCAGTCTCGGGCGTGTCTTTGCGGCTTACGACGTGGTGTACAACCTGTCGTTCGTCGGTGGGGCAGCCGTCGCGCTGGTGACCGGTGCAAACAACGGCTTTGCAGCGGTGCTGTTGGTGTGCGCAGCGGGTTACGCCGCGCTGGCAGCTCTGCTCGTGGTGATTGGATCAGGAGACCCGCGACCCACACTCAGCACGACGAACCCGGCAGATGTCCACGTTGCAATGCTCAGCACGTTCCGCGTGTCGAATACGACCCGCTCAGACATTGCAGCTGCGACCTTCGCTGCATCTACTTCGGCGAACTCTGGCCATTCGGTCAATACGAGCAGCGCATCAGCACCGAAGCAGGCGCCGATCGACGTATCGGCGTAGTTCACGCCGAGTGATTCGGCTGCAGCCGCCGACACTGCCGGGTCGTAAGCACACAGGTCGGCTCCCGCCGCCATCAGTCGACGGCATATCGCCACAGCGGGTGAGTCACGCAGGTCGTTGGTGCCGGCCTTGAAGGCAAGCCCCCACACTGCGATGCGACGACCGATGAGTGAGTCGTCGAACTCTCGGGCGAGTCGTCGCACGACACGGTCAAACTGCTGTTCGTTGCTCTCAACAGTGCTCTCGAGTTGCGTGAACGGTTCGCCGAGTTGACGCGCGAGATAGGCGAGCGCGCGGGTGTCTTTGGGTAAGCATGAGCCGCCCCAACCCGGCCCAGCCGACAAAAAGCGCGAGCCAATTCGCGGGTCGAGACCAACCACACGCATCATCTCGTGCACGTCAGCCCCCGCCGCCTCGCAGATATTCGCCATGGAATTCACGAAACTCAAGCGCGTGGCGAGAAAGGCATTCGCGGCGTGTTTGGTGAGCTCAGCGGTGATGATGTCAGTGACGATGACCGGCGCCCCGAAGACTGCATACAACTCGGCCAGTCGTCGACGCACAGCTGATTCGGTGGCTCCGATGAGAATTCGATCGGGGTTGAAGAAGTCGCGCACGGCACTGCCCTCACGCAGAAACTCGGGGTTCGATGCAACGTGCACGTCTTGTCGAGAGATGATGTCGGCCAGTCGTGCGGCGGTGCCGGCCGGAACCGTTGAGCGAGTCACGACGATGGTGCCGGGCTTCAGCACTGGTGCTGCGGTGAGCACCACCGACTCGACGAACGACAGGTCAGCTGCGCCATCGTCACCCTGCGGCGTCGGAACGCACACGAACACGATCGATGCCGACTGCACAGCCGAGACGACATCACTAGCGAACGAAAGGCGGCGGGTGCGCAGACCGGTGCGCACGAGATCTTGCAGGTTTGGTTCGTGTAGGTCGACGTGACCGCTTGTCAGACGCGCAACCTTTTCGGTGTTCGTGTCAACACACACCACGTCGTAACCGACATCGGCGAAGCCCGCTGCGGTCGGAAGACCGATGTAGCCAGCACCGACCACCACGATTCGCTCAGGTCGACGCAAACGATCATCGACCAAGTGCGGCGTCACCTTCTTATCCTGAGGCACGTGCTGGGTGTTTTTGCGAACATCGATGCAACACGCGGTTACCTGAAGGTGAATTCATCGGCACTTCCCGCAATTTCCAAATGTTCACGCAGCAGCCAGTTGCCCTATTCCTACCTGTGCTGTTGCGTTCAGACGGGCGGTCTATTTTTCCTGACCATGACAACACAACACATCACCACATCCACCCAGCGCCGCCGTAGCAAGTGGCGCACGTTTGCAGCCCTTGCTCTCGTTTCTTCGTTCGCTCTCGCAGCCTGCGGCAGCGACGAGGAGGCCGCAGAAGACACGGTTGCCGAGGAAGTAACCGAAGAGACTGTCGCCGAAGAAGTTGCCGACACCTGCCCAAGCCAGGAAATCGTCGATGCAGCCAACGCCGAAGCTCAGGTCAACTTGATCGCTCTGCCCGACAACTGGGCGAACTACAAGGGCATCCTCGCGTCATTCCGCGAGAAGTACCCGAACATTGCCAACCCGGTGGCGAACCCCGACGCTTCTTCAGCCGACGAACTTGTCGCCTATGAGACGCTGAAGGGCCAGCCCGATCAGCCCGACGCATTCGACGTATCGCCAGCAATCGCGCAGGAGACTGCATCGAAGGGCTACTGGGAGCCGTACAAGCCCTGCACGTGGGACGAAATCCCCGAGGTGCTCAAAGATCCGGATGGCAACTGGGTTGCTGCCTACTACGGCATCATGGCCATCGGCACCAACACCACAGTCGTTGCGAACGCTCCAGCCAGCTTCGCTGATCTCGCCAAGCCCGAGTACAAGGGTTTGGTGTCGCTGAACGGTGACCCGCGTGAGGCCGGTGCGGCGTTTGCCGCGGTCGTCGCAGCGTCGCTCGCCAATGGCGGCTCATTCGACGACATCATGCCTGGTATTCAATACTTCGCTGACTTGAAGGCTTCGGGCAACCTCGCGGGCACCGACGTGACCGAGGCTTCGGTCATCGCCGGCGAAACCCCCGTGTGGCTCGACTGGACCTACAACTACCCAGGCCTCGCGCCGAAGTTGGTGGAGAACGGCATCACCTGGGCCATTCGCGTGCCGACCGACGGTGTCTACGGCGGTTACTACGCCCAAGGCATTCTGAAGGACACGCCGCACCAGAACGCTGGCAAGTTGTGGATCGACCACATCGTGTCAGATGAAGGCGCACTCGGCTATCTCGAAGGCGGCGCGATTCCAGCCCGCTTCGAAGCACTTGTCGCCGCTGGCAAGGTAACCGAAGAGGCGAAGAAGAACCTCCCGGCGCCCGAACTGATCGCGCAGATCAAGTTCCCCACGCAAGATCAGATTGCCAAGATGAAAGAAGACCTGGCGGCCAACTGGGGCCCGATGGTCGCTGACAAGTAGTCGCTACGCGTAACAACGCTCTGTTGCTGCCTGCCCCCATGGTGGCGGGTCCGTCGAAGAGACGGGCCCGCCACTTGGTGTTTCTCCCGTACTTCGTCTTCTTGGCACTCTTTCTCATCTGGCCCGCGACGTTCGTCTTCGTGCGGGCGTTCCAACAAGGGGACGCCCCTCGAAATCCGATGATTGAGGCGATGACAGGGCAATTTCGCGGTGCCTTTGTCTACAGTCTGCAAATCTCGTTGTCGAGTGCTGCCATTGGGCTCGTAGTTGGCTCACTCGTCGCTGTCGCAATCGTTCGCCTCGACCATGTTCGCGCGTTGCGCAGCACCGTAGTCGGGTACTCCTCGGTTGCTGCAAACATGGGCGGCATTCCGCTGGCGTTCGCCTTCATCGCCGCATTCGGCATGCAAGGTTTGGCCACGCGCTTGTTGCGTGAGGTGAACATCGATCTCATCGGCTGGGGTTTTCGAATCACTGACTTTTGGGGCATCGTGCTGGTGTACCTCTACTTTCAGATTCCACTCATGACCCTCGTGCTCGTGCCGGCGCTCGATGGTCTGCGGCGCACCTGGCAAGAAGCAGCACAGAGCCTCGGTGCTTCATCGGCGCAATATTGGCGCTTTGTGGCGCTGCCAATTCTCACGCCTGCCCTGCTCGGCGGGTTTCTCTTGCTCATTGCAAATGCGTTTTCGGCATACGCCACGGCGTATGCGCTGTCATCGGGCGGTTCGCGTCTCGTGCCCGTGCAGATCAGGTTCTTTCTGCAAGGAAATACGATCACCGGCAAAACGAACCTTGGCTATGCCATGGCCGCGTGGATGGTGATTGTCACCGCGCTCTTGGTGCTGGGATTCCAACTGTTGGTGCGACGGTCAGAAAAGTGGCGTTCGTGATGCGTTCCTGGCGGCGGGCATGAGGGCGCGAAACGCGGTGTGGTGGCTCGTGCTGTTGGTGGCGACCGTGTTCTATGCGGTGCCGATGTTGGCAATGGCGCGATTCGCCTTCCAGCGCATTCCCGTGATCAAGCTTTCGTGGGGCAATGTGTTTGACAAGTGGACTGCGGCTCCGCTCGTAGAGACGTTGCGGAATCCAGATTTTCACCGCGCAGGGCTGCTCAGTCTCGGCTTGGCTGTTGCCACTGCAGCACTCACGGTGCTGCTGCTGGTGCCGACGATGACGTTCGCCCATCTACGCTCGCCGCGCATGCGTCGGTTCATTGAGCTGTCGTCGGTGCTGCCGTTCGTGGTGCCGGCGATCGCGCTCGTTATCGGCTTCGCTGCCGCTTTTCGCGATACTGCGCCCATCTTCGTGCGCAGCTCGTTTGGCATGGTGCCGCTACTCGTCATCACCGCCTTGCCGTTCACACACCGCACGATCGAGAATGGTCTTTCATCGCTCGACTTGCGCACGCTGGCTGACGCGTCTCGCAGTCTCGGCGCCGGCTGGAACCGCACCATCTGGACGGTGATCGCCCCCAACATTCGCGGCAGCATCGCGACGGCATCGTTTCTCGCACTCACCGTGGTGCTCGGTGAATTCACCATCGCGTCGCTGTTGCTGAAGAACACCCTTCCGCTGTACCTTGCCTATGCGCAAGGGCAAAACCCACAGGGGGCATTCGCCGTCGGGCTCAGCCTCACCGCACTCTCGGCAGTCTTCATCGCACTCGCCAACCGATTTGGTGGCACTCGACCCGGAAGCCGTCAACAGCGATGAGCCGCAATCTCGTTTTCTCCGAAGTGCGCAAGTCGTTCGGTCGCACCGTGGCGCTCGACCACTTCAGCGTGGAGGTGGGCGAGGGCGAATTGGTCACCCTGCTCGGCCCGAGCGGTTGCGGCAAGTCGACGGCGTTGCGCGTGGCCGCCGGCTTCGAGGTGGCCGATGGTGGTGACGTTCGCGTCGGAGACGAGAGCGTGCTTCGCAAATCGGCAAGCGAACGCAACATGGGCATCGTGTTTCAGAACTACAGCTTGTTTCCTCATCTCACGGTGCGTGAGAACTTGGAGTTCGGCATGCGGGTGCGTCGCATTGATTCGCAGGTGCGACGGGCGCGCGTCGGCGAATTGCTTGATCTCGTGCGACTTACTGGTCTTGAGCAGCGGTTTCCCCACCAGTTGTCGGGCGGTCAACAGCAACGGGTGGCGCTGGCGAGAGCGCTGGCGGTCGAGCCGCGGGTGCTCTTGCTCGATGAGCCGCTCAGCGCGCTTGATGCCACCGTGCGACTTGAGGTGCGTGAAGAGATTCGTCGTATCCAGAGGGATTCGGGCATCGCCACCTTGTTCGTTACCCATGATCAAGAAGAAGCGCTGGCCATCTCCGACCGTGTGTGCGTGATGAGCCAAGGCCGAGTCGAGCAAGTTGGAAGCCCCCAGGCGGTGTACCGGTATCCGAATAATCCGTTCGTCGCGCGATTCGTCGGTCGAGTCAACGACATGGCCGTTACCGTCGTGTCGACAGGCGTCGCGGTGTTGCAAGGTGGCGCTGCAAAGTTCGCCGTGCCGCCCATCGGAATCACCTCGGGTGAGGCACGCCTCTTGCTGAGACCTGAAGATGTTCGCCTCACCTCACCTCACCGCGGCGCGACGGCACTCGGCATCGTCGACTCGGTGCACTTCGGAGGTGCCACCACGTCGGTTGACGTCGAACTCAAAGAAGGCGGTCACATGGTGCGGGTGACCGACGCGACGCGGGAAATGACCTGCGCAGTGGGTGAGGAAGTCGGTGTCGTCTTCGATACTGAGCGAGCCCTGCTCACCCGCGAGGCTTAGGCCCCGAGCACCGCCGCGACGATTTCGTCGGCCAGTTGCGGTGAAGCCGCGGCCACTCCGCTCCAACGTTGACGCAGGTCGGGTTCAAAGTTGAGTGGGCGAGAGTGAACATCGACCAGACAACCCCCAGCTTGGCGAACGATCAGGTCGACGGCTGCTACATCGACGATGCGATGCACTTGCCCACCCGGGTCGCAGAACGCATCAACGGCACCATCTGCAACGAGACACGCTTCGAGCACCGAACTGCCGAGCACGCGAACGCGACCCGCTCGTCGAGCAACTGCATTCCACGCTGAGAACGTCTCGTCGCGAGGGCGCAACATCGACACCGACGCCCCATCAAGGCTGCGTCGATGGGTCACCGTGGGCCTGGCGACCGATTCGTGACTCGCTTGCCAGGTACGGTTGCCTTCAAACCAGTGGCAACGTGCTTCGAGCACGACACCGTCGCGAACGAGCGCGGCACTGAAGCTGCTCAACGGCACGCCTGCAATGGCGTTGGCGGTGCCGTCAAGTGGGTCAATCACGACGGTGATCGGCGATCGTCGGTCGATCCAGCCGACTTCTTCAGACAGCACGTTCACGTTCGCGCGTTCCAACACGTCAAGCACCGGAGCTTCGACGAGCACGTCCATGCGGTGGGTTGGTGTGCCATCGCCGCCCAGACCGATGATTGCGCCGCGCTCTTCCTTGCTCATCGTTGCCATGGCGTGCGCGTAGGCGAGCTTGGCGGCCTCGAGCGCCTCAGGCAGCAGGCGGTCGATCGTCTCGCTCATGCGGTGACGAGCGAGGCTCGGGCTTGCGAGGTGAGCACTGCCAACACTTGTGCGGTTCGTTCGCCGATGCGGGCGAGCACGAGGTCGCCGCGCATACCCTTGGCAATCAAACCTCGGTCTTCGAGACCCACCGATACGGCTGGGCCCCGTGTGACCAGACGAACCGCTCGCGGAAGCGTGCACGCACCTTCTTTGACGAGAATGGGCACTGATTCGATCATGCTGTAGGGAAGATAGTCAGAGCACAACCCATCACAGAGTGCGTTGCGAACCAACTCGAGTGCTCCGACGTTGCCGCTGTGACTGCCGCCGCGCATCACGTTTGGCGCGCCACACACGATGCGCAGTTCGCGTTCGCGCGACAGCCGAGCCGCCTCGATGGTGGTCGGAAACTCGGCGATGTGCGCGCCCCACTCTGCTGCTTCTTCAACCTCGGCGGTCGTTGCGAGATCGTGACCGATGAGACGTATCTGACCGCGATCAGCCGAGTTCACGATCCACGAGAGAGCCGCCGAGCGATAGTGCTTCTTGGCTTCACGCTCTTGGAAGTTCTTCTCGACCTCAATCTCTGCTTGTTCAGCGGAGAGCCCCCGGGTGCCCATGAGATATCGCACCAGGCCACTGCGATCGGTGTACTGGCCTTGACCAGGGGTGTGGTCTTCAAACGACACGAGTGGCGTGTCTCCACCAAAGTCGCGGGGTGCGCCTGTGCTGTCGAGGTATTCGCGAAGAGCAACCGAGCCGTCGCCGTCGCGGGCGTCGAGACGGTGCAGCAGTCGGTGGTCGATGAGTGAAGAATCCGACTCGCGATAGTCGGTGATGTGCAGACTGAACTCCTTGGCGAGTTCGACGGTGCGGTTCCACTTCAAGTCGTTCTCCCAACTGATGCCGTGGAAGAGCGTGGTGATGCCGGCGGCACGAATGCGAGATTCGAACGCGCGAAGGGCGAACTCAACGGGCACTCGTGTGCTCGGACGCGGCATGACCTCGCGTTCGAGACCATCGTTGTGCGTGTCGACCAGGCCCGGCAGGCAATACGAACCGTGACCATCGAGGGCGTTTGATGGAGCCGCGCCCTGCGACACATCGGTGATGACACCGTTTTCCACCACGACGACGGCGTTCTCGAGCAGGGCATCGGGCAGCACCGCCGTGACGTTTCGAACTGCGAACGTTGCGCCGCTCATCGTGCCGCCGATGTGAGGCGCTCGTCGAGTTCGTCAGGAGACCGTTCGGCAACGAGCCGACCTTTCTCAAGCACGAGCACTCGGCTGGCGAGCCGCTGAATCGCTTCGAGGTCATGAAAGATCGACACCACTGCGACACCACGGTGTGTGAGCGACGCGATGAGAGTGAGAGCCCGTTCGCGATTCTCGGGGTCGAGCGCCGACAGCGGCTCATCGAGCAACAGCAGCCGCGGTGGGTGCACGGTGCCTGCGGCGAGGTTGACGCGTTGCTTCTCGCCACCCGAGAGCACCGAGGCGTAGACATCCCACAGGCGCTCTTCGATGCCGACCCGGTGCAATGCGGCTGCCGCAGCTTCACGGGCGTCATGGTCGGTCATGCCACGCTGACGAGCCGACCTCGCGACGATCTCGAGCGCACCGCGACGGGGCTCTGAACGCAAGAACTGCGAGACGTAGCCGATCTCGTGGCCACGAATTGCAGCAACTTCGGCGTCGGTCAACGAACACATGTCGACATATTCGCCAGCGTGAATCTGCAACCAGACTTCGCCGCTATCGGGGCGATAGGTGCGGTAGATCGACTTGAGCAACGACGACTTACCCGCACCGCTCATGCCGGCGAGTGCCACGTGTTCTCCGGCACTGAGCGTGAAGTTGATGTCGGCGAATGCAACGACCGTGCGATCGCTCACTGCGTGCAAGACGAACGACTTGTTCAACCGCCGCACGTCGAGCACTGGTTCGCGTCTCATGCTCGAGCCGCCGCCACGAGTCGCTGGGTATATGGGTGGTGAGGGTCTTCGAGCAGCTGATCGGTGAGTGCGTTTTCGACTACTCGGCCGTGTTGCATAACGAGGCAGCGAGACGTGAGCATCTCGATCACCGAGAAATCGTGCGATACGACGATTGCGGCGATGCGGTGCTCTTCGAGCAGCGATCGAATCAGGTCGAGCACACCGGCGGCAACGCTCGCATCGAGACCGGTTGTCGGTTCATCGAAGAGCACGACGCTCGGAGAATTGGCGAGGGCCTTGGCAATCTGCACGCGTTGCTTCATGCCACCAGAGAAACTTCGCACGAGATCGTCCATGCGATTGATCGGCACTTCGGTGCGCGTCAAGAGTTCAGATGCACGGTCACGAATCTTGCCAAAGTTGCGCCAACCCGCCGCGGTAAGTGGTTCGGCGATGTTTCCACCAGCGCTGATGTTCATCTTCAACCCCTCTGCCGGGTCTTGGTACACGACGGCGAGCGTGTCGATGCGCAGTCGACGGCGAGCCGAAGAGTCAAGGTCGAACATCGAAACATCACCTTCGGTCGTGCGCAGCCGAGCCTCGCCGCACGACGGTGCGACGTCGCCGGCAAGACATCGCAACACGGTGGTCTTACCCGAACCCGATTCACCGACGAGACCGAGCGCTTCGCCCGCGGCGACTTCGAACGAAACATCCCACGCTGCTACGACGGCGCCGTTCACCGCGCTCTTGGAACTTCCAATCTCGGGTCCGGTTGACGTGATGACGGTGTCGTCGTATGGGCCGTACACCCGACCGAGTCGCTCGACCTTCAACATCCACTCTGGTACGGCAAGTCGTGCGACGGGGTAGCGGCCGTACTCAACGTCGTTGGTCATGCGCTGGCCTCGCGCGTGCGCCGACACCAGTCGGTATCGCTACACATCCAAACGTCGGAGTTCGGCAGTGAGACAAGGAACGCAGCGTTGCTCTTGCACAACGAGCACGTGGCGCCATCGGCATGTTCGACTTCGAACGGAACATCTTCAAAGGTCAGTGGCTCAACCTTCGTGCGCGGCGGAATCGCGTAGATGCGCTTCTCGCGACCCGCGCCAAAGAGCGTGAGAAACGGCGACTCGTGCAGCCGCGGAATGTCCCAACGGGGTATCGGTGTGGTCGCAACCACGTATCGGTCATTGACGAGACACGGATACCCGGTGGTCTGGGTGATGACACCGTTGCGAACCTTGTCTTCATACAAGCTCACCCACATGCGTGAGTAGTCGGCCTCGGCGTGCATGCGTGCGAGTTCGCGCATGTCGCGTTCGACGCCTCGCAGCGGTTCAGGCACTGGCACCTGCAACACGAGAATGCTCTCTTCGTCGAGGCCATCTTCGGGAATGCGGTGCCGACTCTGAATCACACTGGCCTCGGCCGCGATGCTCGTCTGATCTGCACCAGTCGAGGTGGTGACGAGCCGACGCAGGTTCACGGCATTGACGCCGTCGTCATCACCCTGGTCGATGACTTTCACGACATCGTCGTCGTGTACGACGGCGAGCGTGATCTGCAGGCCACCCGAGCCCCACCCGCGTGCGACTGGCATCTCGCGTGATCCGAACGGCACCTGGTAACCCGGAATCGCGACGGCCGCCAGAATTGCGCGGCGAATTTCGCGCTTGGCGAATTCGTCGAGCAGTTCGTCTGATTGCGCGGAGTCGATGAGGTCATCAAGAAGCATCGCGGTTCCTCGCTTTGCGCATCGCGAACTTGCGTTCAATCATCGAACGAAAGGTCACATAGTGGGGCAACTTGAGATGCTCCAAGAACCCAGCCGAATCGAGGGCATCGGTCGTAAGCAGCAACGACTGCTCGAGTTGGGTTCGCCCAGCATCGCGGTGACAAGCGATGTCAAGGTTGGCCATCGCGATGGCTTTGCGTTCGTTGTGACCGAAACACAGGCCGTACCCAACGTCGAACTTCGTGCGATCTTCGTCGACGCCTTCAAGGTCTTCGATCGCCTCAACCTCGGTGACCCTTACCGAAGTAACACATACCGGCAGCCCGGTCACCGGGTGGCGAACGACGACGTCAAGTGCGCCGTGGCGAACCTCGCCGAGGGTGACCTCGTGCAGATAGCCGTCAGGGCCGAGAATATTGCGGTACCACTGATTGACCAATGCGCCAGTATCCGCGCGCGTCATTGAGCTGAGCAGCGCCGATCGCGCAGCTGGGGGACGTGCCGGGGTGCGGGTGATGTCAAAGGGTTCGGGGTCGTCTGCTCGCCGGCGATCGACGACGAGATCCATTTCGCGCAACATCTCGAGTAGCCGCTGCGGCGAACGTTGGGTGGTGTCGGTGTTGTCGTGCGCTTCGCCGCCTTCATCACCTGGCGTGCCCGACGCCTCTGAGCGAAGCTTCTCGGCCTCTTCGCGCGCCATGTCGTCGCTCTGGCGTTCGAGGAAGCGCGCGGTGTAGTCGACCGATCGACCGAGCAGTTGGTTGCCCGGTACGCGTTGGAACGCGGGCACGATGCGTCGCTCAACTTTGACATCGTCGGCATCTGCCGATTCGGAGTACGCGAATCGGGGGAGCGTCGAGCGATAGGCCCGCAGCAAGTGAACGGCCTCGGTTGCGTCGCCTTCGCTCTGTCGCAGTGCCTTTGCCGCGAGTCGCGGTGCCCATAAGCCGGCTTCACCCATGACTCGGTCGACGAGCAGGCGAAGCTTTTCGAGAATCTGATCTTCTTCGAGCCACGACGACTCGGAGGTCAGGCGCAATCGTCGCACGAGTCGCTCGGCAGCGCGAATTGCGTCGAGTCCACCTCGAGCCGAGACGTAGCCCATCGCGATTAGCCCTGCTCTGCGTGAGTCGTGCGCGGTAGCCCGACGACGACTCCGTCAGACGATACGAGCCAGCAATCGATTCCCGACGGCGGGTGCGCAACCGCGAGGTTTCGCGCCGCGATGAAGTCGCTTGCTGCCGCACAAACCGACAGCTGAGACTCTGGTCGTGTGCCGGGGCCGCTCAAGCGCAGTGTGAGATTGTCTTCGTGCGACTCGTTGCTCACGATGAGTCGGCAACCAAGTTGTGGCTGCAGCGCGGTGCCGCGACCGACGTGCAGCACGAGCTCTTGTGGCGGTGGTGTGGTGCAGAGAACAAAGTTTGCATCGGCCACGGCGACGACCTTCGAACCGGTGAGCTCTGCCACTTCGGCTTCTAGATCGGCGTCATCTGGGATGCAGAACGTGGTTTCGATGTCGACGAGTGCAAGTAACGGAAGTGCCAGAGGTGACATTGAGTCACAGAGGTGTGCTGGCATCTGCACTCGTTCGCCAGGGCTGGAAAATGCTTGAAGAAGCGACCGAAAGACCATCGTTGAGTCGCGCGACGAGAGGGCAGCCAGCGTCATGTCACTCGAACTCTTCGAATTTCACGCGGGTGTCGGCAATCTGGTTCCACTCGCGTTGTTCTTGTGCTGCGAGATGCTCGTTCGTCTCTCGACAAAGCGAGTCGATGGCCAAACGCAGTGGCTCATGCTCAGCCGCGGTCGTTCGAGAGACGACATCACAGATTGCGGCGGCTAGTGCCGCCCGTGGTTCGTCTCCATCGATCATCGCCCAGCCGCGATCAGCACCGATGCGAACTTCGCATCGAGTCACCAGAATTTCTCCGAGGTAGAACCGCTCGCGACGCACCGGTTCGCGCACCTGCAGCATCAGCGTGCCGCACGCGGGTGGCTGAGTGACGATGAGTGACTCGCGCAAGGCTTGGTTGGTCAAGCATTGTTCGCCGAGCTCAACGAGGCGCTCAGGTCGCGACCGCATCAACGCGCTAGACGCGTTACTCGACCCAACGGTGGTGTTCGGCACTTTGCCGAGAGTACGAGTGGCGCGTAAACGTCAGGTGACGTCAGTGCTAACGGCAAGCAGTTCGCTCGCGAAGTCATCAAACGAGAGACCGCTCGGCGTAAGGCTCTTGCCTCGTTCATCCCACCGTCGCAGCGCTACGGCGCGCTCGGCCGCAGGGTGGCGCTGGAAGCGCTCGACTTCGTCAGGGCTCATGCGACCGCCCTGCACGGCGAGGCTGCGCACCGAACCCACCGACAGTGATGCGAAGTAGTCGTCTTCGACGGTGCAGAGATACCGCTTTGCCTCGACGTGCAGGGCAATCGGAGCGGTAACTGCTGGGCTGAAGTGTCGAGCGAGATAGGCGGCACCAGTTGCCTCGTGCGTGTCGTTCACTGACACGTCGACAGAGCCATCGCTGTTCTCAAGGGCCAGCAAGTGGCCAATGTCGTGCAGAAGTGTTGCAACCACGAGAGCAGCATCAGCACCGTCGATGCGGGCGTGATGAGCGCACTGCACGGCGTGTTCGAGTTGGCTCACTTGTTCGTCGTAGCGGTTCGCGCCCCAACGCTCGTATAACTCGCGAAGTCTCGCGAGAAACTCGTTGCGACCCACCGAACTCATCGCGGCACCGGAACCCCGCGAAAATCGTCGATCAGCGAGATCTGCACGCGCTCGCCGCTGGCGATGCGGTCGAGCTCGACACGCTTCTTTGCGTAGTACTCATCGCGCAGATCGCCCTCTCTCGCTGCGTTGTAGGTCGGGTAAATTGCGCGCCGGTCGCGCGCCGACCGATTGTCGCCTGAGCGGTGTGGTGTGCGCGAGTGAAACCACATGGTTTGCCCGGCCCGCAGCGGAGCAGGCTGCCACTGCAGGGTTTGGGCTACCGACGGTGGAATGCAGCCACGCTCGTCGGTCTCGATCAACTCGTGGTGCATTGCTGAAACGACGTCGAGGCAACCGTTTTCAGTGGTGGCGTCGTCAACCGCAATCATGCAGGAGACATGCGACTCAATGAACGGATATGCAGGTGCGTCTTGGTGCGGCTCCCACCCTGCGCCGCCTGCGAGCTTGTAGTTGATCTTTTCTTTGTACAGCACTGCCTGTTCGCCAAGCAGTTCACTCGCCGCCGCAATCATGGTGCCGGTGCACAGCACTTGCTGTAGCCCAACGTGGTAGGGCGTGAAGTACTCCGTGCGACAGCGGCGTGGGCCATGCTGGGTGAGCTCGTAGTGATTCATCCAGCCGCCTGCATCATTCCACGACTGCACATCGCCCACCCACTGACGCAGCTTTGCCGTCTGGTCGGCGTCGAGCAGATTGGTAATCACCCAACCATCGCGCGCAAAGCTCTCGAGCTCTACCGCACTGAGCACCGTTGCTGACACGAGTTCAAAGAATACTCAGCTCTCCCCATAGCGGTAACTTCGGCAACAGAAACGATGCGTGAACTTCACACAAACCCCGTTGGGCTCCTGATCAATGCGAACTCGTGAAGGGTCGTTGGATTCGTAATACGAAATTCACGAAGAATATGCCAACCGTATGTCGGTCGTCAAACGCGGCGAAACCTGGGAGTCGTAGTTTTTCGCGCGATGAAAACTTCAACACGTGTTATTGCCGTCCTATCCACCGCTCTTGCAGTAGCAGCTGGATCATTTGCAGCTTCTTCGGCGGGGGCCAACACGGTGCCGGTAAACGGCTCTGAATTGCGCTTGCTCGGCCGTTGGACCTCGGATGCAGGTCTTGCGGGTGCCGAAATCTCGGCAGTCGACAAAGAGTCAAAGCGACTGTTCGTTACGAACGGCGCAAAGAACGCCATCGACATCGTCGACATCAGCAACCCCAAGAAGGTGAAGCTCGTCAAGTCGGTTGACTTCACGGCACTTGGCTCAAGCGGCATTCAAAGCGTTGCCGCCAAGAACGGCATTGTCGTCGTCGCATCAGCCGGCGCGTCAAAGACGGCCCCTGGCATCTTGTTCATCATGGACGTCAACGGCAAGATGGTGAAAGGTCTGCCTGCCGGTCTCACCGTTGGTGCGCTACCCGACAGCGTGACGATCAGCAAAGACGGCAAGTACGCCGTGAGTGCCAACGAGGGTGAACCCAAGGACTACTGCCTCGTCAATGGTGCTCTTCCGGAGACCTCTGACCCGAAGGGCAGCATCTCCATCGTTGATCTCGAGGCAACCCCGCCGACGGTGAAGACGGTGGATTTCACGAGCTTCGCCCAACGCAAGAACGCCATCATCTACGCCGGTGGTCGCATCTTCGGCCCGGGTGCCTCGGTTGAACAAGATCTTGAGCCTGAATACGCGGCGATTTCCGCCGACAGCACAACTGCATATGTGACGTTGCAAGAAAACAACGCCATTGCGACGGTCGATCTCGCCACGGCGACGATCACGAACGTGCTCGGCCTCGGCTACAAGAACCACAACTTGTACAACACGGGTCTCGACATGAGCGACCGCGACAACGCAATCAACATCGTGCCACGCAACGTGCAAGGCATGTATCTGCCCGACGCCATCGCATCGGTCACCGCAGGCGGCAACAACTACATGATCACCGCCAACGAAGGCGACGCCCGCGAATACCCGTGTCTGCTGGGTGGCACCAGCACGACCGCGCTCGAACGCGAAGATCCGCGCTACGCCGATGTCGGCCTCGACACCAACCTGACCTCGTCGAGCATCGCTGGTCGGGCACGCGTCACGGTGTTTCCACCCGCGGTCGTCACGGGCACCATCGTTGGGTCAACCACCAAAGTGACGTCGGCCTACACCTTCGGCGGTCGGTCATTCACCGTGTGGAAGACCAACACCATCGACGGTGTGTTCAACGCCGACATCGTCTACGACTCGGGTGACGAACTCGAGCGCCTCGTGGCGGCACGTCGTCCGTTGCTCTTCAACGCCGATTGGAACACCGAGACGGGTCTCGTCGGCTCGTTCGAATCGCGCTCGGCAGCTAAGGGCCCTGAGCCTGAAGGTGTCGCGGTGGGAACCGCCTACGGCCGTCAATGGATGGTGCTCGCACTCGAGCGTGATAGCGGCATCATGCTCTATGACGTGACCAACCCGGTCATGCCGCAGTTCCGCCAATACCTCAATACGAGCCTGCCCGGTGGCAACATTCTGCAAAAGAACGCAGGTGATGTGTCGCCCGAAGGTGTGCTCTTCCTTGAGGCAGCCGACAGCCCGACCGGCAAGCCGATGGTCATCGTCTCCTACGAACTGTCGGGCACCGTAGCCATGTTCGAACTCACCGCTCCGGCACCGACCAAAGCCGGTAAGTGAGGCCCAGCAAGAAATCGCGTCATCGTCAACGGCTAACCACTATCCACTAACCACCCCCATCACCATCACCAGGAGAACCCCATGAAACTCACTTCAACCCCCACCCTTCGTCGCGTGGCGCGAGTTGCGGCAGTCGCCGCGTTCGTGCTCGCGATCAGCGCACCTGCCATGTCGCAGGCCCTCTCCAGCGTGAGCGCCGGCCAGGCATGCACCAAGGCACAGCTCAACCGCAAGAGCGGCACGCTGACCTGCACCTACAACGCCAAGACCAAGACGTACACCTGGACCGCGGCGGCCGCCACGAGCGGATCAACGGCATCCACCGCCCGCAAGAACTGGCCGTCAAAGCTGGTGATTGCGGCCGTGCCGAGCGAGAACGTGGCGACCATGACGTTGCGCTACAAGAACTTCGTTGACGTTGTGCAGAAAGAGACGGGTCTGCCGACCACCTTCATCTCCGCCACCGACTACGCGGGCGTCATTGAAGCCCAAGTGGCGGGTCGTGCCGACGTGGTGTTCTATGGGCCGTTCTCGTATGTGTTGGCCAAGGCGCGTGGTGCGAAAATCGAGGCCGTCGGTGCCTCGGTGCCGAACTCGACCGTGGCCTCGGGCTACTACTTGTCGTACCTCGTGACGAAGAAGGGCTCTGGCATCAACTCGATCAAAGACGTGAAGGGCAAGAACTTGTGCTTCGTCGACGCTGCGTCAACTTCGGGCTTCCTCTACCCGACGGCCGGTCTGCTCGAGAACGGAATCCAGTCGACTGACTACCGCTCGGTGCTCGCCGGCGGTCACGACAAGTCGGTGCTTGCAGTGCAAGCCGGCACGTGCGATGCAGGCTTCGTCTACGACGACATGTTCGACAAGTTGCTCGTCGACCGCGGCTTGATCAAGACCTCCGACTTCAACGTCGTGTGGAAGAGCGGTCAGATTCCGAACTCGCCGGTCGCGGTGCGCAAAGACCTGCCCGCAGACCTCTTTGAAATCCTGAAGAAGACGATTCTCGAGAAGATCAACAAGACGGCCTTCGTCAGCATGGGTCTCTGCGAAAACGAGACGAACTGCAACGTGATTGAAGACGCCACGTGGGGCTTCAAGCCCACGAGCGACGCGGTGTACGACGCGATTCGCCAGGTGTGTGAAGCCACCAAGTCGAGCCGTTGCCGCTAAGCACCGCCGAAACTCAACCCCCACATGACCACCGTTCTCTCCGGTGGGGCTGACCCCCTCATCAGCCTCACCGGGGTATCGAAACGTTTCCCCAACGGCACACTGGCCCTCGACAATGTGTCGATGACCGTACCGAAGGGGCAGTTGCTGTCGCTCATTGGCCTCTCAGGCTCGGGCAAGTCAACGTTGATGCGCCACCTGAATGGGCTGCACAAGCCAACTGCCGGCACCGTGCAGGTGTTCGGCGTCGAAGTTTCGTCTGCCTCAAACAAACAGCTCCGTAGTGTGCGCCGCAATGTTGGTTTCGTCTTTCAACAGTTTGGTCTCGTGGGGCGTGCCACCTGCCTCGAAAACGTGTTGAGTGGTGCGCTCGGTCGCTTGCGTGGCCCGCGCTATGGCGTGTGGTCATACCCGCGCACGCTGCGACGCGAAGCATTCGACCACCTCGAGCGGGTAGGGCTCGCCCCGCAGGCCTATCAGCGGGCCGACACGTTGTCGGGCGGCCAGATGCAGCGCGTGGCCATCGCTCGCACGCTGATGCAACAACCACGGCTGTTATTGGCTGATGAACCGGTGGCATCACTCGACCCCGAGTCGAGCGCGCAGGTGCTCGAGTTGTTGCTCAAGGTGGCAACCGAAGACAAAATGACCGTGATCGTCACCCTGCACCAGGTCGAACTAGCCCTCGGTTGGGCGCATCGCATCGTCGGCTTGCGCGACGGACGCGTGGTGCTCGATCAAGATGCGCGCGGCCTGTCACAAACCGACGTGATGGAGGTGTACCGCCGAGTGGACCGCGAGTCGGAGCTTCTCGCCACCCCGAATATGTCCGCAGCCGCACCGACAACCGAACGTCAGCGCGCCTGAGATGACGGCGGCGCACGTCGAGCCGCTGGCCCGCGCGGCCGGCAACAGGTTGCCCCGCGCGCCGCGAAAATGGCAGAGCAAAGCGCTGTTGGCGGTGTTTGTCGCCTACGTCGTGGGCGTCGTGTGGTCGTGGACGTACATCGATATGACCCTGCTCACGCTCTTTGGCGGCTTCACCGAACTGTGGAACCTGGTGGTCGACATGGTGCCGCCCAATGTCGACAACATGCGCGTGGTGTTGAAGGCCACGGTGGAGACGATTTGGATGGCATTGATTGGCACTACGGCCTGCGTGGTGCTCAGTATTCCGCTGGCATTCATGGCGGCCCGCAACACCACCCCGAATCCGGTCGTGTTCGCGGTGGCGCGCGCCATCATCACCCTCACCCGTGCGCTGCCCACTCTGGTGCTCGCTGCTGTGCTCACGTTGCCGCTCGGCATCGGGCCGCTGCCAGGTTTGCTTGCCTTGGCCATCCACTCCATTGGCATGGTCGGCAAGCTCTTCACCGAGGCCGTCGAAAACACCGAAGCAATGTCGCGTGAGGCAGTGACCTCGACTGGCGCCGGAAAGTGGCAAACCGTGCTCGCCACGTTGGTGCCGCAAGTGACGCCGTCGTTCATCGGCACGGCGCTGTATCGACTCGACATCAATCTGCGCGAGTCAGCGGTGCTCGGTTTCGTCGGTGCCGGTGGCGTGGGTTTCGTCGTGCAGCAGCACCTGCGCAGCCTCGACTATCAGCGTGCGATTGCCGCTGTCGGAGTGATTTTTGTCGTCATCACCTTGATCGAAGTGGTGTCGACTCGTCTTCGCGCATCCATCATTGGCGACCATCTTTCGTCGCCGACGAAGAAGACCCCCCGCACGATGGCCCGCGAACGCCGTGACCACCGCTTGCTCGTCGATGCCGTCACGACCCGACGACTTACCCCACCATGGACCTACGAGCGATTGTTCCGTGCGTCGGCCGGCGTCATCTATCTCGTGCTCATCGTGGTGGCCTTTGCGACCATCGATATTCCGTACCTCTCCGCACTCGGTCTCGGCGACGAAGTGATCGACAGTTTCGGACGACTCTTCCCGCCCGACTTCACCACGGCCGGCCCCGAACTTTGGCAGGGCATTCGCGAGACCGTAGCGATCGGTTTCATCGCCACCACGCTTGGTTTGGTCATCTCGGTGCCACTCGGTATCTTGTCGGCGCGAAACATCGTGGTGAACCGCTTCGTCTACGGCACCACGCGTCTGTTCATGCTCGCACTGCGCGGCTTGCCCGAGCTGATTGTTGCGGTGTTGTTCGTCGCCGCCATGGGTCTCGGGCCGGTGCCCGGCACGCTCGCGCTCACCGTCGGCACGGCGACGTTCATGGCCAAGCTGATCGGTGACGCACTTGAGGAAGTGTCGCCTGAGCCGCGCGAAGCCGTCTTCGCCACTGGTGCGTCGCGGGCACAAGAGTTCGTCACGTCGGTGATTCCGCAGGCATTGCCCAACCTCGTGAGCCAGACGCTCTACATGCTCGACGTGAACTTGCGTTCGTCGACCGTACTCGGCATCATCGGTGGTGGCGGCATCGGGTTCCTTCTGCTGTCTGCGTTGCGAGTGTTGCAAGAGCCGACGGTCGGCGCAATCGTGATCGTCATCTTTGTGATCGTGTACTCGATCGAGCTCATCGGCACGTTCGTGCGCTGGCTGGTGGAATAACCACGCGCGCTAGCGGCGCCACGATCATCGACCTAGGCAATTGGGTTAGCGGCGCTCCCAACAGCCCTTATGCCAGTGGCGGCGCAAGTCTGGCGCCTCACTCGGCACACAGACGACGTGCCCCATGCCGACGGGAATCGTGCGGTGGCAACCCGGGCACACATATTCTTTGTGTGCCTCGTAGGGCTGCACACGACGCACCGCGACATGACCGTAAAGACCATCCCACATCGAGGCGGGTCGTTGTCGCCGTGTCGTGCTTTTCGCTCGCACGCGCTTGCCCCGCTTGTGTTGCGGGCTCATGCGAAAAACGCCCAGGCGACGAGCGCAGTGATGACGGCAAACGCGCCCGCAATCACCACGTAGTCGAGGCGTGTCGCCTTGTATTTGCGGTGCGGATCAAAACCCATCCTGCAAGTATCGTCGTTATATGGCCGACATCGAGGTCACGCGTGCCAATGGCGTAGCGACGGTCACCATCAATCGTCCGCAACGCAAGAATGCCGTGACCGGTGACATGTGGGCGCTGTTGGCCGAGACGTTTCGCTCGCTCTCTGCCGACACCGAGGTTCGCTGCGTGGTGATCACCGGGGCTGGGGGCGAGTTCTGCTCGGGTGCCGACTTGTCGGCGCGCACCGCTGGCGAGCGACCCGTGCATCAACTGGTCGCGATGCGTTCGGTCAACGACGCGGCGCTCTCGCTGCACCGCATGCCCCAGCCGACCGTCGCCAAGGTGCGCGGGGTGGCGGTGGGTGCCGGCTGCAATCTCGCACTCGGTTGTGATCTCGTGGTGGCGGGCGAGACGGCGCGCTTCAGCGAGATCTTCGCCAAACGAGGCTTGTCGGTCGACTTTGGCGGCACGTGGCTGTTGCCGCGGCGCATCGGCATGCATCGCGCAAAAGAACTGGCGCTCTTCGGCGACATCATCTCATCGGCTGAGGCGCACGAACTCGGCCTGGTCAACCGCGTGCTGCCCGACGCCGAGCTCGATTCGTTCGTCGACGACTGGGCGCGGCGACTCGCTGCCGGCCCGCCGATTGCACTGGCGCTCACCAAGCGAATGCTGAACAACTCGCTCAACGTGACGATGGAAGAAGCGCTTGACGACGAAGGTGCCGCGCAGACCGTGAACTTCGGCACCAAAGACACGATGGAAGCCATGGAAGCGTTCGTGCAAAAACGGGAGCCGAAATTCAAGGGCTACTGAGCGCCTCGCTCGCGTTGCTCGCGCTGATCGCGCCGATGGCCGACGAGGGCGGTGACGACGAAGGTGGCGGAACCGAGACTGACACGGCGCTCATCATCGAATCGGCGGTCACCACCATCCCTGCGTCGTGCACCTTGCCCGAGACGTTACGCAGCGTGTTCGTCGGTCGAGTCGAACGAATTGAATCCAACTTCGTGCTGTATGCGGTCGAGTCTGAGCGCTTTGGCACCGTCGCCGACTTGTTGCGCGACGGTTTGCTCACGGTGCGGTATCCGATTGACGACGTGAAGTACCTCACCGAAGGCGGGCGCTTCTTGGTGGGCGCCGTCGCGGCACCATCGGGCATTCGCGGCGACACGCCCGTGCTCGAGTCGAAGGTGCGGGTGCCGCCTGACATGTTCGGTGGTGACGCGGTGGCTGCCGTGCAACGAGTGTCGTGCCCCGACTTCGAAGACCCCGTGCGCACCTTGCGTGTGAATGGTGACCCGATCGACACGGGTCTCTTGCGCCCGTTGTTCGATGATCGCGCCGGATTGTTGCGGGTTGTGCTGGTGCCGGTTGTGGCGGGCCTCGGCCTCTTGTTCTTATTGGCCGCGACGCGTGTGCTGGTGACTGGCGCTATCCGCGGAATGCGGCAGTCGCGCCGGCGCGAATCTCGCTGACTGCATGCCCGAGACCCTGCGGGTCTTTGAACAGCGCACTACCAGCAATCAACACGTTGGCACCCGCAGCCGCAGCGCCGCGCACCGTTGCGGGTGAGATTCCACCGTCGACTTCGAGGTCAACCGAGTCGGCAAGACCGGCACGGTTGATCATCTCGCGCACGATGCGAATCTTCGGCTCCATCGACGCAATGTACGACTGGCCACCGAAGCCGGGGTTCACGGTCATCACCAAGACGAGGTCGACCAAGTCGAGCACATGTTCCACCTCGTCAGGCGGCGTCGACGGGTTGAGTGCGACGGCGGCAGTGGCGCCAAGTTCGCGAATGTTGCCGAGCGTGCGATGCAGATGATCACACGCCTCGACATGCACGATCAGGCGTTGGCAGCCTGCTTCGACATAACGCTTGGCCATCACATCGGGGGTCAGCACCATGAGGTGTGCCTCGTAGGGCTTCATCGTGAGATGACGAGTGGAAGCGATGATGTCGGGGCCGAAGGTGAGGTTGGGCACGAATTGGCCGTCCATTACATCCCATTGGATGAGATCAACCCCCGCGGCATCGAGAGCCACGATTGCTTCACCGAGTTTTGAAAAATCGACCGGCAGCACCGACGGAGCGATTTGCACGGGTCGCATGCTCGTTCAAGCCTAGGGTCAATGGCGATGAGCGACGCCGAACCACGCGGCGCGTCGCTTACCGTCGGCACCCGTCGCGAACTCACGATCGAACGACTCGTGGCAGGCGGTGACGCCCTGGCGCGCGACGCCGACGGGCGAGTGGTGTTCGTCGACGCTGCGTTGCCTGGCGAAACAGTCGAGGTCGAGTTCGTCGAGATGAAGCGTGACTTTGCGCGCGCTCGACTCGTGCAGATGATTTCTGCTTCACGCGAGCGTGTCGAGCCACCATGTCGACATGTGGCCGACGGGTGCGGCGGTTGTGATTGGCAGCATCTTGCCGCGAACGCCCAACACGACCAGAAAGTTGCCGTGGTACGCGAGGCATTTGCCCGCACGGCGCGCATGCCTGACGCGCCGATCGTTCGCGGTGGGGCAGTGGCCCACGATGCATCGCGCACCACCGTGCGCATGGCGGTGACTTCTCAGGGTCGACTCGGCTTTCGTCGCGCGGCGTCGCACGATGTGGTCGAGACCGAGCAGTGCCTCGTCATGCACCCGCTGTTGCAATCGCTGGTGTCGACGGTGGGTGTGCGCGGCGAAGGCGAGGTCACCCTTCGCTGCTCGGTGGCAACCGGTGAGCGTGCCGTGTGGTCGCACGACAAGGCTCGAGTGCTCGGCTTGCCCGACGATGTGGCGGCCGGTGCCGCCGCGGTAGTTCACGAAAATGTCGCAGGTGCGCGGTTGCGGGTGTCGATGGCGTCGTTCTTTCAGGCTTCGCCGCAGGCGGCCGAGTTGCTCGTCGACGCGGTGGCGCGTGCAGCCGGCGATGCACTCGACGGTCGTGACGGTGTCGTGGTCGACGCCTACGGCGGGGTCGGACTCTTCGCCGCCACCGTGGTGCCGATCGGTGTGCAGTGTGTGCTCGTTGAGTCGAGCGAGTCGGCGTGCAGCGATGCCTATGAAAACTTGCGTGGTCGCAGCGCGACGGTGATGCACACTCGCTTCGAACACTGGCGTGCCGTGCGGGCGGGTCTCGTGATTGCCGACCCAGCGCGCAGCGGCTTGGGCAAGGCCGGGGTCATCACGCTGCTCGACACCGCGGCTCCGACCGTGGTGCTGGTGTCATGCGACGCGGTGGCTGCCGCCCGCGACGCGCGGCTGCTCGTCGACGCGGGTTATGACCTGGTCAATGCTGAAGTGCTCGATCTCTTTCCGCACACACACCACGTTGAGGTGGTGTCACACTTCGTGCGCGGCGCCTAGCAATCTTCGTAAGGTGAACAAGACGAGAGCAGCGCTCCACGCGAACACTGCAGTGAGCAACATCGGTGCGACTGGTGAACCTGAAGTGAAGCGCAATACTCCAACAACAATCGGGCTCAATGAGCCTCCGATGGTTGCCACCAAACCGACGGCGCCCATCACGGTGCCAAAATCTTGTTCGCCAATCACTCGTCGAGCCACGATGCCGTCGAGTGCCGATAGCGCTCCAATCGAGATTCCTGCGAGCACCACGTACAGCGTCGCGAGCGGCAACATGCCCGAGGTGAGCAGCACGACGGCCGCGAGACCGAGCACGACGCGGGCAACGAGCATCAACTCGAGAGCTCCCCACCGCTCGATTGCAGCGACGAGCGGCAGTCGACCGGCCAATTGCAAGAGTCCGCGAGCGCTCGCGAAACCAGCCGCCACCCCAGCACTGAGACCCGCCCAGGTCATCGTCGGAACTTGGTACACCAGCAAGCTCGACGCAGCGGCCGATGACAAGAGCGCCGCGATAGCGAATCGTCGCACCTCGTGACGCTTGGCCGCAGTGCGAAGCGCTTGCAACAGTGAGCCAGCCGCGCCGGGTTGCGAGCCGCGCGGCATGCACACCACCGCGCACATCGCAAAGGCCGCGATCGTCGCGATCGCTGGCACGCGAATCGCGGTCTGCCAGCCGTGTTGTGAGCGCAACCATTCGGTGAAAGGAATCATGATTGGCGACGACATCGCACCCCAGATCGTGAGTCGGGTGATTGAACGTGACGGGTCAGCCTTGCCCAATCGCACGGCGAGCGGCTGGGTGAATGCATAGAACCCTGCCGCACCGATGAGCCCACCGCCTGCTGCATAGGTGAAGAGAAACGCCGTGCCGCTCAGTGAAGCACTCGCGAAATAGAGGGCCGACCCGAGTGGTCCGACGACGCCGAGCGCGATGCGCGGGTTGGCCTTGTCGAGTTGGCGACCAGTGGTGATGGCCCCGATGCCCGCCAGCAGGCTTGCAGCGCCGTAGGCAAGTGCCAGCGAGCCCTCAGTCAGCGAGTGGGCGTCGAGCAGGTCGTCGAAGAGCACGCCGAAGCCGTAGAACCAGGTTCCGTACGCGAGAATCGTGAGCACCCCGAGCGCATCGAGGCGTGACGAGGCGAAGGCGCGCATCACGAATCTGTTCACGGCGGGTCTTGCTGATTCAGAGCGCGTCTAGTTGAAAGAGAGCGTCTAGCGCTGCGCCGTGATAGTCACCGATTGTGTGTCGGGTGCGCAGCACACCTCGGCAGAGCGAACGTCGGCGACCTTCGGTGTGTTCTTCATCTGTTCGGCGTCGGCGAGCACGGTGTAGACCTCGTAACGGTGATCGCCGCCTTCAACCCAGAACTTGTCTTGCACGGCGTAGCAGCAGGTGGTTTCGCCCTCGACCCACGTCGGCAGACCGACGCTGGTGATGCGCTCGTGTTCGGCGCGCACTTCGTCGACCGATTGCACTTCGACACCCATGTGATTGATGGAGTCTGTGGCGGTTGGGTTCTCGATCAACACCAACTTGAGCGGGGGATTCTCGATAGCAAAATTGGCATAACCGGGCCGAATCTTGGCCGGCACGGTGCCGAAGAGTTTCGAATAGTGGGCGATAGCGGCGTCAAGATTTCGAACATTCAAAGCGAGTTGCAAGCGTGACATGCCCCTACCGTACCCCTCGAAGGTGAACGGCACGGTGCACCAGCACTCGGTTGCGCCTGAGCGCCCTGTGGTGCCCCCCCTCGGATTCGAACCGAGGACCTGCGGATTAAGAGTCCGTTGCTCTAACCAACTGAGCTAGAGGGGCAACTGTGTTGTCACGATGTCGCTGTCGTTGCATTGGTAACGCAGCGCAACAGCCTAACTCGCACGCGCATTGTGACGACAAACGACAACGTCAAGCGATTTGGGGTGGACGACGGGGCTCGAACCCGCGACCTCTAGGACCACAACCTAGCGCTCTAGCCAACTGAGCTACGCCCACCATGGGCGCTCTAGTCTGCCACGAAAATGCGCAAGGAACGCAGGCTGTGCAGGGGCATCGGTTGCGTATGGGTAGTGTCTAGGCACACACTCGTTTGGAGCTGATAACCATGCCAGCGGCTGACAAGACGCTGACGCAATCTCTGGTCGCACGGGCGAAGGAAATTACTGCCCGTGAACTGCAGGTATACGCCGACCGCACGAAGGGTTCGCAGGCCGCCAACGCCCGAGCCCGAAAATCGTTGCCGCTCGGAGTGCCGTCAAGTTTTCAGGATTACGACCCGTATCCGATCGTGCTTGCCCGCGCGCAGGAGTACTGGTCGGTCGACGTCGACGGCAATCGCTATGTCGACTACAACATGGGCTTCGGGGCCTTGTTTGCAGGCCATATGCACCCTGCGGTGCGCAAGGCTGTTTCGGCTCAGCTTGACGACGGCACCCTCTTCGTAACCCCGTGCCCGAGCAACGCCGAGGTGGCCGAATTGCTGACGGCTCGGTACGGGTTTCCGCTCTGGCGCTTCACGAACTCGGGCACCGAAGCCACGATGGATGCACTGCGCGTCGCCCGCGCCGCGACCGGCCGCGAAAAGATCGTCAAGGTTGAAGGCGGCTATCACGGCCACCACGACGAAGTGATGGTGTCGATGAAGCCGTCGCTCGATAACGCGGGCCCTGCCGATGCACCTCATTCGGTTGCGTCGTCGGCTGGCATCACTAGTGGGGTAGTGGGCGACACCATCGTTATCCCCTACAACGACCCAGAAGCGCTCGAGCGGGTGTTACGCAGTGGCGAGATTGCGGCGTTCATCGTCGAGCCCGTCATGCAGAACATCGGCATCTGTTTGCCGCAGTCGGGATATCTGCAAGCGGTGCGCGAAATCACCCGCAAGTATGGCACGCTGTTGGTGTTCGACGAAGTGAAGACCGGCATCACCGCTGGGTGGAGAGGTGCCGCTGGCGCTCTCGGCGTCGAACCTGACCTCGTCGCGCTTGCCAAGTCGATCGGCGGCGGCCTGCCGCTCGGCGCCTTTGGTGGCAAGCGCGAATACATGGACGAAATCACCAACCGTCGTGTCGTGCACCTCGGCACCTATAACGGCAACCCGCTGTGCATGGCGGCTGCACGTGCGGTGTTGGCTGAAGTGTGCACGCCCGAGGCCACCGACGATGTGATTGCCCGCAACCATCGTCTCGTCGAAGCGTGTAGTTCGGTGATTGCACAGCACGGCCTGCCAGCCAACGTGGTGGAATTTGGCGCGAAAGGTTGCGTCACGTGGTCGCCCGAGCCGATTCGTAACTATCGCGACTACAAGGCCACCGATTTCGACCTCGCCTTTGCGCAGTGGATGCACGGCATCAACCGCGGCATTCTCTTGCCGCCTGGCTTGGATGAGCAATGGTTGATCTCCGTGATGCACGATGATGAAGCCGCGATGACGTATGCCGGCGTGTTTGCCGACTTCGTCGAAGAACTCGTGCGCTAGGTCACGCGAGGTCATCGCGTGTTCACGATGCTCGGCTATGGTCGGGCCCCGTGTCGATGAAGACCTCGCCGTCGTTGGGCGTGATGCTGTTGCGCGGACTCTTCCGTCGCTGCCCGCATTGCGGCGACCGTCGGGCGTTTTTCGCCAAGTGGTTCGTGCGCCGCGAGCGATGCGCCGGTTGCGGTCTGCGGTGGGAACGCAACTACGAAGGCTTCATGCTCGGGGCGATGGCGATCAGCTTCATCACCACCGGTGGCTCGTTGTTGCTGACGATGGCCATCGGGGTGATTGCCACGTATC
>Ga0214917_10001213_pt1 | contig 33521 bp, 34 predicted proteins | sample LL_1208_BB_MetaG_FD_177983 | JGI IMG/M metagenome (GOLD analysis project Ga0214917, IMG submission 177983) | Freshwater microbial communities from Lake Lanier, Atlanta, Georgia, United States - LL_1208_BB | ecosystem: Environmental > Aquatic > Freshwater > Lake | place: USA: Georgia | collected... | reverse complement strand
TTGTTGATCGTGTTCAGACAGGCGTAGAGGGTGGTCGATTTGCCCGAGCCGGTCGGACCGGTGACGAGGAAGATCCCGTCGGCATAATTGATCACCCGTTCGAGAATCGCCTGATCGTCGGCAAAGAAGCCCAGCTCGGGCAGACCCAGCATCAGGTTCTTTTTGTCCAGAATCCGCATGACCACCGACTCGCCGTGGATGGTTGGCACGGTCGAGACACGAAGATCGAGCGTTGGGCCGTCCGCCGTTGACAGCGCAATGCGGCCGTCGAGCGGGAGACGTTTTTCCGCAATGCTGATGTTCGACATGATTTTGATGCGACTGATGATGCTCGATTGGAGGCGCTTCGGCGGGTCGCGCATCTCCTGCATGTTTCCGTCGATCCGGTAGCGGAGCCGTAGGCGTTTTTCCAACGGCTCGAGATGGATGTCGCTCGCCCGCAGGCGGTGGGCTTCGAGGATGAGGCCGTAGACCATCCGGATGATCGGGGCATCCCCTTCGCCGCCTTCGTCGGCTCCGGGGTCGCCCGCTGTTTTGATTTCCAGATCGCTCCCATCCATGTTGGCCATCAGGGCAGCAAGGGATTCATCGGTTTTTCCAAAAAACTTGATGATCGCCTGATCAATCTTGGCCAAGGGCACGACGACCGGTTCGAGATCGGTCTTCAGCAGGTAACGCAGGGCGTCCAACGTTTCAAAATCGAGAGGATCGGGAATCGCGATGCGCAGGCCGGAAGGGAGACGTTTCAGCGGCAGGGCGTGATAACGCCGGCTTTCGGTGGGGGAAATGGTGGCCAGAACATCCTCGTCCACGTGTTCAATGCTGGCCTCGAACTCCATCCCGCAATCTTTCGCGACCACTTCCAGAATCTGTTCCTGCGTCAGGAGTCCCCGCTTGGTGATGGTCTCGAGGGTCGATTGTCCGTTGATCGCCGCATCCTGCTGACAGGTGGTCATGTCTTCCAGGGTGACGGTCCCGGAGGTTTGCAGCAGCTCCAGCACGTAGGCTTCGTTGGAGATCATGGCTTTGGGGAAAAGATCGCCTAAGGCGGGATGAAGAGCAACCGTCTAAGCGGAGAGTTTCGCTTTGAGAATCTCGTCGACCTGGACGGGATTGGCCTTCCCTTGGCTTTTTTTCATCACGAAACCCTTCAGGGCGTTGATCGCATTGGTTTTCCCCGCCCGGTAATCCTCCACGCTCCGCGGATTGGCGGCGATCGCCTCGTCGCAGTACGTCCCGAGGGCCGAGCTGTCGGAGATCTGTTCCAGCCCCAGTTTCTTCACCAGCGCCTTGGGCGAGGTGGGGTTTGTCATCAGTTCCGCAAAAACTTTTTTGGCTTGGGCGCTGTTGATCGTGCCGCCTGCAACCAAGTCCGCCAGTTCGGCGAAAAATGCGGGCTCAACGGGTGTGGTCGCCGGATCGGGCTGGGTGGCCAGAAAGTCGTTCAAAATCCAGTTGGCGACCACCGCCTTGTGGGTCGTCCCGGCCGCCGCCTTTTCGTAATAGCCGCAGAGGACGCGATCGGAGGCGAGCACGCTCGCCTGATAGGCGGTCACGCCAAAATCCTTGGCCAGTCTCGCCTGAAGTGCGGCCGGCAGCTCCGGCAGTTCCGCCCGGGCCGATTCCATCAGTCCCTGATCCGTCCGCACGGGCAGAAGGTCGGGATCGGGGAAGTAGCGGTAGTCGTGCGCCTTTTCCTTCGTACGCATCGTGAAGGTTGCGCCCGCCTCATCGTCCCACCGGCGGGTTTCGTGGGCGATGGCTTCGCCTTTTCTGCAGGCGGCGATCTGCCGGGCGATCTCATAGGTCAACGCCCGGCGAACCCCGCTGATCGAGTTTAGATTCTTCAGCTCCACCTTCGTGCCGAACTCCTTTTGTCCGACGGGCCGGACGGAGACATTGACGTCACACCGCATCTGGCCCTTTTCCATGTCTGCATCGCTTACGTTTCCGGACAGCAGGACCTGGCGGAGGGAACCGAGGAACGCAAACGCCTCACCCGGAGTGCGGAGGTCGGCTTCCGAGACGATTTCCATCAGGGGCGTTCCCGCCCGGTTAAAATCGATCCCGCTGCGGTCCTCGAAATGGAAAGACTTGGCGACGTCCTCCTCCAAATGGATCCGGGTCAACCGGATCGTCCGTCCGGCCTTGGCCTCTTCCGTGTCCTGGATTTCCTTGGGGAAAAGAAAGGGATCGAGGCCGACCCCGCCCCCGGCGCAAAGCGGATCATCAAACTGGCTGATCTGATAATTTTTCGGCATGTCGGGGTAGAAATAGTTTTTCCTGTCGAACCGCGCAACGGGTGCAATTTTACAACCCAGCATCAGTCCGGTGAGAATCGTTTTGCGGATCGCCTCCTCGTTTGGCACGGGAAGACTTCCCGGTAGGCCGAGGCAGACCGGACAGACATGGGTCGTGGGCGCATCGCCGTAGTGATTGACGCAGCCGCAGAACATCTTCGTCTGCGTGCGCAGTTGCACGTGGACTTCCAGTCCGATCACCGCTTCCCAGGTTCCGGTTGAGCTCATGAGGGTGGCATCCTTTTCCAGAAATCGTGGGCCTGCTCGAACGCATGGGCGGCGCGGAGGATGGTTTCCTCTCCGAAACGCGGACCGATGAGCTGGAGTCCGATCGGCAGGTTCGATTGGGTGAAACCGCATGGCAGGGAGATCGCCCCGTTGCCCGCGAGGTTGGTCGAGATGGTGAACACGTCGGCCAGATACATTTTGAGCGGATCCTGATTCCGTTCCCCGAGGCGGAAGGCGGGTTCCGGACTGGTTGGAGTGAGCAGAAGGTCGCACTGGGCGAACGCTTTTTCAAAATCCTCCCGCAGAAGTCCGCGGACCTTCTGCGCTCGGCGATAGTAGGCGTCGGCATAGCCTTGGCTGAGGACGAAGGTGCCGAGGATGATCCGGCGTTTCACTTCGGCGCCGAAGCCTTCCGAGCGGGACCGCTGATAGAGGTCGAGCACGTCGCGGGCGTCCGTGGCCCGGCGTCCGTAGCGGACACCGTCGAAGCGGGCGAGATTGGCCGAGGCCTCGGCCGTCGCGAGGATGTAGTAGACCGCGATGGCGGCGGGTGTGTGCGGGAGGGAGACTTCCACGATCGTTGCCCCGTTTTTCCTGAACCATTCGGCGGCGGCTCGGACGGCGGCTTCGGTTTCCGTGTCCATGCCGGGGAGGAAATATTCCTTCGGCAGGCCGATGCGCAGGCCTTTGACCGAGCCGTCCGGCTTGGTGAGAAAATTTTCCGGTTTGCGGAGGTCAGTCGTGTTGTCGCGCGGGTCGTGTCCGGCGAGGGCGGAGAGAAGGAGGGCGGAATCCTCCACCGTCCGGGTGAGGGGTCCGATCTGATCCAGCGAGGAGGCAAAGGCCACGAGGCCGTAGCGGGAGATGCGGCCGTACGTCGGCTTGAGTCCGACGCAGCCGCAGAGGGCGGCCGGTTGGCGGATCGAACCGCCGGTGTCCGAGCCGAGGGCGGCGAGTGCGACCCGGCCGGCCACGGCGGCAGCAGAACCGCCGGAGGAGCCGCCGGGGATGCGGGTGGGATCCCACGGGTTGCGGGTAACGCCGAGGGCGGAATTTTCCGTCGAAGAACCCATCGCGAATTCGTCCATGTTCGTCCGGCCGAGGAAGAAGGCTCCGGCTTGGCGGAGGCGGGCGATGGCCGTTGCATCGTACGGGGCTTTGTAGCCCTCGAGAATTTTTGAGGAGCAGGTGCAGGGATCGCCGAGGACGTTGAGGTTATCTTTGATTGCGATCGGAATTCCGCCGAGGGGGAGGGAGAGGTCGGCCTTTTCGGCGGCGGCGAGGGCGGATTCGCGGTTGAGGTGGGTGTAGGCGTGGAGGGTTTTTTCGCGGGCATCGATCTGGGTGAAGAGATCCTTCACGATGTCGCGGGGATGAATCTCCTTCGCGGCGAGGCGGCGTCGAAGGGAGACGAGGGTTTCGTGGGCGAGGCTCATTCGACGATTTTCGGGACGAGGATGAGGTCGTTCGCCTGGGCGGGGGCGTTCGAGAGGGCGGCTTCAACCGAAAGGCCGGGGGTGGGGACGTCCTTGCGCAGGGCGGGTTGGGCGGGCGGGGTGACTTCCGGGACGTGGCCCGTGGCGATTTGGCCAAGGGTTTCCATGTGACCCAGGATTTGGCCGAGCTGGGCCGAGAACTTTTCCGTTTCTTCGGGGGTGAGCGTCAGGCGGGCCAAAGCGGCGACGTCGGAAACATTGAGTTTCGGTGCGGCCATAAGCCCAAAAGCCTACGAAGAAAGAAGGGGATTCGGAAGGAAGAAAAGGAGGGCTTGCCCGATCCTACATCCCAGACGGCCGGTTTCCGACTGCCTTGTTGGCTTCGGGTCTCCTCAGCGCATAAACTTGATGATCCCCACCGTGAAGATCACTTGGCCGACCCAAAAGAGAAACATCCATTTGATGATTTCTGCCTTCATTTCCGATCCGTCATGCTTCGTCATCAATCGGCGCGTAAGGTCTTCTTCCTGCTCTCGGAAGGCAATTTCGAGGCTTTCGGCAATTGCCCTAGCCTGACTGGCTTCGATTTTCGCCCCCTCAAGAATGTTGAGAATTTTAGTCGTGCTCACGGAAGAATATTAAGCAGAGGGTGGAATTCGTCAATGACCCCCCGCCTATGATTTGACCTACATCCCCGGCCTGAAACTCGTGCTTCTTTACTCAAGGTCCGCGCATCCTGAGCCTGCCGTACAGCAACAAAGAAATCTTTTGGAATCGGGTCCTCGATTTGGCTCAACAGCCACTCTGCGACCTCTCTTTTTTCCCGAACTGGCATGGCCGCCAGTGCCTTTCCCATTTCGGCCACGCTCATGAGGATAAATTAACTCCCGCCCGAACCGCGCCAACTTCCCCGAGCCTCACCCCGGATTGATTCAATCCCCGGCGATGACCCTTGTGCCGACGGGTCGGCCTTGGGCGGCGGCCCGGAGGTTGCCCTCGCGGAAGACGTCGAACACCACGATCGGGATCTTGTTGTCCATGCAGAGGGAGAAGGCGGTGGAATCCATGATCTGGAGTCGGCGCCGGAGGGCGTCGCCGTAGGTGATCGTTTGGAAACGTTGGGCCCGGGGATTGGTCCGGGGATCGGAATCGTAGATGCCGTCCACCTTGGTGGCTTTGAGGAGGGCATCGGCTCCGATCTCACTGGCGCGGAGGGCGGCCGTGGTGTCGGTGGAGAAGAAAGGATGTCCTGTGCCGGCGGCGAAGATGACCACGCGTCCTTTTTCCAGATGGCGGAGGGCCCGGCGGCGGATGAAAGGTTCGGCCACGTTTTTCATTTCGATGGCGGTGAGGACGCGGGTTTCCACTCCGGCCTGTTCCAGGGCGTCCTGGAGGGCGAGGGAGTTGATGACCGTGGCGAGCATACCCATGTAATCGGCGGTGTTGCGGTCCATCTGGCCTTCGTCGGCGGCGGGGGCGCCCCGCCAGATGTTGCCTCCGCCGATGACGATGCCGAGCTGGAGGGAGGGGGAGAGGATTTCCTTGATCTGGTGGGCGAGGCGCCGGATCACCGAGTGGGAGAGGTGATTCGAGGAATCGCCCAGTGTTTCGCCCGAAAGTTTGAGGAGGAGCCGGCGGGTTTTTTCCGAGTGAGCGGGAGAATAGTCGTCGTCCCGGGGACGCTGTCCTTCGCTCGGGCTGCGGAGAGAGGGGGAGGAAGAGAGAGGACGTGAGGATTTCGCCGTGGATTTTTTGAGAGGGCGACGGGAAGGCACGAGCGAGTGTGGCGTGAAAAGGGCTTCGAGCGGAAGGAGAAATTTTTTAGGTAGATGGAGAATTTAAATTTCAGAGGGGATGAGAGATTGGAAGCCTGAGGAAGATAGATGGTACGGATGAGCTTCCGAATCTTCCTGGGATAACCCCGATAAGTCGGGGTCGTCCGTACCAAAGCTCCATCCCTATCCCTTTTGCTCTCGCCCAAGAAAAAATAAAAAATTTGTTTATAACATGACTGGTGCAATCCCTATAAACTCAAAAATTTAAATGCATAAGTAACTATATATAAGTATTTTATGTTCAAAAAAGCTTGCACTAAACCCCAATGTTACGATTTGGTGACAGGAAAAAATTCCCCCTTGATTTATTGCAGAACCTGTTCCATGTTATCCCTTGTGAAGGAGATTATGAATATGAAAAAACTAAACGTCGCTCTCGCAATCTTTGTAACCGCTGTCATGGCGGGGAACGCTCAGACGAGCGTTAGTTCAGAACCCGTCGGCTATGTTAATGTGAAAATCACAGCTGGAACTGGGACGGCTAAAAAATTAAGTTATGTCTCGTTCCCTCTTCTTGATAAGGATGTATCTGCCGGCAAAACTAGGGGGACGATCACGGGCGTGACATCGACTACGATCACCGATTCCAATGCAGGATGGACCCCTGGAGCACTCTCTGCCCCTGCAACTCCATATCTAATCGGAATCACAAGCGGCACAGCAGCAGGCCGTATATTCCATATTTCATCTTCTGCAGCAACGGCTGGAGCCGTTGGCACAACAGCAAATACTGCGACTACTGTAACAATCAGTTCACTGGATACAGGTTCGGGAATTGCTGATCTTGCAGCCGTGGGCGTTGCGGTTGGAGATTCCTATGAGATCTATGGCTGTGATACATTATCTACTCTTTTGGGTTCTCCATCGACAACTGGAGTTTTATCCGGGGCCTCAGCAACCGTCGCAGACAGCGTTGTTATGATTGTTAACGGCACGGCTGCTACATTTTTCCATAATGGAACTAGATGGACCAAAGTCACAGTAGGAAGCCCAGATGCATCAAATACTCCCGTTTTGCCCTACTATGGATTGGCTTATTCAAGACTTGGAGCATCGGAGATTACGCTGACAGCTACGGGGACAGTTCCCAGTGTGCCCAGAAAGGCCCAGATCAAAAATTCTGGAATAACTCTTTTTTCACAGTATTTCCCAGTAGATACGACCCTACTTTCCTTGGGGCTTCAGAACACCCCTGGTTGGAACTCCAATGCAGCAAGCGCTTTAGCCGATAAAGTGGTTCTAATTTCGAATGGAGCAGCATCCACCTATTGGTACAGTGGGACTGGATGGAAAAAAGTGACGGTAGGATCACCTTCAGCTGATACGACAGCAATTACTGCAGGAGCCATGATTTATATAAGTAAATATGGATCGACTGCAGGATTTTCAACCTATTCTCTGCCATTGCCTTACACACTTTAATATTTAAGAAACAAACAAAGAAACAAACAAAGAAACAAACAAAGAAACAAACAAAGAAAGGTATAACAAAATGAAAATGAAAAAACTAAAAACAACAGTAATGGGATTAGTATTATTGACGATTGCAACCACACAGGCTGCAACCATTGACATTGGCTCGTTTGGAGCTGGCTCTTTTGCTGTCGACGCTGGTAGCAGTATTCTTCCGACACAAAGCGCTTCAGGACTCACAACTAATTTGACCCTGGCGGCAGGTGACATTTGGTACGGGGCATTTGCTACCGCAAAAAATTGGTCGGCCTATACAAATCTGGGATTGTACATGAGTGTGGCAAGTCAAGCGGCATCCACCCCATTCACATTCTCTTTGTTTGATTCGAATAACAATCTAATCCAAAGTTTCACAGGAGCCACAACCGTGAGTGCTTCTCCTGTGTTTGTAGCATTAACACCTGTAAGTTCTGGAGTTACGTATTCTGATGTATTGTCAGTAGCTTTCAGCTGGGATGGTTCGGGAGCGATCAATACAACTCTCAATGCCGTTCAAGCTAACGTAGATCTTGCGGCTGTCCCCGAACCCTCGGTTGCCTCGCTCTTCGCGCTCGGAACGGTTGGTTTGGTGGCTCTCCGTGCTCGTCGGAAAAGCTAAATCGGTTAGTTAACCTTTCTTGTTGGCAAGGGGCGGATCCTTCGGGATCCGCCCTTTGTTTTTTGTGGGCAGTAGATGATCGATTGAGTAATTGGAGTATGGAATGGTACGGATGAGCGTCCCCCCTCATCCTAGGACAACCCCGAAAAGTCGGGGTTGTCCGCAGCTAAGGGAGGGGATCAATTTTGGCAGGTTGTTGCAGGGAGGCTGCCGTGGCAAAAGCTCGTTGAAGCTCTGCCTGATGGAGTTTTGCCCATTCCTCAACCATCGCCTGAGCACGAGGAGGAAGTTTGCACTCCATCCAATTCAAATCGATAATGTTGAACTTGGCGTTATGGCTCCCATAGGTCACATGAAAATGAGGGGGGAGGTGATCCCCATAGAACAACCGAATCACGATCCCGTAGAAACGGGAAATTTCAGGCATGAGCGAGGGGAGTAGAAAGGGAAGGGAACAGATCGCTGGGTGTTTTCCCCGTCATTTGGAGGTAAAGGGCATCCGGGCAGAGATCAAGTTCACCCGGCCATTGCAGACCTCCGTCGGACGAGATGTGAACTTGAGAAAAGACGCCGGACTCTAACCACGCAGAAAAGACGCCCTGCCCCGTCATAGAGGACAGGTTGAGCTGGCCACACGTTCCATTGTCGAAACACAGGTGGAGGCAGAAATCTGGCAAAACTTTAACCTCAACGATCTTCATATTCCAAGTTTGGAGGGTCCAATATCCTCCGTCAAATGGGAGTTGTATAGGATTCAGCGGTTTGAGAGATAAGGAGGATGGTACGGATGAGCCTCCGGCTAATCTTAGGACAACCCCGACTTGTCGGGGTCGTCCGTACCAAACTACTTCGCCTGAAGGATCTCGATCTTAGCCGGATCAGTCGTTCCGGCTCCCACCAAGGCGGCGCCGGCGATGTGCGGAACGTTCCCAATCTTCGGAATCGGAGGAATCCCAACCCCGGGATTCAGCCGCATCTTTTCGAATCTAACCAAAGCCATTGAATCCAAGGCCACGGGATCGGTCGAAGCCAGAAGCAGTCCAGGTGAAATCGAGTAGTTGGCATCAAACTCTTTGCCGCCGGCAAACTTCAAGATCAGCCCGTCGGAAATATGGAGAACTGTCTTCGGACGGAGGAGGGGATCGCTCATCAGGATCTCCCCAATCGTTGTATCCTGGTCGGCGTTGGGTTTGATCAGACGCCGCGCGTTATCGACGCTGCCGAGGGCCAAGGAGGCGCAACAGCCGTAGATGCCGAGGTCGGGATCGCTGGTCATCGAGCCGATGTTTACTACCTTGGTCTTGGGAGGGGTGATCAGCTTGGTGAAGTAGGACCAGTAGGGGATTTTGTCGCCTCCCGAGACACCGCTCGAACCGGAGGGGAGACCATCCATCAGGGAGGGCTGGAATTTGCAGTCGCCATAGATGAGCTGTCCCATCGTGGGGTTGAAGTAGGGGGTGGCGTCGGGATCAAAGCCGAGGCCGGGAATATCCGAAGCGGCTGAGGCGATGACGGCTCGGACTTGGACTTTTCCCGACTCCTTGCTGACGGGATAGCCGGACTTGGTCATGTCGACCTCCCGCTTGTCCCAAAGAGTGATGTGGTCGGGACTGACTCCGGCGGCGATCAGGCTGGCGGTAACCGCGTCAGCCACCTGACGGCGGGTTCCGGTGCGGGGATCACCCCGGGCGGTGACTTTGACGGCAACCGTGTCGTCGGCTGTGATGCCAAGCTCTTGCCAGGCGTCCTTGGCGGTGGATTTGCCAGTGAGGGTAGTGAGGAGTGAGGCGATGGCGCTTTTGACCCCTTCGGGTTTGGCGTCGAAATTCGAGATGAGGGAGGGATCTTCCACCATGGCCACGCGGGATTTCGCATCGGCAGCGGGTAAATGGTGGTGAGGGGTAAGGAGAAAGAGAAAAGCGGCGAGAACGGACAGGGAGAGGGAGTGTTTTACATGAAGGGAAACAGGCCCCATGGGGTGGGGGCTTGTGCGGGAAGATGCGATGAGGGGGGTGGGCATGAAGTTATTAAGATGCAGGAAAAGGGGGGGTTGAGCAACTAGGGGGAAAGGCTTGCGGGCTGGCGGTGGAGAGAGAGAACGGAGATGTATGGGGTTTTCCGCCGAAACGATTGAGAGGGTCAGGCGTGCGAGCGACCTGGTCGAGGTGGCGGGGGCGGTGGTGCAGTTGAAGCGGGTGGGGACGAATTTCCGGGGATTGAGCCCGTTCAAGAAGGAGAAGACGCCGTCTTTTTATGTTCATCCGGACAAGCAGTTCTTCAAGTGTTTCAGCACGGGGTCGGGCGGGGATGTGTTTCGTTTCCTTATGATGACCGAGGGGCTGGATTTTCCGGCGGCGGTGAGGCGGTTGGCGGAGCGGGCGGGGCTGCATATCGAGGACGAGGCGGGGGTGACAGGAGGAGGGGATGGGGGGAGCGGGGCAGAACGGGAGCGGTTAAGGCAGATTCATGCCTCGCTGGCGTTGCATTGGCGGGATTTGTTGGCGAAAGATCCTTCGGCCGAGGCGGCGCGGGAATATCTGAAAGAGCGGGAGATTCCGACCGAGTGGATCATGCGGTTCGGGCTGGGCTATGCGCCTGCGGCGTGGACGGCGACGTTGGATTGGGGAAAGAAAAACGGATTTTCCGAGGAGGAGATGATTGCGGCCGGGGTGGCCCTGCGGGCGCAGTCGGGCCGGGTGTATGACCGGTTCCGCAACCGGCTGATGTTTCCAATTCTGGACGAGGGCGGTCGGGTGATTGCGTTCAGCGGGCGGGTGTTGGCGGGGGCGGCCCCGGAGGAGCCGAAGTATGTGAACTCGCCCGAGACGGTGATTTTCAAAAAGGGTCGGGTGCTGTTCGGGTTCGACCGGGCGAGGAGGGCAATGGCCGAGGCGGGTCGGGCCATCGTGTGTGAAGGTCAGCTCGACGTGTTGCGGGCGCAGGCGGCGGGCTTTTTGGAGACGGTGGCGCCGCTGGGGACGGGATTTACCGAGGAGCATGCGAAGTTGATCGGGAGATTTGCGAAGGAGATTGTGATTTGTCTGGATGCGGATGTGGCGGGGGACCGGGCAGCGGGGAGGTTGGGCGGGATTCTGGTCGAGGGAGGACAGGGTTGGGGCGGGTTGGCGAAGGCGGAGTTGGGGGTGAAGGTCGTGCGGTTGCCGGCGGGGGACGATCCTGATTCGTTGATCCGCAAGGGCGGGCCGGAGGCGTTCCGTGCGAAGCTGGATGCGGCGGTGGATTTTCTGGATTTCTATGTCGATTGGCAGGCGAAGCAGGAGGGAGACAGTCCGGCGGGTCGCCGGAGGGTGGTGGAGGCGGTCGCAAAACTGCTGGGGATGATTGAAAGTGCGGTGAGCCGGACGGGGTTGGTGGCGAGGGCGGCGTCGCGGTTGGGCCTGGGGGAAAGTTTGGTGATGGAGGAGGTGGATAAGGCGCGGGGGAACGCGGCGAAGATTTCCGCGAGGAGCGAGAAGCTGGAAACGCCGGGAATTCAGATGCCCAAGGCATTGGAGGTGCATCCCGTGATGAGGGAACTTTTTCTGCTGGTGCTGGGGCAACCTTCGAAATTGCCGGACCTGGAACGGAGGGTGGATGAGTTGTGGCTGAAGAATCTGGGGGGAGAGGAGCTTTATTTGAAAATCCGGGATTTGTACCGGGACGACTCCTGGACGGGGTTGGCCGATCTGTTGCCGCAACTATCGGCGGAGGAGCAGGATTTTGTGACGGGATTGGAGGCCGGGGTGTGGGAGAAGTCGGAGGAAACGGACTGGGACAGGGCGTTGGAGGGGTTGGCGGGGCGTCTGGAGAGTGATTTTCTGAGGCGGGAGGCAGAGAGGCTATCGTCCAAGCTCCGGGCGATGAGTTCGGGAGATCCCGATGCGGTGGAAGTCCTTCGCCAACAAGGGGAACTGCTCAAGAAAAGGGCGCGTTTGACACAGGGGGCAACGAAAGCTAATCCTTAATGTTTACCCTCATGCCTAAAACGAAGATTGATCCCCTGACAAACGAGTGAAGAAAGTAGCCAAAAGCAAGTCGATCAAGGCCCCCAAGCTGAGCGCTTCCCGGGCCAAAGTGAAGGCCGAGGAGCCCCCGATTCCTGCGGATGAGCCGTCCGAAGCCGATTTGATGGCTGCAGAGGCCGAGGCCAAGGAAGCCCTCAACGGAAACACCACTTCTGGTGAAACCACGGCTGAAAATAACGGGTTGGGAGTGTGGGCGCAGAGCCCTGAAAAGCAGGATCGCCTGCGGGAGTTGATCAAGCTGGCGCGCGAGCAGGGATACCTGACGTACGACGATTTACATGAAGCCCTGCCGGAGACGGTCACCAAGCCCGAGCAGGTCGAGGGAGTGTTGATTTTCCTCAGAAACTTTGAAATCGACGTGATCGAGTCGAGCGAAGTCGACCGGTACAAAAAACCCGCCCGTGAAGAAGACGGAACGGAGACGGTCGTCACCGATGAAAAGCCCGAGAAGCTGGACATTTTGGATGATCCGGTCCGGATGTATCTGCGCCAAATGGGGCAGGTGCCGCTGCTGACCCGGGAGCAGGAAGTGGAAATTTCCAAGCGGATCGAGGAGTCGGACATCGGTGCGGTCGTGCATCTCCACAAGTTCGGGTTCATTGCGAAGGAATATATTGCGTTGGGCGAGAAGCTGCTCAATTCCCGGGAACGTTTCGACCGGGTGATCCAGGACAAGAAGATCGAAGGGCGCGAGAAGTATATGAACGCGCTGAAGGCCCTGGTGAAGCAGCTTCACGGGATTCATGAGAAGTCCCACAAGGTGTATGCCCGGATGTTCGACGCGAAATCGAATCTGGCCAAAACGCGGGTGATGAAGGAACTGGCGAAGCATCAGGATGCGGCCGAGAAGTTGTTTGTGAGATTCTTCTTCAAGCAGAAGGTGCTGGAGGAATTTATTGCGGTGGCGGACAACATCCACCGGCAGCTGCAGGAGAAGACCTCCGAGCTGGAATCGATCCACAAGTCGAAGTCGCGCAGCCGGCATCACGACAGCCGCAAGAAGACGCTCAAGGAAGAGATTGAGGAGATCGAGCATTCGGCCCGTCTCACGAAGGATGAATTTTTTGCGCATCACCGGGATCTTCGGGAGTGGGTGCGGAAGGCGATGCGGGCGAAGACCGAGATGGTCGAAGCCAATCTGCGGCTCGTCATTTCCATTGCGAAGAAGTACACGAACCGCGGACTTTCGTTCCTGGACCTGATTCAGGAGGGGAACATGGGCTTGATGAAGGCGGTGGAGAAGTTCGAGTACCGCCGGGGGTACAAGTTCTCAACCTACGCGACGTGGTGGATCCGTCAGGCGATCACACGGAGCATTGCGGATCAGGCGCGGACGATCCGTATTCCGGTCCACATGATCGAGACGATCAACAAGCTGATGCGGGTACAGAAGCAGTTGGTGCAGGAGTTCGGTCGCGAACCCACGCCGGAAGAGGTGGCGGACGAGACGGGCATGCCGGTGGAGCGGGTGCGTGCGGTGCTCAAGATGGCCCAGCAACCGATTTCCCTGCAGGCGCAGGTGGGGGACAGTGACGACACGACTTTCGGGGATTTCATCGAGGACAAGAGTGCCGAGAACCCATCCGACATGACGGCCTACTCGATGTTGAAAGAGAAAATCAAGGACGTGTTGGACAGTCTGACCGACCGGGAACGGGCGGTATTGGAGCAGCGGTTCGGTCTGGTGGACGGGTATTCCCGCACGCTGGAAGAGGTGGGCCGCCAGTTCAAGGTGACCCGGGAACGCATCCGTCAGATCGAGGCGAAGGCTTTGCGGAAGATGCGGCATCCGACACGGATCCGGCATCTGCGTGGATTTTTAGAGAACGAGCACCAGTTGTAAAACGCGATACGCGTTTTCAATGGGGTGGAAGGGGACAGGTAAAAGGTGGAAAAGGATTTTGAAAATTTGCAACCGTTAGCACCTTCCACCTAACTCTTCCCGCCTCTGGCTAATTACGTGGAGGTATGGGGATTGCCGCCCGCGCGGCCTCCGGCCATCCAATTTTCGACTCTGTCAGAAGGAATTTATACCTTGGAGGTATGGGGATTGATCCCCCTCAAACCTTCCCCAGATCCATCCGAAATTCCCGCTCCGCGGATTTAGATTTATACCTCCACGCGTTGCTTTGGAGGTATGGGGATTCGAACCCCAGACCTTCTCATTGCGAACGAGACGCTCTACCAACTGAGCTATACCCCCGTAAGGATTAAGTTATCGCAGGTGGGCTTTGACTCAAGCCTGCGTGGGAGGTCAGATTTTTCGGGTTACGGTCAGTCTGACCAAGCCGAGGGACATCGAGCGCGTAAAGAGGAGTTTAAGTCCGGCCTTGTGGAGTTCGTGATAGAGGTCGGAGGGGGCGGGGAATTCGGTAATGCTCCGGGCAAGGTAGCGAAACGAGTCGCCCTGGCGGTTGAGGAGTTGGGCCACCCAGGGCATGAAATGAAACAGGTAAAAGTTCCAAAAAAATTTCCATGGAAAGGGAGGTGGACTGAATTCCAGCAAGGCAAAGACTCCCCTCGGTTGGAGGACCCGGTGGATTTCCGAAAGGCCCTTGGGGCGGTCGGCAAAGTTACGCAGTCCAAAGGCAAGGGTGACGGCATCCATGCTTTGATCCGGGAAGGGGAGGTTGAGGGCATCGCCTTCGACGGTTTGTTTCACTCCACGGGCTTTTGCCTGATCGAGGAGGGGCCGGCAGAAATCCAGTGCGATCACCTCGGCAGAGGGGAATTCTTTTTGGAGAAGCAGGCTGACGTCACCCGAACCGCAGGCCAGATCGAGGATTTTCTGGGGAGACTGACGGGTGAGGGAGGCTACGAGTTTCTTTCGCCAACCGACATCGAGGCCGAGGCTAAAGAGCCGGTTGAAGAGGTCGTAGGAGGGTGCGAGATCGCCAAAAAGAGTGCGGATCCGCGTGGCGTGATCGGGCGTGTTCAGCTGGCGGTGGATTTGGCGGGGGCGCTGGGCGAAGTGGTGGTGAAGGTGAGGTTTTCCTTGTCAGCCCCGACTTTGACCCGGTCGCCTGCCTTGATTTTCCCACGGATGACTTCCTCGGCGATCGGATCCTCAAGGTAGCGTTCGATGGCACGGCGGAGAGGACGGGCGCCGTAGACGGGTTCGTACCCTTTTTCGATGAGGAAGGTGGAGGCTTCAGGGGTGAGTTCGATTTCCACACCCTTTTCGCGGACCCGGGCGGCCACTTTGGCGACTTCGAGGGAAACGATTTTGGAGAGGTCTTCGCGGGTGAGGGAGTGGAAGACAATCTGGTCGTCGAGACGGTTGAGGAACTCGGGTTTGAAGACTTTTTTGGTCTCTCCGAGAATTTTTTCCTTAATCGCGCTGTAGTCCTGTTCGTGGACGGGGGTGCCGAAGCCCATCACGTTGCCCTTGCGGATCAGTTCCGCCCCGACGTTGGAGGTCATGATGATGATGGTGTTCCGGAAATCGACCTTGCGTGCGAGGCTGTCGGTCACCTGTCCGTCTTCAAGGATCTGGAGCAGGACGTTCCAGACATCCGGGTGGGCTTTCTCGATTTCATCGAACAGGACGACGCAATAGGGGCGACGGCGGACTTTTTCGGTGAGCTGACCGCCTTCCTCGTAGCCGACGTAGCCGGGAGGGGAGCCGATAAGGCGCGAAACATTGAACTTTTCCATGTATTCCGACATGTCGAGTTGCACGAGGGCGTCCTTTTCCCCGAAGACTTCTTCGGCGAGGGCTTTGGCGAGATGGGTTTTTCCCACTCCGGTGGGGCCTAGGAAGATAAAAGAACCGATCGGACGCTTGGGGTCCTTCAGATCCGCGCGGGAACGGCGGAGGGCTTTGGCGAGGGCCTGGACGGCCTCGTGTTGGCCGATGACACGGGACTGGAGGGTTTCGCCGATGTTGAGGAGTTTCGAGAGATCTCCTTCTCCCATGCGGGTGAGGGGGATGCCCGTCCACTTCGAGATGACATGTTTGACGTCTTCTTCGCCGACATCGACGATGATTTCATCACGTTTTTTGCGCCAGGCATTGAGGTCGGCCTCAAGCTTTGCGGTGGATTCCTTTTCCCGGTCGCGGAGAGAAGCGGCTTTTTCAAAATCCTGGGCCTTGATGGCGGCCTCTTTTTCCGCGCGGATCGTTTCGATTTCCGCCTCAGCGAGCTTGAACTCGGGAGGGCGGATGCTGGCGGCGATCCGGCAGCGGGAGCCGGCTTCGTCCATCACATCGATCGCCTTGTCGGGCAGATAACGGCCGGTGATGTAGCGTTCGCTCAACCGGACGGCGCAGGCGATGGCTTCGTTCGAGATCTTGGCGTGGTGATGTTCCTCATACTTCGCGCGGAGTCCGTGGAGAATGGCGATGGCCTCGTCGATCGTGGGGGCATCCACGCGGACCGTCTGGAAGCGGCGTTCCAAGGCGGAATCCTTTTCGATGTACTTACGGTATTCATTCATCGTGGTGGCACCAATGCATTGGAGTTCCCCACGGGAGAGGGCGGGTTTGATGATGTTCGAGGCGTCCATCGCGCCTTCGGCCGAGCCGGCGCCCACGAGGGTGTGGAGTTCGTCGATGAAGAGGATGACCGACTTGAGCTTGCGGATTTCCTCCATGACGGCCTTGATGCGTTCCTCGAACTGGCCGCGGTATTTTGTGCCGGCGACCATCAGGGCGAGGTCGAGCGTAATGACCTTCTTGTCGCGAAGAATTTCGGGAACGTTACCCGAGGCGATTTCCTGAGCGAGGCCCTCCACGATGGCGGTTTTGCCGACGCCAGCTTCGCCGATCAGGACGGGGTTGTTCTTCGTGCGGCGGCAGAGGATCTGGACGACGCGTTCAATTTCGGTTTTCCGACCAATGACGGGATCCATTTCGCCTTTGCGGGCGAGTTCCGTGAGGTCGCGGCCAAAGGCCTTGAGAGCGGGGGTTTTGAGGTCTTTGCGCCCGGGTGCGGATCCGGCGGCAGGGGCGGATTCGGGTCCGGCGGAAGCGGTTTCCTCCATGCCACCCTGGGGTTCGGCGCCTTCTTCGAAATTCGGATCGAGCTCCTTGAGAACTTCCTGGCGGGCGCGTTCGATGTCGACCTCGAGGGATTTCAGGACGCGGGCGGCCACGCCGTCGCCTTCGCGGAGGAGGCCGAGGAGGATGTGTTCCGTGCCGACATAGGAGTGGTGAAGGGCTTTGGCTTCCTTGCTGGCGAGTGCGAGGACCTTCTTCACCCGGGGGGTGTAGGGGATATTGCCGGTGACCTTCGTGTCGGGGCCGGTGCCCACCTGTTTTTCGACCTCCATCCGGACGGTTTCCAGATCGAGCCCCATCTTTTGAAGGACATTCACGGCCACGCCTTGGCCGAGTTTGATCAGGCCGAGGAGGATGTGTTCCGTGCCCACATAGTTGTGGTTGAAGCGGTCGGCCTCCTTGCGGGCGAGGGCGAGAACCTGTTGGGCGCGAGGGGTGAAATTGTTCACGGGTTGTACTTTAGCTCAGGAGGGTCAGAGGTGCAATTTACGCATCGCGGGCTCGGGGACGCCTTTGAGTTTTTCGCGGAGGAGATCGGCGCGGAAGGCGTCGCGCTCCTCGGCCCCGAGCTTTTTCTGGGAGGCCTGCTGGAGGTGGGCGGGTTGGGTCGAAATGAGAAGGGTATCGAGCTTGGGTTTGAGATTGGCGGGGAGCAGGGCGAGATCGGCCGCCAGGCGGAGCAGGGAGATGAGGTTGAGGGCTTCCTTGGAGGAGATGGAGTAGGAGTGCAGGACAATGCCGTAGGAGCGGCCGACCTGATCGGCCAGCATGCGGGCCTTTTCCTGAACAAGTTTTTGCCGGGCGTTGTTTTCCAGTTCGATCAGTTGGCGGACCACCTTGAGGAGGCGGTCGAGGATCTGGCGTTCCGACTCGCCGAGGGTGGTCTGGTTGGAAATCTGGAAAAGGTTTCCCAAGGCTTCCGTGCCTTCGCCATAAAGGCCGCGGACGGCGAGGCCGAGCTGGTTGACCGACTTGATGACCTGGTTGATCTGTTCACCGAGGACGAGGCCGGGAAGATGGAGCATGGCGGAGGCACGCATACCCGTGCCGACATTGGTCGGGCAGGCGGTGAGGTAGCCGAGGGAGGGGGAGAAGGAGAATTCGAGTTTGTCCTCCAAGGCTGTGTCGAGTTTGTCGGCGGCCTCCCAGGCTTCAAGGAGATGGAAGCCGGGGCGGAGGGCCTGAAGGCGGATGTGGTCCTCCTCGTTGATCATGACCGAGAGGGTTTCGTCGCCGTTCACGACGAGGCCGCTCCCGGCGTTCTTGGCGGCGTGTTCGCGGCTGATGAGGTGTTTTTCGACGAGAAGCTGTTTGTCGAGAGGGGTGAGGGTTTCCATCGCGACGGAAACCTTGGCGGGGCGCATGGTGGAAAGATCGGCCACAGCCGGCTGGATTGTTTCTAGGAGTTTTAGGCGGTCGGCTTTTTTGAGCCAACCGGGGAAAGGGAAGTCCTTCACGTTGCGGGCGAGGCGGACCCGGCTTGTGATGACGATCCCCGATTCGTTTTCCGGAGAAGGGGCGGCGGGGGAATGGCCGTTTTCCGCTTTCATATTGTGAAAGATTACCCCCGGGCAGTTCGGTTGGCAACGGGATGCGCGGAGGTGTGGGTTGACGTAGCGAATAACCCTCGGGACGATGGAGGGATGGCAGCCACCCGGACAACGGAATACGCGGTGAGGGCTTTGGTCGCTTTGGCGCTGGAGGGGGGAAGCGGCCGGGTCAAGCAGGCGGCCTCTTTGGCGCAGGTTTCCGGCACACCGGGAAAATTCATGGAGCAGGTGTTGCGGCTGTTGCGTCAGGGAGGTTTTATCGTGAGTCGCCGGGGATCGGGTGGGGGATATGAACTGGCCCGGCCGGCGGAAAAGATCCGGATGAGTGAAGTGGTCGAGTGGGTGGATGGGAAGGGTCGGGGGCGGGATGAGGCACGTGATGTGTTGGGCGAGGCGTGGGGGAAGCTGCGGAAAGAGGCCGAAGTGGCAGCCAGCAGGGTGCTGGCGGCCGAGTCCTTGGCCAAGCTGGCGGAACGGGTGCAGACGAAGTTGGCTTCCAGGGGCAAGACAACGGAATACCAGATCTGACCCGCACGACTTGCCCCGGTTCGGGTTCCGTTTCATAATCTTCCAACAATGGCTTGGGGAAATTCATGGAATCGGTGGGAAGGGTCGGAAGGACCCATTTTCGTCGTGGGCAATGTCCGGGTGGACTTGACGATTCTTTTGGTGGCGGTGCACACCCTTGCGATGGCTGGGGCGGCCGGGTTGGCGGCCGCGGGGTTGGGGGACTGGGTGAAGCACGCGGTTTATACCCCCGCGGCGCTGCAACAGGGGCAAGTGTGGACCTTGTTGACCTATCCTTTTGTTCATGACATCCGTCAGGAGGGGCTTTGGTTCGCGATGGAGATGCTGATGCTTTTTTGGTTCGGCCGGGAAGTGGAGTCGTCCATCGGGCGGAAGCCATTGGCGTTTCTTTACGCGACTTTGGCCGTGGGGCCGGCGTTGATCTTGGCGGGGTTGGCTCCCTGGCTGGGTTCGGCCCTTCTGGCGGGGTCGGGCACGATCAGTTTTGCGATCTTTCTGGCGTTTTGCGCGTTGCACCCAGGGGCGCAGTTTTTCTTCGGGTTGTCGGCCCGGTGGGTGGGTTGGATTTTATTGGGGGTCTATAGTCTGACCTATTTTGCGGGGAGAGATTGGGCGGGGGGGATTCAAATGTGGGTCTCCGCCTTTCTTGCGGTGCTGTGGGTACGACAGGGCGGGGTGGAGTGGCCCAAGATTTCTTTCGCTTCCAAGACCAAAACTCAGGCAAAGAAGAAATCGGTGACCCGGAAACCGGCCAGTTCCATTCCGGTGGAAAAAGTGGATGCGATTCTCGAAAAGATTTCGAAGGAGGGGATGGGATCCCTGACGGCGGCGGAGAAAAAGCTGCTGGAGGAGACACGGGCCAAGCTTTTGCAAAAAGATCGGCAAATTCCCCCTGTCCGCTAGCCCGAGAGAATGGCACTCATCGTTCAGGAGGAATCGGCGGGCCGGGTCGATTGGAACAACTGGCAACCGACGGAAAAGGGGACACTCTGTTTTGTGGTCACGCAGGGGAGGATTTTGTTGATTGAAAAAAAGAGGGGATTGGGACAGGGAAAGGTGAACGGCCCCGGGGGAAGAATCGAGCCGGGCGAGACGGCGGAGCAGGCAGCGATTCGGGAGACGCAGGAGGAGGTGGGGATCACGCCGACGGGGGTGGAATGGGCGGGAGAGCTGAGTTTTCAGTTTCGGGACGGGTACGCGTTGCATTGTGCTGTCTACCGGGCCTCGGGTTGGCATGGAGAATTGATCGAGACGGATGAAGCCAAGCCGTTCTGGATGGGGACCGGGGAAATTCCGTACGAACGGATGTGGGCGGATGACTCCTATTGGCTGCCGAAACTGTTGGCGGGGGAAAAGTTCCGCGGGTGGTTCGAATTTGATGGAGACCGGATGGAGTGGTCGAAAATGGAGAAAGCATGAGCCGTCGGGTGTTGGTGACGGGGGCGGCGGGTTTCATCGGGTACCATTTGAGCGAGCGGTTGCTCAGGCAAGGGGATGAGGTCGTGGGCCTCGACAACCTGAACGATTACTATGACGTGAAGCTGAAGGAGGCGCGTCTGGAGCGTTTGCAAAAGAACAGGGCCTTCCGGTTTTTAAAGACCGATTTGGGGGATCGGACGGGTGTGGAGAAGATTTGGCATGAGGTCAAGCCTGAGGTGGTCGTCCATCTGGCGGCGCAGGCGGGGGTACGGTACAGCCTGACCCATCCCCATGCCTATGCGCGGAGCAATCTGGAGGGGATGCTGGATGTGTTGGAGGCATGCCGTGCGGAGAAAACGGGGAATCTGATTTTTGCGAGTTCCAGTTCGGTCTATGGACTGAATCAGAGCTTGCCGTTTTCCGAGAGGGACAATGTGGATCATCCAGTTTCGCTCTATGCCGCGACGAAAAAGGCAAACGAGCTGATGGCGCATTCCTACGCGCATCTTTATGGGATTCCGTGCACGGGGCTGAGATTTTTCACGGTGTACGGACCGTGGGGCCGGCCGGACATGGCCTACTACAAATTCACCCGGGCGATTTTGGAGGGAAAAGAGATCGAACTTTACGGGGATGGAAAAATGCAAAGGGACTTCACCTATGTGGATGACATTGTCGAGGCAGTTGCCCGATTGACCTCGAAGCCGGCGGTGGGGAATCCGAAGTGGGATGGAAAAAATCCGGATCCGGCGACCAGTCTGGCGCCGTACCGGATTTACAATATCGGGAACAACTCTCCGGTGGAGTTGGCGCGTTTTGTCTCAGCCATTGAGGCCGCCACAGGGAAGAAAGCCAAGATTGTGAAGAAACCGGTTCCGCCGGGGGATGTTCTGGCAACCGCGGCCAAGGTGGACGATTTGGCGGCGGCAGTGGATTTCCGACCAAAAACCTCGATTGAGGAAGGAATTCAAAAGTTTGTCGATTGGTACCGCGGATACGCGGGACTTTGACGGGATGAGGATCTAAAATACCTATTCGGCAGGCCACTTGGGTTACAAGGGGCCTGCCGAGAGGTCAAACCGAACTGAATTATTTGGCTTTTTTGAGGAGAGGCAGACCGGTGCGTTCGTTTTCGGTCACGACGTAGCCTTCGGGAAGAGCATCCACGGCGCCGGCTCCGGGGGCGGAGGCGAAATAGTAAAGGGTGACGGTAGCTCCACCACGGAGGGTCTGTTGGCGGCTGTGGAGGAAGTAGGTTTTTCCGTTTTTCTTGCTGGCGCTGCTGAATGGCATAAGAGGTTTCTCCTTTGGTTATGCGACCGGACCGGCCGCTTGGGGTTAGATTGCGTTCCGGTAAGGATTTGAAAACTCTTTTATTCCACTTCCTCACAATGGACGGGGAATGGTTTCTCGGCTTGCCGAGGTCGGGGAGTGGAGCAGAATTGATCCATGATCACACGACGCGGATTCCTTGGATTGATTCCAGGGCTGGGTTTGGCCAAGAGCTGGGCTGGCAGCGGGGGAGGGGTTCCAACCCGAAAGTTCGGCCGGCATGACGAGCAGGTCAGTGTCGTTGGGTTTGGCGGTCATACGCTGGCCCTCTCGAAAGACATTGCTGAGGCCACGCGGATTGCCCACGAAGCAGTGGATCGTGGAGTCACATTTTTTGACAACGCCTGGTGTTACCATAAGGGACGGGCAGAGGAATGGATGGGGCATGCCTTGAAGGGAATCCGGGACAAGGCGTTTGTGATGACCAAATGTTGTACCCACCAGAATCCCCTTCCGGAGGGGGGCAAAGAGGGGGCGATGAAGTTTCTCGAGGATTCCCTACGTCGTCTCCAGACCGACCATGTGGATCTATGGATGCTCCACGAGATGAAGAGCGTCGCCGAAGTGGAGAAGTTTTACGGCCCAGGCGGAGCGGCCGAGGCTTTTGATTTGGCCAAAAAGCAGGGAAAGGTCCGTTACCTGGGCTTCACCGGGCATGACGAGCCGGAGGTTCATCTCAAAATGATCCAAGGCGGCTATCCCTTTGATGCGTCCCTGCAGCCGGTTTCCGCTTTGGGCACCCTTCATTCCCGACGGTTTGAGACAGAGGTGATTCCCGCGTTGGCAGAGAAGAAAATCGCGGTCATCGGTATGAAGGGATTCGGGGGAAGCAAGAGGTCGAGCGAGAAGGGTTTGATGACGGCGGAGAAGGTGATGCGTTATTCCCTGAGTTATCCGGAAGTCTGCACGCATATGATCGGGGTGGACCAATTCCCCTATGTCGAGCAGGCGGTTGTTGCTTCCGCCAAGACCCCGATGACGCCAGAGGAAAGAAAAGCTTTTGTCGCCTGGTGCGACCGGATGGGCGGAGCGGAATATGCGATGCACTGCCAGCCGGGACATCGGGATGGTTCAAGTTGCTGTGGCGGTTCGGCAGTGGCCTGAGCCGATTTTCCGGGTGAAATTTTTCTTTTTGGTTTTGGGCTATGCGGCCTCGATGGCCGGATCCAATCTTCTCTTCAAAATGGCTGCCTCCAAGACCGGAACGGAGTGGTGGCTATGGTTTTTCGCGGGAAATGTGGCGGGGTTTGGCTGTCCTGTCCTGATCACCTACGCCTTACGTGAGGAAAGCCCCCAACTGGTATATGCCTTTACGCTCGGATCGGGATTTGTGCTGTTGCAGTTAGTCGCCTGGTGGTGGTTCAGGGCGCCTGTCACGGCCATGCAATTGGGCGGGCTTGCGTTGACGGCAGTGGGATTGGTGATGTTGCAGTTGGGCCGGGCTTAAAGAGATCCGACAGCCAGGGCGACGGCGGCGAGAAGAAGGGCTGCACCCGTCAGGCGGAGAATCAGAATCCGGCGATCGTTTGCGGTGGCACCTCCCCCTGCGGCTCCTTCTAGCAGAACGGCCCAGAGTCCGCGGGCGGCGTAGACGACGTTCGTGGCGGTGGCATGGCCGAAAATCCCGATGACCAAAATCACCAGGGAAGTTTGAAAACCGATCACGGCAGAACCGGTCAATATGCCGGGGCGGGAGGGAGGTGGCAGAAGGGTGTGAAGGGAGTTGAGGCGAGGAAGTTTGGGAAGGAAGAGCAGGGGGGTCAGGAGGGCGAGGGTGGAAAACATCAGGGGTTGAAACCAGCCCACACCGAGGAGTCGGGCAAACTTTTGGACGACGATATCGGTTAGGGCAAAAAACAAGGCAGCGAGGAGAGCCCAAAGAGTCGTGGCGCGGTCGAATTTTCCCGGCCACCAGGATTTTGCCGAGGGAGCGGGGGTGATGGAAAGGAGGGTGATGGCCAGGCTGGTCAGGACGGCTCCAGCCATGAGTCCCGGGGTGATCGGGTCCTCCAAAAAGAAGGAGGTCAGAACGGCAACAAAAACGGTTTTTGTGCCCAGAATTGGGGTGGCATGGGAAAGGTCGCCATGAGAAAGGGCGCGGATGGCGCAGGTGCGCCCCACGAAGAGGGCGGTTCCTGCGAGGATGGCACCCCAGAATCCGGAGGCGTTGGGTTGCCCTGGAAAAAAGAAAATCAGGGGGGCGGACCAGCCGGCCATCGCAAGATTCGAGAGGGCGGTGACGATGCCCGGGCGGGCCCCGCGGCGCAGGCCCAGCTTCAACCCCCACGAACCGACGGCGTAAAGAAGCGAGGCGAGAAGAGGCAAGGCCAAGGGCATTCGGGGAGAATGCACCCAAAGGCTTTGGGGCGCAAAGGCCGAGACTTGCTTGTGGGCGCCGGGGTCGTTAGGAAAAGAGGGTGATTCGTGAGTTTATTCCGGTTTTATTTTCGCTGGGGATGGCGTTGGCGATCGCCTTGGGAGGGATCGGGCTGGGAATTGTTCTCGGGAAGGTGGGGAGAAGGAGCAAGGGGAAGGATATGGCGTATGAGTGCGGGAAGGATCCGATCGGTTCCCCTTCGGCCCGGTTTTCCGTGAAGTTCTATCTCGTGGCGATGATTTTCATCCTGTTCGATATTGAGGTGATCTTCATGTACCCATGGGCCGTCAGCCTAATGGGATTCAAGGAAAGCGGAATGGGCTGGCAGGTTTTTGGGATTATGTTGGCGTTTGTTCTGCTGGTCGAGGTCGGGCATCTCTACGCCTACAAAAAAGGCGTGTTTGAATGGAACCGACGGGGTTAAGGCGAACTAGAGTTTGAGGACCACAGGGTCGCCGACTTTTACACCCAGTTCGCGGGCAGCGCTCCCCTTGTTGACGGCGATTTCAAATTCACCATCGCTGTTGATGAGGGCGAAGGGGCGGTCGGCGGGGGCCTCGGCATAAGTCCGTAGGAAGGGAACGGAAAGATTTTTTCCTTTGATTGTCAAGCTGAGGAGTTGGCCGGGCTTGAGCTTGGTGATTTCCGAGCCGGGGATGTTGGTCAAAATATTGCCGTAATGATCGACATAAAGGACCTGGCCCTTGGCCAGATTGGCCATGACCGTCGCGGTGTTGCGGGGCAGGCGAAGAATCTTTTCCGCTTTGGGCCCGCAGAATTCCATGGATTTTGACCCGACGAGACGGGCAGCCACCGGACCAAAGATGTCCCGGGCGTGGAAAGTGGAGGAGACGCCCGCAGTATTTTGGGTGTTCAAGGTGCGGGCTTCGGCAACGCCTTCCCGGGCGAGGACTTCCGTAAGGATGCCGTTGTCCGGGGCGACAAAGATATGTCCGGAGGCGGTGCGGACAGCCACACCGCCACGGTTGGAGCCGACACCGGGATCGACCACGGCCACAATAATGGTGCCGGGAGGCAGCGTGTGGGTTGATTTGGCGAGGAGATACGAAGCCGCGGAGATGTCGAAGGCTGCATTTTCGTGGGATAGATCGAGAATTTCTGACGAAGGAGCGATGGTTTTGATGGCTCCCTTGAGTTGGGCGACGTAAGGGTCGCCCGACCCGAAGTCGGTGAAGAGGGCCACGAGGTTGCTCACGGGATGGGAAGATTGGCATCCGGCGAGCCAGGGGGAAAGGGCAAGGAGAAGGAGGAGGATGCGTGGCATGGATTATTTTTTTCCGGTTTCGCCCGAATTGATCAGTTCCCAGAATTTCGGGTTTTCAGCGAGAACCTCATCTTCCGAAAGGGGGAGCTGGGAGCGGAAGGCGAAGTCCTTCAGGGAGTTTTTGTGGAGAACACGGTGGATGATCAGCCCTTTGTCTGTTTTTTCGAAATAGATGCGGTATTCATCCGCCCGGTAGCGGTATAGGGTGCGGTCGGGCCGGCGGACGATGCCAAAGCGGTCGGGATGTTTTTCGAGGAAATCGGAGGTAAGGACATCAAATTCGCGAAGGACCTCCACCTGGAGAGGAGTGGGTAATTGGGTGATTTCAGCGGAACTGGCAGGGGTAAAGATGATCTGAAACGAAGCCATGTGAGCAAAAATCCTAACCGGAAGAGGGAGGCAGGTCGAGAGCGGAGGCACCGGTTTTAGCGTGCGTGGAGGGAGGAATTTCCTTAAAGCCAAGGGGTGAAAGTTCATCCTGCAGGACGGCTGATTGTCATGGGGTTGCCCGGACCCGAGCTAACCGATGGGTTGAGGGATCTGATTCGTCGGGTTCAGCCCGGGGGATTTATTTTCTTTACCCGAAACATGGCCGAGGCGGGGCAGTTTCACGGTCTGGTCAAGGAATGTGCGGATCTGGTCAAGCATCCGGCAATCATGACGGTGGATCAGGAGGGGGGGAGGGTGGCCCGGTTGGCGGTGATGGGGGAACGCCCTCCGTCGGGAGAGGAACTGGCGCGGGCGGGGAAGGAGGAATGGTTTTATGAGCACGGGCGGTTGACCGGGCGGGTGATGAAACTGGTGGGGCTGAATCTGAATTTGGCGCCCGTTCTTGATTATGCGCCGCCGGAACGGGCAGGGATCGATAATTCACTGGCGGGACGCTGTTTTGGGGGAAACCCGTATGAGGTGATTCGGCGGGCGGGGGAGTTTTTGAAGGGTATGCAGGAGGAAGGGGTGAAGGGAACGGGAAAACATTTTCCGGGATATACTTTTTGCGGATTGGATCCGCATGGGGACTTGCCTTTGGTCGACCGGACAAGGGCGCAGATGGAGGAGGAGTTGTCGGTCTTCCGGGAGGTGGGTCAGAAGTGTGATTCGGTGATGGTGGGGCACGCGCAGTTTCCCGCTTGGGGCAAGGATTCAGGGCCGGCCAGTTTGAACCGGGATATTGTCACCGGACTTTTAAAAGAGACGGTGGGGTATCGCGGTCTGGTCATGACGGATGATTTGGAGATGGGGGCGATTGCCAATCGGTACGGGAGTGCGGAGGCCACCCGGCGGGCGGTGCGTGCGGGGGAGGAGATTCTGTTGATTTGTCATAATCCGGCGTGCGTGGAAATTGCGCGGGATGCCTTGGCGGAAATGCCGGAGAAGGAGTGGTCGGGGGCGGTGGCTTCTGTGGAGAAATTCGGAAAGACGCTGCTCAGGCCTTCCCCTGCATTTGACGCCAAGGGGTGGCGGGAGGTGAATCAGGCGACGCGGAAGCTTCGGGAAAAAGTGCAGGCTGCGGGAAGAAAAAACTAAAACCGATAGAGGAAGTAGCCCTCCACACTTTGGGTGGAGGTGCCGTGATTGTTTTCGACGTATTGAAAGAATCCGCCCCCGGTAAAATCCTGAGCGTTTGTGCCGGTGTATTTGTAATAGAGACCCGCCTGCATGTTGTCCGAAAAGGGAAAATTCAGTCCAAACTGTCCGGCGTAAGCAAACGACAGGGCGGTGCCGATTCCGTCCGAGTCTTCGAGAGAGACGCCTTGCAGGGAAGTGGTTTGGGCGGCGCTGACCATTCCTCCGATTCCAAAACCGGCGGAGATATTGAATTCGGGAATGATGGGAATGGTGAAGAGGAAGTTTGCGAGGATAGGAATCTGGTAATAATCCCCAACCAAAGAGGCTTGTCCGTTCTGCGAAACCGTTTGGCCGCCCACGTTCAAAGTGCCCTGCGTCGGTTCCAGATAGTTGATGGTGTTCACCATAAAGCCGGGGGCGAATTCGAGGGCAAACCAGTCGGTGATTTTAGCCCCGATGGGGCAATCCATGCGGAAGCCCGGATTAAAGGCGAGGGTGGCGGCCCCACTGCTGATGCTCGTTCCCCCCGATGTGCCGGAGAACTGGTTGATGTCCGTATCTGAAACCAGGGAAACTCCGAGAGCGGGGGCCACATACCAATCCAGACCGGCGACCTCCTTGGATTCTTCTTTGACCCATGGGGGGACATAATTTTCTTCATTCATGGGAGGAGCAGAGGGCGCGGCCATTGGGGTTTGGCCCTGGCAAATCGCGCCTATCAAAAATGAAAGACCAAGAAGAAATGAGCACGATTTCACATGACCTACATGCAGGGGAATCGAAGGCTCGTCGAGAAAGCAGGGGGTTTTTGTGAGATAAAATGCCAGTAAGTGGAGAGAAACCGTTGGCTAAAATGTCACCGAAACGTAACTGGCCAAATCCGGGGAAAAGAGCAAGTTACCCCTATGTCGAATCTGCCCAACACCGCCATCCGGTATGAGGAGGCTTCCTTGGGGGAAATGGTTTATCGGCCAGGAGAGTCGGAGGCAAAAAGGAGTGGGGATAAGCGAGGAGGACTTGCAGATGATTTGTATGAGGAGTGGGTGATCGGTGAAGATCGCCCCTGGTGGTATTTCCGACTTTGAGCCGGGCAATCTCTAATCCTCGTCCGTTCCGCGGGCTGCCTATAAGGCGTCCCTAGTTCTAATCTCTCCAACTACTTTTTTAGCGTCTCCAGAAAGTTAGCCACTTCCAGACCTTCAAGAGACAAGCTTTCCACCATGGCAAGGCGGGTTCTTCGGAGCCGGCGGCCGTTTCCAAGTCGAGGCTTGGCGCCGCGCCTAAGGAGGCAATGTCGTCTGATGTCTGCGGAGTGCCGTCCGGACCGGCAGAAAAAAGGGAAAAATTTCTGCCATCGGCAGAAGGAATATAGGCAAACTCACGACCCCAGGGATCGCGGGGAGGTTCAGGCAGGACTCCGGAAGAAGCCAAAACATCCATTGATTCGGGCAGTCGACCATTGTGCTTATCCTGATATTGCCGGATGGCTTTTTCGATCTCGGAAGTGGCGGTTGCGACCTTTTGTTGATTCATTTTTCGGATTTCCTGCTCGGGATAACCCGAAGCCCTGGCTTTTTGAAACCATTCCATGGCTTTGCGTTGATCTTGGGGCACGCCGTTCCCATTTTCATAGGCGATTGCGAGATCGGTCTGGGCCTCTGGATCCCCGGCCCGGGCACGCTTTTCCAGTTCTGGTGAGTACTCGACGGAGGCAAAAGCGGCTGCGCTGAAAAGGCAGAGAAAGAGCAGAGCTTTCATCCCTAACAAGGAAGCGCAGAAACCTGAAAAATCAAGGGTGGGGCGCTGAAGGGTTCAGCCTTTCCCTCGGGTTTTGAGAAGGCGTTCGATCTGTTCAAGGTAGCGGGCGATGCTGTCCCGTGCCTTGATTTCCTGGGCGCGCTTCAAAAGGGGAACAGCTTCCTCGTATTTGCCGGAAGTGACCAAAACCTGCGCATGACGAACGCGGGCATCCGCTTCGAACTGTTCCATTCCCTCGGCGCGCTCGAAGAGGAAGATGGCCTTTTCCGGCTGATTCGATTTTGCATAATGCTGCCCCAGAAGAAGGAGGGCGTCGCCGTCGAGAGGGTCGTCTTTGAGAATTTGTTCGAGAACGGCAGCGGATTCGGCCGACTTGCCCTGAGCCGAAGCGATCTTCGCCTCGAGTTTGAGCATCTTCTTTTTCTTGTCCGGCTCGAGATTGCCGCCGGTGTAGGCTTTGAGTTTCTCCAGGAGGATTCCTGCTTCGGCAGGTGCGCCGCGGGCATTGAGGACTTCGGCAGCGCGGAGGGTGCGATCAATCTTTTGGCCGGGCTTCAGATCCAGTCCCCGGACATAGGTTTCGACCGCAAGGGGGTAGTTCGATTCCTGAAGGTAGATGTCGGCCAAAGAGGTCAAGGTATCGGGGGTGGATTTGCCCAAGCGGTCGATCATCTCGTAGCAGGTGGCGGCAGCAACGGCTTCCTTGAGCCCCAGATGGGCACTCGCCAGGAGAAGCCAGAACTCAGGCTTATCTGGTTGCCTCTCGATCAGATCGTTCATGAGGGAGACGGCTTCGGCGTATTTGTTTTGACGAAAAATGCATCGGGCCAGGCCGAGTTTCCATTCCGGCGTCGCCGGTTGGAGAAGAAGGGCGTTCCGGAAGGCGCCTTCGGCGGCGACAAAGTTCTCTTTTGAAACATAGGCAGTGCCCAGCAGCCCGAAGGTGTTGCCATCGCCTCCGCCCAATTCGATCGAGCGGGTCAGGCTCTTGATTGCATCATCCGTGCGTCCCTGTTGAAGTTGGATCAGTCCGAGATTTTTGTATGCCCTCAGGTAGGCGGGAAACTTCCTCGTGGCACTTTCCAGATATTTGGCGGCTTCGTTGGGTCGGTTGAGCTGGTAGGCAATCGAGCCGAGGGTGAAGTCAAAGACGGCACTCGATTCCGGAGTGATTTTCGATTTGAGTTCGAAGTAGGCTTTGACGACGTCCGTGGCGGCGAGGTCGGCGATCTTGGTGAAGGCCTCCTTTTCGTTGGCCGGGAGCTTGGGTTCGAGATCGCTCGAGATGTTAAAATTCTCAATCGCACGCTTCCGGAAGTCCGGATCGGCAAACACCTGCATGACGGCGGCACGGGTGGCTCCCGGGGATCCCGGAGCGGGTTTGGGGTCGGCGGCGGAAGGGCTATTGGTCTGCGAAAATGCGGGACCGATCAGGACCGCGAGAACACAGGCGATGGATGAGACACGAAGGGGCGAGGAGTTCATGAAGAGGCCTTGGTGTCGAAGCGGATGGGGGCGCGCATTTTGGCAGAAACCTTTCGGCCTTCCTTCATTGCGGGATCAAATTTCCATTTTCTCACGGCATCCAAGGCGGGCTTGTCGAAAGCGGGGTCGGAGCTTTTTTCGACTTTCGCATTGGTCACCCGACCGTTTGAATCCACCACAAAGAGAACCGTGACCACCCCGTCGATTTTTCGGGAACGGAGAGAGGCGGGATAGGTCGGGGCGGGCTGGTAGATGGCACGGGGTTTTTGATCGAGATCTGCCATGGAGAAGGCTTGGTCCATATCCGTTCCTGTTCCCCCGGGGCCGCCTTTTCCTCCGATACGGCCCGATTGGAAGCCACCTCCCCCGCCGAACATTCCGCCTCCGCCTCCGGGGGCGAGGGCTGACTCGAGATCGCTCAGGCTCATCGGGGCAAGAGCGGGGGCGTCATCCATCTGAGGGGCTGCGACATTCACATTTTCCATAATGGGAGCGGGCGGGGGTGGCTCTTTTTCCTGTTCGACCTCCTCCTTGGGCTGTTCGGTGTCGGGCTTCTTGATGTTGGAAATGTCCACTTCCTGGACTTCCTCGACCTTCTTCTTTTTTTCAAAGGTTGTGACGGGAAAAAGAATCCCACCCACCACCACCACAAGAAAGAGGGCAAAGCCGAAAATGGCGGCGAAACAGAGGGGGTAGAGATTCGACTCCTTGCGTGACTGGAAATTCGGGGACCGAGCGGGTGGGTTCGGGGGCCGGGGAGGAGGGGATGCAACGGGGCTCATTGTCGGGCTTTCGTGGAGATGCCGATTTTGGTCACCCCGAGTTTTCGGATTTCATCGAGCACCAGCACCACCTTGTCGAAATTGGCGCGGGAATCCGCATTCAGCGTGAATTTTGGATCGGGATTGGAGGCTTTGATCGAAGAGAGGCGGAGCGGAAGCTGGCTCATCGTGGTTTTTTCCTGATTGATGTACACATCCCCGCTTTCCGCAACGGAGACGGTGGTGATGCTGTCATCCTTTTCCTTCGCTTCCGAAGTGCTGGATCCGGGGAGCATCACCGAGACCCCTTCGTTTTTCACCATGGAGAGGGAAACCATCACGAAGGTGGCGAGAAGGAAGAACATAATGTCGATGAGGGGAATGATCTCGATCCGGGCCTTTTTTCGCCCGCCCCTTGTGGTGCCTCCTCCTCCGCCGGCCATTTTGTTTTAGGCCTTTCCTGTTGAGGAGCTACCCGGCGATTTTGGTTTAAAAAGGGAAAGAAGTTTAAATCCCGATTTTCCTGAGGCCGGTTTCGTCGTGGAAGCCAGGGCTTTTGCTTCGAGCTTGGGTGTCACAGATGGGACGGATGGAAGAGAGGGGGCGGGAGAGGCCGAAGCTGTGGCCGAACTGGGGGGCGTCGCAGGCATTCGGGCGGCTCCAATTTGAGGAGAAGGTGGGGTAGATGGAGGGGGTGGATTCGAGCGCGGGGGGGCGGGAGGGGGGTTCCCAAGATCTCCGCCATGGGAGTGGCTGGCCCTTGCGAACGCTTTTTCCGCCATGAGAAGAAGTTCGAGTCGGCGGCCGGCATCCTCCATCTCGTGCTGGGCCGATTCGATGCGGGCGTTCAGGTAGTTGTTGGGAAACAAGCAGGTGATGGCCACAAGCAGACCGAAGGCGGTGGCGATCAAACCCTCGGCGATACCGCCGGTGATGGCGGCGGGGGCGCCCAGCTCATCTCCCCCCATCATGCTGAAGGTGTTCATCATGCCCGTCACCGTGCCGAGCAGTCCGAGCAAGGGGGCGGCGGTGATGATGGTGTCGAGAATCGGGAGGCCCCGGCTGAAACGCTTCAGCTCGAGGGCACTGGCCTTGCTAATGGCATGACTGATCGAAAGCTCGGCATTCGAGAGGGCAAACCCCAAAACGCGGGCGATAAAGTCCGTCGAGGATTGGGCGACCCGGATGGCGCCGGCCCGGTCTCCGTTTTCCACGAGAGTGAAGATCTGCTCCACTTGGGCCGGATTTTGGCGGCGTTTTTCCGAGACAATGAAAAGAGTGCGTTCCAAGGACACCACGGCGGCCACGATGGCGGCAAAGAGGAGGGGCCACATGATGGGGCCGCCATGGATGAAGGTGCGGATGATGGAGTTTTTGTTCCCATAGTTCCGCAAGGCCTGACCCATGGTGAAATCGGAGGCAATGACCGCCTCTCCCCCCGCCATCAGGGATGCAAAGGCCGGCCCGAAGATTTTCGAGTGTTCCGCGCCTTTCAGAACAGTTTCTTTCGAGCCCTTGGCTTCCGAGGCCCAGCCAGCGGTTGATCCATCGGCTGACGAGAAAAGAACCATGGGTCCGATCTGGGCGAATTTCCCTTCGACCAGACCTCCCTTGGAGTCCAGGGCGACTCCGCCATAGGAGTGGCCACCCAGCAGGTCCCCGATCCGGGAGAGGGCGGCATCCACGATGCGGAAGGAGGCTTTGTATTTCTCCTCGTGGGAAGCGGTGGTGCTTTCATGAGCCGCTTTGGCCAGGTCCAGCTTCTCGCGGTGGCCGGCCCGTTCGGAAATGTGGATGCCTTTTTCCCCGAAATTCCGGCCGAACTCGTTGAGGAGATTTAGCATGTAGGTGTTCTCTTCTTCGCGCTGTTTGATCTCGGCCTTGAGGGAGGATTGGTCGAGATTTTTCATGTCACGGGCCCGCTGGGCGGAATCGAGCTCTTTGCGGGCGAGGGCCAAATCATCTTCCGCCTGGGAAAGTTTTTTGCTGAGAGGAAGTTTTTCCGAAGCGATTTTTTCCCGCGTGGCGGCGAGCTCCTTGAGGGCCGATTCCAAGTCGGCCTGAGCCTTGGCCGAAGCGGAAGCCAGAATGTCGACAGGTTTCGGTGCTGCGGGAGGGAGGACGGAGGGCGCGGGGGAGGGTTCGGGGGACGGAGGTTGGGCGGATGGGGGAGCGACAAAGGTGGCCGTCGGGGCCCGAAGATCCATTTTGGCATCCGCTGGGGCCGGGGCTTCTGCGAAAACACCGCTTTGGAAGAGAAGCAGATATCCGAAGACGAGATAAAGAGAGCGTGATTTCATTGAATTTTGACTGGGAGGTCAATAAAGGTAGCTCCCTTTTCCTTTCCTTCAAGAATGTGGACCGCGAGGAGGATCTTTTTGCCGTTGGCGTTGTCCGGCTTCCATTCCCAACCATTGGGGCCGGGGTGGCCGGTGCCGGCCAGCGTGCCCTCACGGTTGGTGTAATAGGCTTGGGCGAGGCCGAGGTAGACTGTGGTGACCTCGGCCCGGGTGCCGTCGGGGAAAGTACGGAGCTCCTTGACGCTCGCGACGGTGGAATT
>Ga0214917_10001211_pt1 | contig 33555 bp, 35 predicted proteins | sample LL_1208_BB_MetaG_FD_177983 | JGI IMG/M metagenome (GOLD analysis project Ga0214917, IMG submission 177983) | Freshwater microbial communities from Lake Lanier, Atlanta, Georgia, United States - LL_1208_BB | ecosystem: Environmental > Aquatic > Freshwater > Lake | place: USA: Georgia | collected... | reverse complement strand
TAAGATTTTCATAACCTAAAGGAATTATATTAATTGTATTATTAGTATTATTTATAGTACCATTATTAATGTTATTTAATTGATTATTTATTTTATTTAAAGTCTTTGGATGGATTTTCATCGCTTTTAATAACAATTCTTTCAATTCTTCTATTTGTTTGGATTGTTCTGATATAATATTTTGTTTAACGTCATTATTATCCTTTAATTTACAAGTATTTTTTAGATGTCTATTCAACGAATCTAACCTTGAATAATTACGGTTACAGAATTCACATTGAAAATTTGTACCACAATTTCTGTGGTTTTTTGTGGATTTTTGTGGTGGTAATTGTGTGTTTTCTGTGGTAACTATTTTATGATAATTTTTAACGTGATTCCATCTAGATTGTCTAGATGAATATAACTTATTACAGTAATCGCATTTATATTCCATAAATGAATTGTACACTATATTATTATTATAGATTTTATTTTCTTATATGTTTTTTATAGAACGTACACTTAAAAACGTACACTTTTCGTACACTTTTTTTTAGCGAGAGAGAGAGAATATATATAAATAAAGTTTTTAAAAAAACAGTTTTTATATTTGTCCAGATGTGTGAACATTATAAAAGAATTTTTGTGCCGTGCCGGTTACCACATGCACCACCAGGACGCCCGCTTCTTCTCGTCGAGAGAGTCGAAGTAGGGGTTGATGGGGCCCAGGAGCGCCTTCACGACGTAGTCGCCGAATGTGAAGTGGAAGTTCTTGCCCTGGGCAGACAGCACCTCCTTGCGCTCGGAGCGGAAGTCGTCTACCACGTCCATGTTGGGCACCATTACGTCCAGCTTGTTGAGGTAGCCGACCGCGGATTCGTCGTCCGTGCACGCGAGCACGGAGACCACGACGTTCTTGTGCTTGCTCATCAGGACCTTGGTGAAGTTGTCGATGTCCGGGTTACCGCGAGTGTCGGTGGGCGCGCCGTCCGTGGCGATGATGACCATGGTCGGCTTCTCCCGGATGTCCATGTCCTTCTCCCGGAAGATGCGCTTCAGGGTGTCAGCGAGTGGTGTGTACCCACATGGAGGCGCGCGGAAGTTCTCCTGAATCTGCTCGTAGCAGGAGACGTTGTGGACATCCGGCCGGTTGAGGAAGTAGAGGTCGATGCCGTCACGGTCGAAGATGGTGGCGATCTCCGCGACAATGCGGACCGTCTCCTTCAACTCGTCCCAGCGACTGCGGACAGGCGCGTAGGGGTCCTTGCCCGCGTCCACGACACTGCCCATCGAGCCAGAGTCGTCGATGACCATGTAGATGTTGTAGTTGTAGAGGGCGCGGAGGAAGGACAGCCAGTCGGGGCGGATCTCAAACAGAGCAGCGATGTGGGCCAGGCGTTGGCGGTGGAACTCCTCAATGTCGAAAGGAGGGGCCGATGGCTCGGGTGCAGATGATGCAGGCGCAGGGGGTGCACTAGCAATCGGGACCGGAACGGCTGCGGTAGTAGTAGTATACATTACAGGGGCGTTACTGTAAGACATAAAATTTCTTAGGATTAGGTATAAAGTAAAAATTTCAATTTTTTATTAAATTATTAATAAAAAATTAAGGGAATAAATTGAGTTCAATTTTTTATTAATATTCATATAAATACCTTATGGTTTTAAATAAACATTTATTTTTTAATTTCTACACGAGGGACTTCTAATAGTCTTTTTAATGTTGTTCCCAAATTTCTAAAACCATTAAAAAACTTACTTAATTTTGAATTATTTTTTGGAATAAGAGTAGTATATTCACCCGAGTTAGCTGCATCACTATCAAGAATATTTCCATTAATATCTGTTCTAGCTAAACATTCTAATTCCAAATGATTATTCCTACCACATCGATTACATTTATCATTCATTATATAATATTAGTTGATATAAATAAATTTTTAATTCAAATTTTTAAAGTGATTCTGTTAATACAATTGAATTATGAATCGTGCTTTGATTTACAGCAATACAATCTTTAATTTTATCATTAGGATGATTTTTATCGATATTTACAAGTCCTTCATTAATGTCAATCAAGTTATTCGTAATTTCATTTAGTTTTTCTTTAATTTCTTTATCAATACTATTTTCTTGTTCTACATTTGTTTTGAAACTATTTTGTTTAACAATAATTTCCTTTGAAATTTCTGAAAGTTTATCATTCATTTTTTGATTATTTTTCTCGTTAAAATCTTTGGAGATAAATAGTCTATTTAGCATTTCACGAAACATTATAGATAATAAATATAATTTAATAAAATAATATATCAATTTTTTAGTTGTATCAGTAGTAGCGTTGAATCGCTTCACCTAGAATTTTACTATATTTTGGTAAAGTTGTTTGTAATTTAATGAAATCAATTATGGGATTATTGTATTGATGTTTATATTCCGAAGTTGTTGGGATTAATTCACATTCTAGCAAAAATACACTAGGTTTAGTTCTTTTACTATCAACGAAAGGTAAGAATGTTCTATTCATCTTTGTTTTAATATTTCCAGTAATAAATGAGAATCCTTTATAAGCCCAAGTATTGAAAGAATATTTAAATTGATAATATTCACCAAAATTATCAATTAAAGTTACAATCTTTCCTAAATGGATGTTTTCTTCTTCTATCTTATGAATAATATGACGACCATTTGGATGAGAAATATAACCAATATCTATTTTACCGTAATATGGAGTAATATCATTATGTTCATCAATTGTTTCTAATTGCATAGTATATTTTGATTTAGAACAAATTTATATATTTTTCAATTTTATTAAAAATTGAAATTTTTTGATACTATTTCAATAAGAATACTAGTATGCCACGTTTATTTTCTGACGTAATGTTTGGTTGTATGACCAAAACTACTACACCCAAAGTCCAAGATAAGGACTTACCAGTATCCCCCAAAAAATCTTCAAATGATTTTCCTCAATTAAATAGGAAAATGCCACAAAAATATGAAATCCTAGTAATGGATTTAATGGTGAATGATTATCGTGGTGCTCAAATCACATACAATTCATCAAATATTTACAAGTTGGATGAAAAGGATAACATTGATAATATTGAAGAGTGGCCAATTTTTATTGGTGCTATTCAGATTGCACTATTACGTGATCCTAAAAAATTTATCTGGTTTATGAGAAATATTGTTTCTGATTATGACAGATATTTATATTTCAGATACACTGGAATTAAATCTTATTTCAAGGAACACGAACGTTCTGATAGTTTAAAGCGTTATTGTTTATACAAGTCATTAGTAAATAGAATTCATGCGAAACTAGTTAGTATGAAGGATCCTAAATTAAATGAAATGATCAGTTATATTGAACATACAGGAATGATTAAAAATAGAATTCTAAATTAAAAGATATACTTTGGAATATCATATTTTTGTTCAAATAAGCATCGTCCGCGCATAGCCAAAATTTTACCTAATAGGTAAATTTGTGATTTGATAATTGAAACTAATTCTTTAACAGGTTTAGTTTCAGTCTTTTCTATTGTTTCTTTAACACTCGCAGTAAATACTTCTAAAGTAGGTTTATCTATATCTGTATTAATTTTTAACATAGATAAATTATCACATAAATCATCTAGGTCAGTTTTCATATTAGGTTCAGAAATAGTAAGAGAATTCAATTTGTTAATGATTTCATCCATACTAGAAAGATTATTTAATTAAAAGAAAATATTTTCAATATTTAAAAATAACACAGTTTCTTAATCATACGTCTACCATAAACAGAGTTAATTTCAACAGCACCAACATCATATCCAATAGATAGTTCAAGAGTACATCCAATCGTGGGATATCTTGTGATTTGATTAAAATGTTTGAATTCAACTCTTTTTACCCATTTATAACCTTTGTCAAGATATTGTTGGAGTACCTCCTTATTTTGTAAATCGAGAGAATAAACGCGTTTTCGGGAAAAGATTAATGGATAAGCAAGAGTTTCAGTACCATAAGTTTGAAGGAGATATTTATAATAGTTTAGGGTGGTCATGTACATACACAATCTAATAGTTAAATAAATAATAAAACAATTTTTTTAAGATATTACAATTTTTTTAATAATATTCTATATTTGTTCTTAGACTGAGAAAGCAAAATAACATTAAAAATCCTACTATGAAGATAAGTGAATAAAAAATTCTCTTTTCTTTAATATATTCATTTATAAACATAGGTAGTAGGATAAAGAAGGATATGATAAATGATGAAATCAAATATATCAGGAATGTAAAAACATTTTGATATCTTTGAAAGAGCGCGAGTGGTGTATATAGTATTCTTTCAAATAGTGTTCCTCTATCATTTAATAAATGAGGATAAATTTGATTATTCATTATCATTTTTTTAATTCTACAAATTGGGCATAACATTCCTTTGGATTCAATTAATTCAAGACAATTCGGATGAAGTAAAATTTTACAGGAACAATGTTTTGGATTAATCAAACCATTATCATCTTCAAGACATATTGAACAGGTTTGCATTAATAGTAATAAAATAATAATAAGACTTTTTTACGTCAAATTTTTTAACAGCCATTTTCAAGGAATCTATCGAAAGCATAATTAAATTCATCTTCTGGACAAACTTTATATAAATCTCCTAAATAGTTCCATTCTTTTTTATGTGGTTCCCAAAACCAACCACTACGAGGGTCACGATGATCAAATATACACCATGCACCACAATGTGCAAAGTATTTCATTTCTATTGATTTAATTATGTTAGTATCAGTTACATTATAATAAATTTGAGCATAATTATTATTTGGACAATAATTATCTATCACTCTTTCTAATTTAGAAAATCGAAGATACGCAAATGCAAAAATACAGCTCTGAATCAATACTGGGATGAAAAGGATAGACATGAAAAATTTCCCTTTTAAATTCATTAATCAACTATAGTATTTTAGTTTATTTTTAACAATTTTTTAAATTCATTTTTAAGTGTTTCATTATAATTTATAAATTTAATAGGTTTCATATCAGGAGACATTTTTTGACATATACTAAAATCTTTATAATTATTATATAAATGTTCAGCTAATTCATTTAATACTTCTAATACAGTTCTATCGCGTTTAGATTCGAATAACCAAAAGCAACACCCAGTATATTCAATATCTAATATTTGACGTAATCTTAAATAGAAAAAATAATTTACCTTTGCATCTGAACCATTTTTAATACAATCAATAACAAATGTACTCCAATGTGTTTCAAAATGAGGGTCTGGTATTTTATTATAGAAACTATGTTGACACAATAATATTATAAAATTAATAATATCTTCTAGATATTCTTCTGGAAAATAATCGAATATTCTAAGTTCAATACCATGTTTAGTGAATTTATTATAGTTAACATCATAACCTATTGTATCAGGAGGATTATATGGGGAATCTTGGTGCAATTTGCTAAACCAATGGTATTCCCCACTGATATCATAATTGCCTCTATATTTGAAGTCATTTAACATTTTACCTTTTATCATATCATTGGTATTATATGTTCCTAATCCGATATATCTACTCATCATTAATCTTAGTGAACCACCAGCATATCTTGTGTTAAGAAGGTGCATAATATCTGGAGAACCATAAAGTGCAATTAAAAATGGTTCAAACCATTGAATTAATTTGATAGCATTTGAATGAACTTCTTTAAAATTATCTTCATTTGCAATTTCACCCTTCTTATTTAATTCCGTAGGTAATGTAATATTTATATGATAAGTTCCATTATTGCAAATTGCTAAATTATCTTTGTTTGTTAAAAATTTAGCAAAACCATAATTAAACGGCGGATAAATTATTTTATCATTAAATATGTAGTTTTTTGATATGTCCAAATTTTTAGGTTTATTATCAACTAATAAGCGATTAACTTCTGTTAAAAAAACTTTCTTAATAAAATTTAATTCACCAATAACATTTCTAACATTTGTTTTATAAAAGTTAAAAGTTGTAAATTCAAAAGTATCTCCATCATAAATCATATTATTTGTAAATAATTTATTAATAACTGGTGTTTTTTCTCTTAAATATTCATCAATTGTTTTACCAATAAATTTAGGATTAGGTTCTGCATTTCTTGTATATTTACGTGTAGGTTCTCCATAATAATCTGTTTTTTGAAACAAATACCCATTAATATAGGTTGGTAATAAGAGCTGAGGAGGTAATTTTGTTAATTCTTTATCCATAACTTCAGTTTTATAGTTTAACCAATAATTAACTGAATATCTTTCTCTTTTATGATTTTTAAGCATAAAATCTTTGTTAACCGGAGATAATTTTTCAAACATTAAATATGATTCATTTTCAATGCCTAATCCCCAATATTCTTCATCTTTATTTTTATTATTTTTATAAAAGTCAATATATTTATTATGTTTGTCCTGTGAATATTTATATGAGTTCTCTGAAATATCTATTTCAATATTAGAAATATCAGTCATTAATATAATTTAGATTTTTATAAAAATTGATTTCTAATCGTTTTAAATATTTGAATACATTTTAATGAACTCTAATAACATTTTATATTATCATAATCCTTGTCAAGATGGGTTTGCATCAATGTTTGTAGCTAATAAATTTTTAAAAGATTGTCATATTGTTCCCTATTCTCATGGTCAAAATATTCAAGATATCTATACTGGAAAAACTATTTATTTTTTAGATATGGCCCCTTCATTAGAAGTATTTCATAAATTAAATAAATCAAATAGAGTAATTATTCTTGATCATCACATTTCAAATTATAAAGAATACAAAGATATAATGGAAAAGAATAAAGATATCATAATTAAAATGGAAAATTCAGGTGTTGGTGTTGTTTGGGAATATTTTACCGATGTTCCAATGCCTTATTTCCTAAAATTAATAGAAGATAGAGATTTATGGAAATTTAATTATCCTGAAACTAAGGAATTTTGCGAAGCATTATATTTTACAACTTCAAGCACAGATTCATTTTCAGAAAGTATGGCAATATTTGATGAACTTTATGAAAATCCAGAGAAACTACAATATTATTTAAATTTAGGTAAACTATTAGTAAAACAAAAAAATAATAAAATTAAATATCTAACTGACAAATACATTCAAAAAGTCTATAAATATGAAGGACATAATCTTTGTATGGCTAATGTAGAAAATGATTTAGTTTCAGATTTAGGTAATAGTTTATCATCTAGACCTGAATGCGATTTTGCTATTCTTTGGAGATATGATCATGAATATGAAAAATATAATTTATCATTTCGTTCAACAGATAAAGTAGATGTTTCCGAAATTTGTAAGAAATTTGGTGGCGGTGGTCACAAAAATGCAGCGGGTTGTAGTATTCAAAAACATCCACTAAAAGTGTTTAATGATGAATATAAGAAACTAAAAGAAAAATTTAAGTTTTATGCTAATATTTAATTTATATTTTCTATTGGAATTTAATATGGATTACAAACAAAAATATTTAAAATATAAAATGAAATATCTCCAATTGAAAGGAGGTGAAGATCCCGATAATGAAAATTTAGATTTCTTTTTAAATTACAATACCAAAAAAGATGCCTTTTTAGAAAGATATGAAAAATTTTTTAATAAAGATTTAATTCAATCTCCTATCATTAGAATTGGTTCTCCTAGCGCAAATGGTTTCATTAATTTAATAAAATTTAAAAAAGGTGATACAACATTTAAAACAGTTTTAAAAACCAGTGTTAATTTAGAAGCAGATAATAATTACTATGAATTTGTAGTAGGTAATTGTATCAATATAATCAAAGAATATGTTCCTAACTTTTTGTATACATTCTTATACGCTACACCTACAGCTGGACTTAAGAATGATTTAAAATCTAATAAGCTATTTTATGATGTTGCTTCTTTCAAAGCTAATACAACTTTCAAACCAAGAATTCATGGTAATGATTTACAAACATTTGCTAATATTGGTGTAGGATGTGAAAAGAATGACCAAGCTTCAATCTTAATTGAATATGTTCCAGATTCCCTTAACACAGATGAACTTTTGAAAGATGCAGATTTTATTGGTGACTTGGATTACAACTTATATTGCTTATTATTCCAAATTTATGCAGCATTAGCTGGATTGAAAAACATATATACTCATTATGATTTCCATACTGGAAATGTAATGATGATTAAATTACCAAAGAAAATGAGAATTGAATACACTAATTTTGGAACTACTTTATATACAAGATTTATACCAATCATAATTGATTATGGTCGTTCACACATTAATTGTTTAAAATTAGGAACAACTATATTTTCTCGTGTATTTTCTGAAATCTCTTGTGAAAATCCTACTTGCAATAAATCAGCTCAACCATTATGTGACACTTTATCTAGAGGCTTAGTTGTTCAACGTGATAAAACAACATATTCAACCCAAGACCATTTCTATAGTATCAATTTAAGATTAAAAAATGAATCCCATGATTTAAGATTCATCCATAATTTTATGAAACAGTTTACTCATATGCTTGAAATAAGAAAAGATTATGATAAACATTTTAATGTAGCAACTAATCCTGAATGGTTTGTTAGACAAAGAGATGGTACATTAGATTTAACATATGGTGTTCAAGAAGAAACTTCTGCTTATTCTAATTCCAAAGTAATAAAAACAACATCTGATGTAATATCATGGTTGAAAGAATATGGATACTCTAAAAATTTCACATATAAAGTAACATCTGATGTTTATGGTACTATGACAATTAATACGGATATCGAAAGTAAAGTAAAATGGTCATTTGTAAAATCATGATAAATTAATTTAAAATAAGGTTAATTACTTTAATTAAACTAGGTTAATCACCTTATTAAAAATTTCCATTGTAAGTTCACATTGTTCATCTTTAGATAAACACTGTGCAGTTCTAATTACATTTTTGATTTGACGTCCATTGATATTTTCTTTGGACAGCTCTTTTACATCGTCTTCAGTAAGCGTGATATTAGCAGCTTTTAGAAGATTATTCCATACCTTGATACGTTTTTCTTGGTCAAGGTTTTTATATTCAATTACGGTAGAAATACGGCTTCTAAATGCTTCATCGATATTTTCCATACGATTGGTAGTTAAGAACATTACACCTTGGTGTCTTTCAAGAAGACGGAGGAAGATACTAACCATCGCATTTCTATGAACGTCATTTGAAGAACGTTTTTCCATGAAAATATCAGCTTCGTCAAGAAGAATGATAGCATCCCAAGAGTTAGCAATTTCTAGAACACGACCGAGACGTTTTTCTAGGTCATCTGGGTCAGTTCCTAGTTCACCGACAGTGATACTGTAAAGAGGTCTTTGAAGTAATTCAGAAATAGCTTCACATGATAGAGTTTTACCTACACCAGGAGGGCCATGAAGTAGGAAAATGCAACCACCAGATTTACCCGTAATTACATCTGAGAAACTGGTATTAACATTAAGCACAAGAGCTTTCATTAGTTTTTTAGTTGATTCATCTAATACAAGATAATCAAATGCTTTAGAATCGAAGTTAATATCACATAGACAGTCTGTATCAATTTCACCCCAACGTTTGTTATTTAAGCTGTATCCATACATGAAAGGATATAACATGTAAACCATATCATCACTTAAATGTTCAAATTCAGAAGAACTAAATTGTGGAACTCCATAGTTAGGATTAAATTGTTTGAATCCATTAAAATCTACAATAACACGTCCAGTAGCATTGAATTTATTTAGTCCGAATTGAGTCTTTACAAACATATTACCTTTATATCCAGCATAGCAAAATGGTTTTAGATATTTGAGAAGACGTTTGTTTCTTTCAGTTAAAAGTTCATATTCTTCATCAGATAGAGGTCGAACATTTAATGATTCGATGTGTTGAGTTCCTCTAAATTCTGGGATGCTGAATCTTTTGTGAAATTGTGCAAATTTATTTCCACACATAATATTTAGAAGACCAGTAATCACAAAATATTTTTCTCCAAAAGGTCCTTGAGAAATGGAAGTTTCATCAATGATACCTCCAATCATTTTACCATTTACTTCTGAAATAAAACGTTCACCTTTATTAAAGAGGTTACCCAGAGTAGCAAAAGTTACTTTGCCATCATTGCTCATATTGTTAAATTTTTCAAGGTCATCTTTGTAAAGTTCACAAAGAAATGCAGCTAAATCTAGCATTTCAAATTTACCATTCTCGGCACGTGTCTTGATATCTTTGAAATAAGGATAAATTTCTTCAGGAGTCATACAACAATTCTTACTGTAAAATTCATCCATTTCAGTAATATCACCTAACATTTTCTTGATATCTTCATCAAGAAAGTTCATAGTAATCATTTTCTTAACTTCACCAGTGGGTAAAGTGAGAGATTTAGTTTCTACAGTAAAACCATAGAATACTTGGGAATCTGTTGACATAGTTTCTAAAAGAGACATTACTGATGTAATTTTAAATATAAATTAATAAATAAACAATTTTTTTAAGGAATTACCATAGGTATTCTAATATCCAAGATAAGATAGTTCTGAGAGAGTTAGGCTATTGTAAAAAGCTTGATTATCATTAGATTGAACAAATGATGACAGTTCACAAGCACGTTTTAGACGACGATTCATTTCATTAACAAAAAGTTTATAGTCATCTGTTTGTTTTACATGTTCCATATATTCATCAACAGTCATGTATTTTACAGATGATTCCCAATCATTTAGAAGGGCAAGTTTAAGATTTTTCATAGTTAGGTCAACCAGGAATTGTTTAGTTTCTTGAGGAAAATTAACATTGACATAGCCGAGTTTAGTTAGACCATGCATGATTTGTTCATTAGGTGAAAGATTCATTACTTTGTCACGAACTACATATGCGTTAACAGTATGATTATGGTCAACACCGATAAGGGCTTCATTTACAAGAGACATATCAAAGGAGGACATTATATGATGTCAGTTCTTAATAATATAATAATTTAGCAATTTTTTTAATAAATGTCTAATGTATAATAATGTCACACGAAAAATGCAGTAGAAAGATAATGGATGAAACTATGAAAGACTTTGAAAAAAATAAGTTAAAACAAAGAGATGAAAAAGTTATCAAAAACAGAAAACAAGCTGTTGCAATAGGTTTAAGTAGAGTAGAAGAAGAATGTAGTTATTCTAAAAAAGAATATAAAGAACTTGAGAATAAAGTAAAAGAATTTTTAACTTCTGACACAGAAGATAAAATTCCATTAAGTAGAGTTATTGAAACTAGACAATTAATTGAATTTCATTACAAAAACAAAAATTTTAGTAAATGTAAAAAATATGAAGTTATGCTTTGGCATTATATTGTATCCGCAGTTTCAATGAACATCGAAGTATCAGAAAATGTTTGGAAAGAATTGAAAGCTATAAAGAAAATGGATTTCAAAAGATATTAATATCTTTCTTATAAAATAATTTATTCGCGCTCATTTATCCGAAGCGCTCGCGCATCTCGGCATAAGTCATTGGCTTGTCGCCAATAGCATCGCGCATTCCCTGGATGAGAGCATTGCCGAAAGCCTTGAGAGAATCCTGCTCAGAACCACCTGCATTCGCTACCGTTTGAGAAACACGGTTGGCGTTAGCAATGATGGCTCGATTCTCGTCATAAGGCGTGACGTTATTCTGGCGAATCATGTGAGGGAAAGGCTCCATGAATGCTTCCTTAGGAGAGCGAGGAGAACCCGGAGAAATGGAACCAGTAGTCAGCTTCTCAATGGGCTTGGGCGGAGGAGTTGCAGCACGGATACCAAAAGATGACATCCAGATTCCCATATCACGCTCCTGCTCACCCATAGGACAAGCGATGCAACCAGGAGAGAAGAGAGAATAAGACTTGCCGTTGTGCGTATGACAGAGCTCGCCGCGCTGCTGAGGACCATGGAGAGGGCATGCATCATTCTCTACATCTTGGTTAAGCTCAATCAGCCTGTCCTCGAGATCCTCATACCGATTTCCCCACTTAGACTCCCAGAGGTCCTTGGTCTTGTAAATCCAACTTAGCTCACGCTCAACCTCGGCAATCTCGCTATTAATAACAGCCAGAGTGTGGGCACGAGGTTCTGGAGGAAGTCCGCTAGAAGTTGCCGGGGGAATAGCAGCGGGAGAAGGAACAGTATTCTCCGGAGGAATAACAACCGTTGGTTTAGGAACAGAGATAGGGGCAGGCACAGGAGCTGTCTTGTTTGCCTGATGTTCGAGATACATGCCGTAGGAAGCGATGAGCTTGGCATCGTGAGTTGCGAACACCTCGCTCCAGGTGGCCGGAATGAGGCGAATGCGGATAGCCTCAAAGTCACCCTCGCCGCGAAGCTTGCTGGTCAGCTCAGAAAGCTGTTCGTCAGTCATCTCGCGCTTCATGAAGAAGCAACGAATCTTCTCGTCCATGATTCCCTGGCTAGAATAGTAATAGCCAAGCTCAATGAGGTCATCCTTAGTGGCCTTGATACCAGCCTCCTCGTCGAGCTCCTGAAGAGCGATACCAGAAGGAGTACCCTCGTGGTCCATCATTCCAGCAATTGCCTCATGACGGATGCCACCAGTAGGCGCACGGAGTTGCTCAGTGACCAAGAGATACTCGGACCCCTTGTTAGAGACAATAGCGAGGATAGCAACCGCATCGCCGCGGAGGAGCATGAAGGTCTTGCAGGTCTTACCGCTCATCTTGTTGAAGACCTCGCCCTCGAGCCAGTTGAAACGGCCCTTGAGGACACTGTCGCGAACCGTCAGACTGCGGATCTCCATATCGGAGTCAACCACAGAACTGACAAAGTTCTGGAAGCTAGTAGAATTAGTAACATCAACGTTGTTGATACCAAAAGACATACCAATTATAATCTACAGTTTGATGGTAAAAATTTCAATTTTTTTATTAATTTTATAGGCTATTATAATGAAACATTTAATAATTTTTACTATAATTATATTAGGTTTTATCCTATTACAATGCATTAATATTGAATCTATGGGTAATTTAGATTATAAACCTCCTATTGCTCAAATCAAATATTCTCCAAGAATAAAAGGTAGAGGGGTCTTTGCATTAAAAGATTATAGAAAAGGTGACTTGATAGAAGTATGTCCTTGTATTGAAGATAAGATGGCTCATTTTTTAGGGAAAGCTAGAGATTATTTATTTAAATACGATGAAAATACTGCTTTACTTGCATTTGGTTATTGTTCATTATACAATCATTCTGATAATTATAATGCATTGTGGAAAGTAATGTCAAAAGAAAAAATTAAAATTTATGCTACTAGAGATATTAAAGAAGGAGAAGAAATTTTTATATCTTATGGTAATCCCTATTGGAATTCCAGAAAAAGTAAAATGAATAAGTTATAAATTAATATGATGGAAAGATTAAAATTAATATGCTGGAACCACCAAATCAACATTTGGATGAGCGCCCATAATTTTTAATTTATCAAAGAAACGTAAACTTCCTAAATTGAAATCAATCTTATTTAAATCAACTTTGTTTGACCCATTCCATCTTTCAAAACCAGTTGTAGAAACACCATTCAAGTTGTTTCTAGGATTTGGTATATTATATAAATATATTTCGTGACTCCAATCATCTGCAATTAAATCTTCTCTGTTAGAATTAAAAACACTATTTAGTGTAGATTTAAATGTTTGAAACATAGGAGAAGAATCAATTGTATCAGAACTATAAGTCATTTTATTCATTCCTTTATTATTATTTTTTTGATGATAATGTTTAGTAGGAATAAAAATATCATTGTTCAGTAAATTATGGGAATAACCAAATGGATGATATTCTTCATTACCTTTAGCTAATTTACAAATGATGAAACCCCAATGACTTTGTTTATAGTTTTTAGACAATGTTTCTTCACAACCATCAGATAAAACAAATACGCTTTCGTCTACTCTTTTTAAATCATTTAAATTCATTGCTAAAGAAACTTGATAGGAACCAAGATGAAATACTTTTAATTTTTCAGAAGAGTATGAAAAAGATAATGTTGCAGATCTAGTTACACCTCTAGCTGCATTGTAAAAACATGATTGACAATCTTCAAATAGATTTTTATAATTACTTAAATTAACAAATTCAACACTTTCAGGAAATGGAACTGGTAAAATCATAGCATTGTTATTACTATCATTATCAATTTGATTAGAATATACAGTTAATTGTCTTCTTTTATCTGAACTAAGACCAACAAATATTTTTGTATCTGCAATACTAGCTACATTTAAACTGACTATACACATTATCATATTAATAAAATAATCTTTAAATAAAGTAATTTTATCCAAAAGGATTGTATTCATTTTCATCTTCTTCATCTTCATTTGATTCTACTTGGTCTTCATTTGACTCTACTGAACTGTTTGATTTGGTATCTTGTTTTACCATAGTTCCCTTGTTGCTGACACACCATTCATTCTTATCAAGATATTTGATAATTAGATCAGCTGTTTTGGTTTCAATCTTACTAGTGCATCCAACACAAGAAACTGTTCCACAAGAAGAACATTTTAGTTCTAATGTAATGTTCTTTTTTCCTTCTTTCTTTAGTTGAGGAAGAGTTTCAGGAACTCCGCATTTGGGACAGATTACAAATCTATTGATGTAAACTTGTAGAGCCTTTTGAAGTTCTTCTGTAGAATATCCACCAGTGATTGTCATCTTCTCGTCATTCGCCATTGAACCATTGAAGGTTGACAAATATTTGAGAAGGATGATAGGAGGTTGATTCAGATACTTACCTACATCCTGTAAGTTCTGAAAGATAGTATAAACACCGTTGCCTTTGCCTGCTGTAGTTGATTTGATAGCGGGCATTTTATAGCGGTAGTTCTCATCTACTTTACCGTTGATGTTGAGCATACCATATATATATTAAGTAATAGTATATTTTTATCAATTTTTTTACGCACTCAATATTTGCTCAAATCATTAAGAATTGTTTCACATACACATAATAAGTTAAACTTTATTTTTTCATTAAGTTCCTTGACATTATTTGGTTTATATTCTCCAATTAGTGCATGGTTTTTAATGATTTCTCGATAGATTAATTTATTCATAGCTTCCAATTTGATTTTTAAATCATCTTCTGAAATATATTTTTTAATGTCAGTAATTAATGCAGGGGAATTATTTGGATTTACAATTGGAGACATTATATTAATGTTTGGTAAAATAAAAGAATTATAAATAGGTGTATAATTTAAATTAGAACTATAAGGAACTATTTCATTATTTTTTGGTTGTAAAACTGATAATTTTTTAATTAATTCATAATTTATCACATCATTTTCTTTATTATCTGATAATTTTAAAAATGGGACTGAATCAAATAAATCATTTCTAGAAGATGTTTTTTGGGTTTCAGGTGTTAATTTTTTATAACCATAAATAAAATTATATATTGAGGAATTTAAATCTCGATCTTCACCAATAATTCCAACAAATATAAAATTAGGATTAAATGACTTGAATTTTTCCAATAGAAAACAATCTGCTAATAATAAATCATTACCTTCAATTATTACTTTTCTAAGATTAGAAATAGTTTTATTTAAAAATCCAAAATGACTATTGTTAATTCCATGCAATATACGTTTTTTCTGACTAATGGATAAATCTAAAATATAAATAGTTTTATTATTATTAAATATCTTAATTAATAAATGAGATTTGGTAATTTTTGTAAAACTTTCATTAACAATTCGATTAGAATAAATTTCAGATAATGTATTTAAAATATCGGATTCAGATTCTAATTTAATAACCTTTGAATCATCAAAATTATTTTTTAATGAATAATATGTAAATAAATCAAAAGTTCCATCGTAAGAAACTTGCAACGCAGATATTTTTGTATTATCTTTAAATTTTTTAATTAAGGAATGTAATATTCCTTGATTCTTATAAAGTATATTATCTGGCGAATCACCAAAAAATATTAGACAATCATTATTTTTAATATTGATTAAATAATTATTAAATTTTTCTAAAGTATCAAATTTTTCATCAAAGTTATTTTTGTTAGCAGGTATTAATTTTTTTTGAAAGTTTAAAGCAATTACTTTGGCTACTTTAGTCATTAATATTATTTATAAAATAAAATTGATTATAAAATTTATTATTTATAAGTTTTATATATAATGGTTTTCACCGATATTCCATATGATAAATTATCCGAAAAAAACCCAGATTATGAGATGGAAGTATTTTGGTATGGTTTCAAAAGTTTAATTAGGAATTATCATGAACATATTATGGATGATGATAATATTAGATTCATTGATAAAATAGATAATTTGTCTAAAGAGTTAAACCATCTACAAATAGAACATAAATATGAAGAAATATATGAAAAAGTATATTTGTTTTTAAAATCATTTGTTAAAGTATTAGTTTCATCTTATCAGAAATACAAATTGTATGCTCATACATATTTGTTTACTTGGTTAAAAAGATACAATAAAATAAAAAACGCTAAAAAATTAGAAACAAATTTAAAATACGATAAAGATAAAAAATTAACTGAATTATCAGAAGATGAAGTTATTTTGTTAAAGTTAAAAATTTTAGAATCATCTTTATCAAAAAAAGGTGACTTGTCACTATTACAGCTATTTGATGATGATATGGAATCTTTTTTAGAAGAATGTTTAGAGGGTGGTCATGCTGGTATTTTTGATTATATCAGTTTTAGGTATAATATTGATGACTTTTATAAGAAAAATGAATGGAATATCAAAGGTCCAATTAAAGGAAGAAAACTTATATCGCAGTATTATTCATTTGATTTAGTTTAAAATAACAATCTTTTGTAGCTATAACATCATATAATGCATTATGTGCTCCATCGAATTTACTATTAAATAAATTATAATATAATTCTTCTAATTTGATTTTCTTTTTAGGACCCATATTCATAGTATCTTGTGTTTTAATTTTAGATACAAAATTTAAAATAGGTTTTCCTTCAGAATCAACCAAATTGATACCATATGTTCTAATATCATTTTGGATTGTATTTAAATCATATTGTAAGTTATGACCAACTATGGTCTTACAATCAGATAAATTATTAAAAAATTCTTTTATAATTTCAAAAAAATCTATACCTTCTGATTTAATTTTATCTATATCAATTCCATGAATTTTTGTAGATTCAATTGTTGGTAATCTGTTTTTAACATATCTACTTACTTTTTTAACTATTTTACCAGTTGTATCACAAACAACATAAGCTAATTGTAAAATATCATTGTAAAATCCACTAGTTTCAGTATCCATAAACATTATTAAATTACCTTCTTTTTTATCGAAAATTATACTTTTATTAGATGAATCATCTGGTTTGAAAACATATTGTAATGAATTCATATTTAATGGATTATTACAAATACGGTAGTTATTCTGATCTCTTTTAATCATTATTTCAATATATTTAATAAATTGTTCATAATCTATATTTGGTCTATTTACTTTATAATATTTACCATCCATAATGTTAATGATACCAAAATATTTAATTTTATCTTTTTCTTTATCTTTTAGAAAGCTAAAATATATTAGTAATTGAATATACCATTCTAATTTAAAATCTGATTCAGAGCATTTGATATCAATCAATGTTTCTTCCGACCAATCTATAATATCAGTTTCGCCTTTTAAAACTGCTACTTCTTTAAATCTATGAAAAATAGTCTTTTTGCAAGTAGTTTTGTGTTCAGCCATTAAATCTATATACTTATCCATTTTTGATTTTATCCCATTATCTAACATTTTCTCAAATAAATCAAACACATTTCTATATACTAATCTTCTTCTATCATTATTAAAATTTCTACATAATGAAATATTATAAACATCTTCAATAATCTGATTATTATGTATTTCAGTTTGACATTTATTATATGATTTTTGTAATTTTTTCATTACATGTGTAGGATATGTATTTTCTCTAAAAACTGATTGATATGGTATATGTTTATCTTTCTTAGTTAATTTGCTAACTAGATTTTTTGATTTTTCATCTAATTGAATAGTATTCAAATCTAGAACAATGTTTTGTAATTTATACTTATTATATACTTCCATTTCATTATTATCTAATATAATAGCATTCAAAATACTTAAACAATCTATATCTTTAAACTCTTGTTTACTATTGATAATTAACTGTCTTGTGATGTATCTATCAACAAACTCACCAAAATCTGGTTCATACGCTCCCTTTTTAATTTCTTCAGTATATTTAATTTCTGAATCAAGGTCTAAGCTAGATATAATTGTGGATACATCTATTTCAAAATCAGTAATAAAATTATTTTGTCTCATTTCATCTAATGTTTCTGTGTTTAGTAATAATATTAAATCGTTAACAGTATATTCTTCTTTAATAATAGTATCATCTTTGTAATCAAAAATATCTTCAGATGGTTTATATCCCTTTGGATTATATACTACTTTCAAATGATCCAAGTTTTCTTTTATGAAACATGAAATAGGAATTTCTGAATGTAATGCCATCAAATATAATCTGTTTTTAGCTCTAGTGCATCCAACATAAAATAGTCTTCTTTCTTCTTCTATATTTTTAATGTTATTATTCAAGTGAGATGGGAAATGATGATGACAAAAACCCAAAATAAAAACATGAGACCATTCTAAACCTTTAGATTTGTGAATAGTAGTAACGGCAACTTTATTTGGTTCTAATATTTTTTTAATATTTTCACCAATTTTATCAGTAATAGATGCAACTAAAGGAATGTCATATTTAATTAGTTCAGTTTCCATAATTTTTAAATGATATGCATTTCTTGATAAGATAGCTATTTCATCTGGATTAACTCCTTCTTCAATTAAACCTTGTATTTTCCCAATAATAAACTCTATTTGATTTTCTTCTGTTTCTGATAAAATAAATTTAGGTCTATAACCTTTCTCATTATTAGTTTTCATAATTTTTTTAACTTGATTTTCGTTGAATGAAATTAAGTTATTTGCTAATTTAACTATTGATTTAGTGCTTCTATAATTACTAGTTAAAGTATATGTAGAAGTATTTTTAAAAATATTATCAAAGTTTAACATAAAGTAATTATCTGTGCCTCTGAATTGATAAATATTTTGTGAATCATCACCGATAACAGTTAAAAAGCATCCATTTTTTACAAACTGATTTAATATATCGAATTGAATGGAATTTACATCTTGAAATTCGTCAAAGAAAACATAATTATATTTTGCAGCTATTTCTGACCCATAATCCATCATAATTTTTCTTCCGTAAATTACATATTCAGATAATGATATATAAGATTTTTGATTGTGAAATTTGTGATACAATAAACAACAGAAAGCATCGATTGTATATATATCGATATTAATATTAAAGTTAAATAGTTTAACAACTCTATTCTTAAGGTTTTCTGAAGAGTCTTTGTTGAAAGTTAAAATTAAAACTCTATTTGGTGTAGTAAAATTATCAAGCAAATATTTAACACGACATAAAATAGTTGTTGTTTTACCAGAACCAGCACCAGCTAAAATTCGAATATTTTGATTTGGTTTACTAGTAACTATTTGATGTTGTTCTTCATCTAATAAAATAGATTTTTCGCTAAAAAAATATTCTTTATCATTTTTATTGTATTTATCCATCACAACTTCTAGCTCTTCTTTTTCTTTTTTCTTTAATTTAGAAGTTCCGCCTTCAATAAATGGCGAGATTAACTTTAAATCTTTCGATTTTATAATATTATATAAGCTCATAAATAATATTATAATTAGTCCTTTATATGTTTATTTTTCCAATTTCAATATGGTTATAAAAAAGTTTATTTTCTGAAATAGATAAATTGAATAATAAAATATCTTCAATACTAAATTTTTCACTAAATAAAGAATCTTGAATATCATCATATTTAGATTCTATTTCAATATAATTTTTAATAATATATTCTGATAACTCCAAAAATTTTTTATTTTTTTTTGGTGTAAAGATAAGACTATTTTTGAATATTTTTAATTCTTTATTAACTAAACAATTTTCATTCAATAACAATGTTATTATATTTATTTTGTCAAAATCTATATCTAAACACGTATCAATGTAAATACCGCCATTTTTATACAAGAAAGAATATTTCCACAAATCAATTTTCAGTTTTAGGTTTCTAATTTTATTGAAAATACTAAAATATTTAAATCCATAAGCATTTTTTAAATACATTGAACAATCATTTAAACTAAAATTATAACAATTAAAACATTCTAAGTTTTCATTATTTTTTAAATTTATTGTTGTCTCGTTAAATTTTATTTGATATATATTCAATGGAATTACTGGATTTAAACTAATTAGTTTTGCTAATTTAATTTTTTTATTTAATTCTTTATTTATTACATAAATTTTTTTAGTCCTCCAAAGAAAAGTATAATGTGTTTTTGATTGATATTTTAATTGTTCAGCTCTATATTTATCATAAACTTGTAAAACCTTTTCATTTTTATATAATATATATTTTGCACAATCTGAAAATGTAAAATCAAATTCAGTTAATGGATCAAAATATGACCCTAATAATCCTGGTCCTGTAGGGTATAATGAATTATGTCCATAAAAAAAATCACTAACATTTTTAACTATTTGATTAATGCATTTTAATAGAATTTCATTTTTTGGATATGTTATCATAAATGCATTATATATTCCTATTTGATTATCAATCCAATGACCATCTCTATCTTTAACAAAATATTCTTTATCAACAAAATGTATAAATTTGAAATCTTCTACTGGTTCATATTTAATATCTAAATAAATACCCCCATGAATATATAAAATACAATATCTCCATAAATCAGCTTTATAAGCACCAGGAATTAATCTATCGTATGCATCTAATACTTCAATAGGAAAATATTTTATTATAAAGTCCCTACAGTTTTTATCATCAAAAAAATAATAATTAAATTCAGGATTATTTTTTTTTAATTTAATTATTGCTGAAATCATACCAGGTTCCAAATTTTTATCCATCCAAGTTTGATAAATATTTAATGGTATTTTTTTTTCAGGAATAATAATTTCATTTTCTGTATTTTCATTTGAATCCATTATATTAAAAGAGATTTATTCATATAATCTATCATTTTTTTTCATGTTTTTAACGGGAAGATAATTTATAAAAGAGTCATCTTTACCAGAAGGATCCGGTAAATTTTCATTTATCCAAATAGTGCCTTCATTTTTTTCATCTGAATTTAGTAATAAATAAAAGTCTACAATAGATTTTTCTTTTTCATCATTTAATATAGTTCCTATTTTGATAAATCCATCATAAAAATGATCTAATTCATCTTTCAGGTCGTCCATAATTTTTTGATAGTTATTATCTTTATTTACATCGTAATTTTCTTCTAATAATTGATTTTCATAAACTTCATTTAACAAAGGTCTAAAATGTTCAATATCGTAATTATCGTTTGTTTTAGAGAATTTTTTAGATAAATTAGGGAAATTACCAAATAAATTAATAAAGTATAACTTCTTTGTAACTGGTGCGAAATATACTTTTGGTTTAGTTGTTAAATAAACTCTTAATTTATTTGATAAGTTTAAGTTGTTTAATTTTTCAAATATTTCAACTTCATCTTTTGTATAAGGTGAAGGATTAATTATTTTACCAATGAAAACAAAGCAACAATATTTTACAGGAGTATGAATTGATGTAGCTTCAGCAACAGCATATACACTATATTTAAGATTTTCATTTTCAGTATTAATTAAAATATAAAAATCATTACATTTCATCATTCCATTGTATAGTTGTGAAAAATCATCACATACTTGATATTTATAATAATTAATTGTATGATTAGGTCTAAATTTATCAACTGGAATAGAGTTATTTAAAAATACAGAACAGGTCTCTTCTTTAATATGTGTGTTCATTTTATAAATATTTTCATTCTGCTCTTTAAGAATTTTCGAATAATTCCCTATAAATGTAATTTGATTAAATTTGTTTTCTAAAATATCTTGTAATTGCACCATATGAACAAGGTCAGAAAAAGCAACACTTTCTTTTAACATTGTTGGTAATTCATAATTGATTTCTTTTAAAAGTTCAGTCATATAAAATTAAAAGAAATAGGTTTTTAAATAAGTTTATCAATAATAACTTTTATTTGATTATGTAATTCTTCTAATGTTGAATTATTTTCAATACTAAATTCAAATTCATTTAATATCCAACTAGTTTCACTTGGATGAATATCTTTTGGTATTTCTCTAATGCCCAATTTAGCTTCATAAAACCACTCAGGTAATTCACCTCTATGAATATGAATTAAATGACCGCCCAGATTTTTTATAGTTCTAATTTCATTTAGAAATCTACAATCAGTAATAACTACATTTTTATATTGAGATATTTTTTTTTCTATACAAGCAATCCATACATCTTGATGAAAATGATTTCTAAATAAGTCTGTCCCAAAATATTGCAATATAAAACGTGGAGTTAAATGAGGCATATTTAATCTTTTGGCCCACCATTCATCTACTTGTTCGCGCCATAAACGAGATGTAATTGTATCACCTTCTAGCATTTTTCTATCCCATCCGAAAACTACAGATGCTACATCTTTTACTATTCCTGCAAAACTTAGTTTTATAAAGTCATATTTTTTTATCAAAACTTCAGCTAAGGTGTCTTTACCTGCTCCTTGAAAGCCACATATTGCAATTATCATTATTATATTTGAATATTTATTTTTTATATATCAATATTACAATTTTTTATAATGGATTAATAACCTGTAAATGTACATCTTTAAATAAATCTCTAATTTCTTGATATAATTCCTTTTTAGGAGTTTGTTCATTCCAATCAAGTTGGGAAATAATTTCGAAATATTTTTTAATACAGTCTGGTTTTTCTGTAGTTTGTTCTTCCAAATCTTTAACTTCTTGAATATAATAAAATTGGTTCTTTTCTAATTCTTTAACATATCTTCTAGTTGCTTTTTTTTGCCATTCAAATAAATGATATTCATTATTTTCATCTCTAATAATATTCCATAGAATATAACCAATAATTTGTAAATCACACCGATAAGAATAATATGGTTTGTCATAATCACATCCTTGAGAATAATAATAATAACCATTTGGTAAATCTTCTTCACAAGTTGTTTCATTAATTTTAGTTATATTTTCGAAATCAATAATTTTATATTTATTAGTAAAAATATTACTTACAATATTATCACTTTTTAAATCACCATGAACTTTGTTTTTCTCTACGTGAAGCCATTCTAAGAAATTAATAATTTGATTAACAAAAATAGATATATTTTTTTTAATTGAAAAAGATATATGTTCGATTTTGTTGGGTAATAGTTCCATCACATACCAAGACACTTTACCTTCTCTTCCAGAACGGTAACAAGGAGACAGAGGAAATTTTATTGAATGCTCAAAATTAAATAAATCAAGAGATTCCATTTTATCGATTTCATTAATATAAAATCTATCTCCAATCATAATTTTTATAGCCCATTTAGTTTTTTGTAAATCATCAATTTCATCAATTGATAATTCAGGTAATATTTTTGGAAAAACTTGGAATATAGTTACTTCATTTTTATCATACATTTTATTACCCAAACACCAATATAATTCATAAGACATATATTAATTTATAAAAAATTGCTTAAATAGTTTCTTACTAATTAATATATTATGTTAATGTCAACTGACCCAAATTTAGATATTTATAAGACTACAACTATTTTAAATAAAATCAATAAACACTATAGTGAAATAGTTCCTAAAGAATATGTTTATACAGATAATTCATTCAAAGATGGATATCTAAAGATTAATAGGAAACTATTCAAAATTGTTAAAGGTAAACTCATTTTTAAAGGGTCTATCGTTATTAATGATTTTGAAAAAGAAGAAGATGTAATTTATCAACATTATCAAGATTTACCAATATTAGAAAATATTAATGTTTCCTATAAGGGGACTTGTTACAAAAAAATCTCGGAATTGACAGCTCTTGTAGAATCTGGTTCTGAAATTTATTATCCCAATAAAAAAATTTGCGATGATTTTACATATGTTGATAACACATATGGTAAATTTATAAAAGATATGACAAAAATAATTTTTGTAAATTCTGTAAATATAGTAGAGCATAATGAAATTATTAAAAATGACAAATTATCTATCAATGTTAAAATAGAATCCAAGATAAACTATCATGATTATTTTCAAGTATTAGATACAATAAAGAAACAAAAATATTTTAAATTAGGTGATAAAGTAAAAGGGGGAGATTTTGATATAGTTATAAATGATGTTCATCATTTTAGAAAAAATGATACAACTGTTTTATTTGAAGCACAAGATGACCTTGTAATTTCCTGTGATAATTTATATCTATGGAAGGACATATGTTATGCTAAAAAGGTCAATATTGAAGTAACATATAGTGAAAATAGGTTTTTAGATTCAGTAGAAGTTGATACATTAATAAGAAATCGGTTAAAAAATGTTCTTTTTAAACAAAATGATTATATGGATTTTTATTCTCCTAGATTTAAAATTAAAATAACAGGTGTTGATAGTAATGCGGTAAGCACAATGTATAAATGTACTTCATCTACTTTATTAATAACATTTGGAACTTCTAAAATAAATCTTGTTGATAGTTTAACAAATTATAAAGTGAAAACAGTAACTTTTGATGTTGATAAAAATTATATGGTTGAATCATTACAATCAGATGATATCTTTGATAAATTACTAAAGAGCACCAAAGATTATTCTATTAATGAAGAGATAGTAACATATGATTTAGTCTATAAAAATGATGGTTTATATCCTTATCGTAAACAAACATCTTATGGATCCAAATATCCTATCTACATCAAAAATCTAAAATTTACTCCTAAAGAAATTGAATTTGATTTGGAACCAGGTCAAGAACCTCCTAAAGATGATTTAGATTACATTATTAAATTCACTAATGATACAAAATTATCCTATAATTTTCTAAAAGAAGATGTTAGTGTGATTAAAAAGAGCGAAGAAATAGTTAATCCAAGAATAACTGTTGATGTTATTAAAAACTTGAAAGATAAAATCAACAGTTTAGGACTAGCTGGTATGGATGAAATTATAGATAAAATTATTAAAGAAGTTCTAATTTCACGCACTGATTTAATTCCAGCGAGTGTAAAGAAATTTGTTAAACCTAATAGAGGTATTCTATTTTATGGACCTCCTGGAACAGGTAAGACTACTTTGGCTAGAGATTTAGCACTAGTATTAGATATCCCTTCTAAAAATATTAAAATGTTAACTGCAACTGAGATATTTAACAAATGGTTAGGTGAATCAGAAAAAGCAGTTCGAGATTTATTCGAAAATGCTAAGAAAGAATATCAATTAAAGAAAGATAAATCTTCACTCCATCTAATTATAATAGATGAGATTGATGCAATCCTTACCCAACGTGGAAAACACGGAGATTCATCTACGAGAGAATCAATAGTTAACCAATTTTTAGGAGAGATGGACGGTCTAAATCAAATAGATAATTTTATAGTAATTGGATTAACAAATAGATTAGATATTATTGATAAAGCAGCCTTACGCTCTGGACGCTTCGGATGTCAAATCAATATTGATAAACCTAATACAAAGCAAAGGAAATTAATTTTTGAATCCTATCTAAAAAAATTAAATGATGAATTTATTTTTGACGAATTAGATGTGGAAAAACTGTCCCAAATAACCGAAGGATTTGTAGGGGCAGATATTGAACAATTATTTAACAATTGCATTGATAAATATTTAATGGATAAATTAATGAATGTAGAATCAAGAATTTCTATGAATTATTTTGAAGGATTAATTGATAAGTTTAAAGAAGATAGATTTATTGATATCCCTTTTACAATTGCTAGAGTTCTATATTAATTGCTAGAGTTTTATATTAATCGAGAGACTAGTATATTAATTTATTAAATTACATAAAAAATAAATAGAAATTTATATAATGCAAAACTGTTTATTTAAATGTTGTCCAAGAAGAAAAGTTAAAGATACTAATCAATTAACTCCTGAACAAATTAAAAAATTAAAAACCAATCTGAATAATTTAATTGAATTTAATGATAGATCATATTATTCAACTAGTCCAGTTGTAGAAGAAGTATATCACTATTTAACATCTGTAAATAAAGTTGACCCAGGTATGAGTTTATTTCAAAGTTTGTTAGACTCTTCATATGAATTAATTGGTGAATTACCAATTCCCGGAGCAGGGATAATTTCTTGGTTTATTGGAGGATTACTAGATTCCTATTCACCTGACAATCAACCAAATCTAAATTTAGATTTTGGAGAAGTTGGTGAAAGATATAACAAAACTTATTATCAAATAAGATTAGACTTGACTACAATTTATGATGACCCTACACAAAATCTAGATAAAGTTTACACTATATCATTTGGAAATAAGAAAACAATAACACTAAGGGAACTATTAGATTATGATGTTCCTACTAAAGATGATTTAGATTTCACAAAGATGTTACAAGCTCATACTAGAGCATTCCGTTCCTCATTATGTCAACAAGAATTACCAAAATCAGACCAATTTAAAATTTGTAGTGTATTTTATCAAGGAGGTTGGGATGTGCCTAATTCTATTGATGATGTATTTTGGCCATATTTGTGGGCTGATAAAAATCAACCATATATGATTACAAATGATGAATTGAGATTCGGTGATCATGAACAAGAAAATCCAAAAATATCAGTATCAAGAAATAATTTCAGTATGGATGATTTGAAAAGTGCAGCAGCTGAATTTTGTAAACAAAGTTCTCAGACTTTAATAACTAATTTTGCACAAGGTAAAGACGACCAAGGAACAGAAGTATTTGTTTTCCATAAATATTATGTAATGGATTATGTAGATGAAGATAGACCTAGTTCTGGATTTTGGAGATTAGCAAGTAAAGGATTTTGTGATTGGTTATTTAAAGATGATGGTTTTGGTAATATAGTTAATGAGGATGGTTGTGGTAATAGAGCTGATGTTTTTAGAAATTGGGGTATGAAATGGGGTGACCAAATAGATAAAGTTCCTCATGAATTAACACAAGACACAATAAATAAATTAGTCCAAAAAAAAATTGCAATTTTAAATCCAAAATAATAATAATAATAGTTAATGTTCAGGTTATCAACTATTGTGAATAATAGATTATCTACTATCAATACAAGTTTAAATCAAGTTAAAAATAGAATCAATGTCCGAACTTTTACACTTGCCCCAGCTATTCCTGTAGTTAATAGGTTTAGCTTTGAAGAACCAAAAAAATATACATTATTTACTAAAATTAACGAAGATAAAGGATTAAAAAAATATATGAGAGATATATATTTTAAATCCGGTACTGGTTTTACAACAACGTTAGTAACGAGTATGGCTGTTCCACTCGCTTTAACACATGTTCCTCTAACTTTATCAGCAGCAGGAGGATTATATCTAGCTAATTTTGGTTTCAGTATATATTCTATTTTTCAAATGGGTAAATTAGAAACTAAAACTATTGCTAAAGAAGATGGCTTATATGAAGAAAAGAATGAAGCTAAAGAATTATGGTATAAAATGTTTAGCATTTCAAATGGTATTTCATTAGCACCTCTAGTTGGCCTAACATTGGCAACCAATCCAGTTGTAATTCCAATTGCAACAGCTGTTACTATAGGGACATTTGGTGGAGCTAGTTATGTTGCATTAAATCAAAAAGATATGAATCTTGTAAAATATCAAGGACCATTAATTGGAGGAGTATTTGGTTTGATTGGTGCATCATTAGTTCAATTAGGAGCGACATATGTGGGTTATGGTTCTTTTGCAACTCAATTAGATTTACTTACAACAGGCGCATCAACTGTAATTTTTACAGGTTTAGTCGCAACAGATACAAAAGCAGCAATTAAAGATTATGCAGAAAAGAAGTTAGATTCTGTTAATGTATGCACTGAACTTTTACTAGATGCTACCAATCTATTAATTGATTTTATTAAGATTTTTAGTCAAATTACTAAAAAAGATTAAATTTCAAAATATCTTAAAAATTGATTAATATTTCATTTATTTAATAATATATTATTTAATGTTAGTTGAAAAATACGTAATTGAAGGATATCACGACCCACTTCATAGTTATGGATATTTCAAACATTGGGAAATATTTGTTGCTAAATATAAAATTGTAATTAGAATTAACGAAAAAAATAAAATTCAATTTATAGATCATGCTGATTGTCCAAATAATAATTATGCTGTTTCATTAGCAAAAAGTAATGTAGACCATCCAATAGATAAAGTAGAAGTTAACGATGATTTTATCGATAAATGTTTTGAAATATATATTATGGAAAAAAAACTAAATGAATGTAAAAAATCAGTTGTAGAATTGCTGGATTTTGATACTTTTTTCAATAATCAAGATTTAACAAAAATTAAATTTGATGCAGCTATGAAAATCCATAATAAACAACAATACAAAGAATATGATAAAATAGATAAACAAATTTATTTGGAAGCTATTGATAAATTTATGGAACTTGCAAGTTTTACACAAAGTTTAGAAATGAAAGCATTATCGATATATAATGTTGCTTGTGGTTATGCGAAAATTAAAGAGAAAGAAAAGATGTATGATTATCTAGATAAATGTATTTTTTATGGTTACAATAATTGGCAACATTTAATTTTAGATGATGACCTAAAAGATTATAGAGACGAAAAAGAGTTTGTTTCATTAGTTAAAAAAGTATATGAAGCAAATTCTGAATTTAGACCTTTAAATTATGCTTATGTAAATGGTAAACTACCACAAGACTTACAATATTTAAAAGATCATAAAATTAATAAGAAGACATCATTATTTGGTTTTAGTTTTTAACCATGAAAACTGAATCTTCAGTTGGGAAATAATATTTATCTTTGATTGATGCAATATGTTCATAACCCATTTTTTTATATAAATCAATTGCTTTATTTGATGCTCTTGTATTTAAACATAACATTTCATTATCGTTTTCTTTAAAATGTAATTCAATTAATTTTGTTGCTAATCCTTTTCCTCTACATTCAGGAACAACACATAACATTGTAATACCATAATTAGTTTCAAGATGAAGTTTATTTTCTATAAATATTTCACCTGTTTTAGACACTGGAACAAAATTATCAACTTCTGACATTTCACAGGGAACAATAGGACCTTGTAATAATACACCGACTATTTTTTTAGTTTCAACAGCTTCTATGACATAAGACCTATCAACAAATTGTTGAATAGATGATTTATACCAATGATCTCCTTGTTCAAAACATTCTTTATGACAGTCATAAATTCCATCGACGTCATCTTTATTACTTCTCCGAATTCTTATTTTCATTAAAATATATTCATATTCTTCTTTTAAATAAAATTTACATATCTTAAAAATTGATAAAAAGATTAATTCATCAATTATAATAATAGTAATGGTTGATAATATTAAATTAAAAGGAGATATTTGTTTGTATGATGCAACACTTATAACTGGGATAGTTTGGAGTCAACAGAATCCAAGAAATTTTTTAAAAAGGCCTATTTCTTCTTTATTTGAAGGTCTAATTTATGGTGGTTTATGCACTTTTGGTGTAAAAATTATTTCTGATAGAATGAATCCAAATGGTAAATATGCATTTGCTGGTCTGTTAGGTTTATCAGCTTTGTATCATTTATATAGAGGTTATCGTGATGACCCACCTAATAATGGTAATAACAGAGTAAACATTGTTATGACAAGTACATAAAAGTTTTTATTATAAATTAGCTTTAATAAATTCTAATAGTTCTATTTTTTTATCTTTATTATAATCATCTAAAATTTTAATATTTGTAGTTATTGCATCTAATTTTTTAATACCATCAGTATCAATTATGACTTTATTACTAGGATAGGGGAATAAAAAATTATTACAAATACAAGATATATATTTTAATGATTTGCAACTATTAAAACTTTTAGGTAAAGATGTTAATTTATTAAAGTTTACATGGATAGCAGTTATTTTAGGTGCTTTAAATAATTCTTTTGGTATATAATTTAGATGATTATTATCAACATCTAATCTTTCTAATTTAATTAATTTATCCATATTTTTAGGTAATCTATTTAATTTATTATATGATAAATACAAATGCTTCAAGTTATATAAATTAACAATACTTTTCGGTAAATTTGTTAAATTATTGTTTCTTAATTCTAATATTTCTAGTTTGTTCAAGTTTTCAATTTCTGATGGTAATTGATTAATATTATTATATGATAATCCAAGTATTGTCAAATTTGTTAATGATTCAATATCTTTTGGTAGAGAGTAAATTTGATTTGAATACATAATTATTTTTTTTAATTTAGGTAATTTGAATAACTGTTCTGGTATTTTGTTGAAATTATTATAGTTCAACATAACTGCTTCTAAATTAATTAATTCAGAAAAAGTATCAGGTAAATAATGTAATTTATTAAAACTAGCTGAAAATATTTTTAAATTTTTAAGTTTATTTAAATTATCAGGTAATAAGATAATATTAAATGAATCAATTAATAAAACTTCAATTAATTCTAAATTTTCAAAACTGAATAATTCATTAAAATCATCAAAATATATAATATCTTTTGTTAAATTATTGAGTCTAACTTCAATAACATTTTTTTGTTCCATTATAACATTTATAGTTTTATTTTTCTAATAAACTAGTATAATCAAAAAAATTGATTTTAATAGTTATTCTTAATAAGCTTATGTTATTAATGACAAGTTTTAAGAAAGTTTACGAAATGATTGAACTGCACAACAATGTTGACCTAAAAAGTATAATTGAAAGTGATAAAAAGTTTAATCCTAACTATTGTCTTTATAAAAAATCATTTGTTCATTGTGCTATTTATTGTGATAATTTTGAAGCTTTTCAAATGCTAATCAACCATTCAAAATTTGATTCTAAAGCATTAACTAATATAAATTGGATTGAATTTGCATTAAGAAGATATAGTGTTGGGTCAAATTATGAAAACATCCGTTATCTAGAAGAAATAATCAAAAATAATATTGTGTTAAACTCTACTTATATTAGATGTTGTCCTAATGTGAGTACATTACAAAAAATTATTAATAATATTGATATGACAAATCCAACTAATGTAATCAAAGATTCATTAAGATATGGTGTTAATGATGATATCCAATTATTTATTCTTGATAATTTACTATCAACAAAACCAGAATTATTTACAAAACAATTTGTAGATGCAAACGTATTATCTTATGCTTTAAATGGTTCAAAAATAGGATTAATTGAACTGTTAAAAAAATATAATATTGACACTAAAACTTGTAATGGAAAGCCCTGTTTTCTGTGTCCTATAACCTATGATAAGATTGACCAAAATTTACTCAAATATCTATTAAATGAGAAACATTTTTATAATGAAAATTTAATTGATAAGAAATGGTTCAGTTTTGTTAACTACATGTATAGTTATAATAATATTCCTAAGCAATTAGAAGTAATTATTGACAACATTGATATTCTAAAACCTTGTTTCGAAAGAGTAGCTGATGATAATTATGAACTATTAAATCTGATTATGTCGGACTTATTTAATGGTAAATTTGCAAAATATGGAATACATTATATGAAAAATAAATTAGAATCATTTAAGAAAATAATCCATTTTCTGCTAAGATTAAACTTACAACAAAATGTATTTGAAAAACTGTTATTCCTTGATAAATACGAAGGTATGTTTGTTCATTCTGATAAGAAAAATTATGGTTTTAATGTTTATAATCAAGACCAACGTGATTTTGCTAAAGCATTACTTGGATGTGCATTAACTTATCACCAACCTACTGCCCAATTTAAAAAGATAATTGATTTTGCATTTACAAATTCTAGTGTAGAACAGGCAAATATTGAAACAATAAAAGAAACTTATAAATATGTTTCTAATGAAAATAAGGAAATAACTGTAAAAAAAGGAAAAGGTAAAAAGGTTATGAACTTATAAAATAGAGTTCAGTAAATAAAATAAATATTAGTTAATTAAATCGAAATTATAGGTCCGATAGAATTTCTAATAGCTTCAGATTTTAGATATTCAATAAATTGTGATTGATTTAGTTTAAGATTATCAATAATTGATTTATAAGTAGTAGATCTTAAATTCCATTGATTTACAATTACATCGTAAGATGTTTGTGCTTGATTCATATTAATATTTGCCTGAGTGTTTGAATTAATTAAAATGATATCAGCTTGACGTTGATTTTGTAAAAGAGTTGTATTAGCAAGAATCAATTGAGTTTTTCTGTCATTAAGTTTAGTTATTTTATTTTGCATAACTAATTGTTTGGATGTAATCGCTTTTGCAAATGTATCAGGGAAGTCTATATTTTTTAATTGAAAGAATTCGATAGTAGCACCCAAATTATAATTTGAACCAACACTAGTATTATTGTTAATTTCATTTAATAAAGAATCATACATATTATTATAAATATTTCCACGGTCTGTATAATAACTTTCTGCATCATAAAGACCACATTGTCTTAGAATAATGTTTCTAACTATATTACTTAAAAAGCTTTCATATCCATCACCGTTATTAAAATTTTGAAGCACGACAGGAATTAAATCATCTCGATTATATTGATATTGTGCAGATATTGTTAATCCAATTACGATTTTATCTTTTGTAATACAATTAATTTGGTCAATGTCAACATCTTTTAAAGTTCTTTTAAATTTAATAAATTTATCACCAACACCATAAGCATATACTCCTTGGTCATAAATTTTACCAAACTGTTTTGTAAAATCATTGTATATCACCCCAAATTCATCTTGTTCTACACGTTTATTAACAGTTACCGCTAATAAAACTATAGTTAATAGTGTTAATGAAATACATAAAAATCCACCTATAAAATGTTTAATAAGCATTAAATATTAGAATAAATACGTAAAAAATTGAGAAATCAATTTTTTCATTAAATAACTAGATATTTAATGAATATCGTATCTGAAAATCAAGTTAATCAACGAATTATATCAAATCCATCTAATGAAAATCATGTAATACAAGTTGATTCAAGTATGACTAAGCCTTCATTATATGAGAGATTTAAAGAAGTAATGAATATGGAAATTATATTTTGTAATTATAAACAATATAATTGGAAAATTGTATTAGGATTAGTATTATCAATTATAATAATACCATTAATTGCTTGCTCATTTAATTATATTGAATATAATGAAATGGCATTTGTGCAAAATAGATTTGGAACAGTAGA
>Ga0214917_10001210_pt1 | contig 33567 bp, 33 predicted proteins | sample LL_1208_BB_MetaG_FD_177983 | JGI IMG/M metagenome (GOLD analysis project Ga0214917, IMG submission 177983) | Freshwater microbial communities from Lake Lanier, Atlanta, Georgia, United States - LL_1208_BB | ecosystem: Environmental > Aquatic > Freshwater > Lake | place: USA: Georgia | collected... | reverse complement strand
CATCCAGCAGCGGATGCCTCACCCTTTGGTCGCGTAGTTTCACAGCGCGCAAATCAAGGTGGAGGTTGGCTCACTTGGGTTGTTTCAACTGAGGATTTATCACCGATTGAAAACCGTCTTGGACGCTTAGCAGTTGATGGATCTAGAAAGCGTCCTGATGGTTCTGAATTAAAGTGGAAGCAGCTAGGAGTTCTCGGAACTCTAGATGATTCACAACTACCTTTCTTTATTCAATGGATGTCAAGTGACCATCCATCAAATGACGGGAAGGCAGTTGCTGAGATAGTAAAGATTGAGATTTCAGGAGATGAGAAGACAATTGAGGAGTGGCTCGGCTCAGATTTATCAAAAGCATTTGACGGCGTTGAAATTCAATGGGTTTTGCCAGAGGCTAACGATGGTCAAACCGGACTTGTGGCGGTTCATCTTGCAACGCCTAATGGCGTTGTACGCTTGGATTAATCTAAAAAGCTTAAAGCTTTAAAGCATCGCCGCCCTAGCTCAGTCGGTAGAGCGTCGCTCTCGTAAAGCGAAGGTCATGAGTTCGATTCTCATGGGCGGCTCGAATGTATAAATCAAACATAAAGTACAATTGTTTACGGTCTCATTTTTTGGAAAACAACCAACATAATAAAGAGGTGGTCATGGCAATTTCAGTTCCTGCAAATAGTAGTAGACTTTTCTCCTCTTTCGAAGAGGCTAAATTGCAGCCGACCGCTTTACTAAGACTTGAGTCATATGTCGGCCCAGCCAACGAAGGTTATCTCTTCAATAAAGAATTTGATTTAACAAAGATTCAACTAGATAATTCTTATTGTGCTGAAAATCAGTTTCATGAGGAAAACTCATGGAAAAATCTCCTAACTGTTTTGGAAAGACTCAAACAGAATTCTCGCTATATTCAAGTAATTGATATCGGGTGTGGTCAAGGCGAAATAGTCGCCAAATGCGAGCGAGTAGGAATTAGTGCTATCGGGTTTGACCCAACCTTACGTCAAACCAGTAGCAAACTTATAAAAGATTATTATTCAGCTAAAAGTCTTAGGGCACAAGACTTGCATGACTCAAATGCACTTCATGTTTTTGTAATGCGATGCGTGCTCCCTCACATAAATAATCCATTGGAATTCCTAAATGACATTTTCAACGAATTCCCTACTAGTGTGATTTATCTAGAATTTCAAAATCTGGACAGAATTTTGAAGTGTAAGGCGTGGTATTCCTTTATGCATGATCATGTTAACTACTTTACGATTGATTCCTTTAGGAGCTACAACATTTTTGACAGTGGTAACTTCGGGGAGTGGTCTTGGGTTTGTTTAAGCGCTAGAAGTTTGCAAGCTGCAGTCTGTGACTCTTTTGCCAAAGATCCCCGAAACTTTGTGTCGAATTCATCTTCTGCGGATAAATCGGGGGGGGGATTGGATGGCGATGCTTGCTGAAGCGGAGAGCGTTATCGAGCAACAACAACAAAGTTTAAATCAGATTTCACAGCTAGTAATTAATTCAACCCTGGTTGTCTACAGCGCAGCTGGAAAAGGAATTAATTTCTCTTATGCAGCTGATATTTCAGGTTTATTTGTTGACATCATCGCAGTAGACGTTTCGGAAAATAGGCAAGGAAAGTTTATGGAATGCTCGGGAGTACAGATTTTATCATTAGATGAATTCTCTAAAACAAATAAATCGACAGCTGGAGTAGTAATTTTGAATAAAGAACATTGGGGATATGCGCGAAACAGACTTGACCGCACAAATATATTCATAACTTTACCTATCGGGTAGATACTGGCACACTTTAGGCAATGAAGGATGTATCTGAAAAGCTGAAAATATTACTGTTAGGGAGTAACGGTTTTCTAGGAAGTCATCTCTACTCTAATCTTGTGCGTCAAGAATATCTTGTAATGCGAGCAGAGTGTGATTTAGAGTATCTTGAGCGTTACCATTCGGGATCAAAACTTGATAACAGAAAAACTATAGTAATCTCTATGGCTTGGAGTAGTAATAGCAGAAATGGCTACTTGAATAACCCTGAAAATTTAGTCTGGTCCAAAAAACATATTGAAATTGCAAAATATTGTTTAAGAAATGACTACGTTTTTGTTGTTCCAGGATCCTGTCTAGAGTACGGGGAGAATCAGGCTATTGAGTATGTAAAATCTAAGGTCCAATTGAGAACATTTCTAGAAGAGAATATGCCAACCCATAAGTTCCTATGGTTAAGATATTTTTATGTGTTCTCTTTAGCTCACCGCAGACCTGGATTAATTCGCGATGCCCTAGAGGCCAAGAGTGCTTCAAAGCCGTTTATAATAAGCAACCTGAAAGGTCACCATGACTATATTGAGGTTCGAGATGCGGTAGCGCAAACAATAGAATTGATTAAAGGGCTTAGTAGTGGCGTATGGGACATTGGTGTAGGTCGTACCAGAAGCAACTTAGATATTTTATCGAGAATCGGAAACCTAGATATTGTAGAGAGCCGTGAGGTCGAAGATTCCAATAAGCCTAGGATTAGTTGGGAAGGTAGTGCAAAAAAACTGATTCCAAACCACACTCAATTTACAACACACACAAATCTGTTCTTCGGTACCCTCTTGCCATGAGCGAATATCTCCAGGAAGTACAGGATCACAATACGTTCAAGAAGCAGAGAGCAGCATGGCTGTTGAACATTTCGGAGAATTCTTCCCTAAAGAAGAGCGCCATAGATACTCTAAGAATTCTTGAGATGGAGAGATATACCTATCAGTGGGACTGGCTGGGCATCCCAATAATAAAAATGCCTGAAGAAGTGATGTTGATTCAAATGGCAATTTCTACTTTCAAGCCAACCGCAATCATAGAAGTTGGTGTGGCAAGAGGCGGGGGTCTTGCCCTGTATCATTCGATTCAATCCTTGTGTGGCATTACGCCGAACATATTAGGAATCGATATAAAGTACTTCGATCATACAAAACAATCCTTAAGTCCCCTCTTGAACAAAGGCGTAGCTTTGCTTGAGCAGGAATCAACGTCACCATTGGCGCAAGCTTCAATTAAGGCATTCATACAAGGGCATAAATCAATTTTTGTAGTTTTGGATGGAGATCACAGCCACAAAAATGTCCTTTCAGAACTTAGAATGCTAGATGAGACACTCCCCAATAATTCACTAGTTCTGGTTGCAGACACTCTACTTCAAGATGTGGAACAGACTGGTAAAGCAAGGAACTGGAATAAGTTTAGTAATCCAAACACTGCATTAATGGAATTCATGGAAGGGAACTCTAATTGGGAGTTCGTTGAAGAATTATGCAAGAGAGTAGTTTTGAGTGAATCCCCACAAGGTTGGATTAGAAAAATTTCTTAGATTATATACGATCTGATAACTTATGCATAGAGCATAAAAAAGCCTCACCTAATAATCAATTAGTTCAATTCCTGGCATAAGTCTATAAATCTGTGGACGTGAGGTCGTTAAAGTAGAAACTTGGTAGGCAAGTTCACGCGCAATGTTCCAAGGCAACACAACAAAAGTATTTACTTCACTGAATTCACAAAGAGATCCTAAGGGTTGTATAGGTATGTGGCTTCCAGGTAGGAACTTGTAGTGCTTTGAAGAGGCTGAGTCAAAAACATATTGGATATCACCTCTTCCTAATCGAAGAAAATTGATCAAAGTATTGCCCTTTGCTGCTGCGCCAAGACCAGCGACTATATTTCCGGCGCTCTTTTGAGAAAAGAAGAACTCTTCTAATTTTCTTTCCAAGATATTTACTGATTCTTGAAACCTTGATAGGGTATTAAGATTAGTTGCTTTAACTTCCAAATCAACTATTGGAGTTATTTGATATTCAAAATTAGAAGTTATTGAATTATTCTTTGCGTAGACCCGGATACTTCCGCCGTGAGTTGGAACAAGTTCTATTTTAAAAATACCTAATTGGTATCTGTCTAGCAGATTACGAATAGATGTAGCCGAGAAATATGAATAGTGCTCATGATAAATAGTGTCAAAAAGAGTATCTTCTAGTAATTGACCAAAATATTGCACTTCAATAATAAGGATTCCAGTATCAGTAAGGAGCGATTTTGCTGCCTCTGTGAAAGTTCGTAGCTCAGGGACATGTGCAAATACATTATTTGCAATAATCACATCAGCAGTTCCCTTTTCACTTTTTATTTTAGAAGCAGTATCAAGATTGAGGAAGCAGTTATAGACATGATGTCCTTTACCAATAGAAATATCTGCTGCTAATTTTGTTGGTTCGATTCCATAGGCAGGAATGCCTTGTTGGGCTAGTCTCTCAAGGAGATAACCATCATTAGATGCAATTTCTGCGACAAGGCTGTTGCTATTTAAGTTAAATTCCTTAATTGCGCTATCAACTAGGTCATGTGAATGTTTAATCCAAGTGGTAGAGGTGCTTGAAAGATACGGGTAATCAGGAGTAAATAGAGCTTCTCCAGAATGAAAATCCCTAGTCTGGACTAATTTGCACCCTTGGCAGAAAAGTAAAACTAAAGGGTAGTGAATTTCGCCTTTGGAAAGATCTTCTTTGCTTAATAGAGCATTTGATGGGGGAGCAAACCCCAAATCAAGTATTTCAACAAGTTCTGTAGCAGCACAACTTCTACAATTTTGGTGTGTCAACTCTTCACCTCTGAGAATGAGGGTAAATTTCTATCTGATTCTGAAATAGAACTGATGGGCAAAGGCCAACTTATCCCAATACCAGGATCTAATGGAGTCACCCCTTGTGAGTTATCAGGGCTATAGTCATTTGAATGCAGGTAAAGGAGCGTAGTCTGATCTTCCAGAGACTGAAACCCGTGGGCCACTAAAGGTGGAACCAAGAGACTCCCTGAGTCAGGAGTCAGATGATAGGAAGTATATTTTCCATAAGTTTTTGAGGTGGGACGCATATCCAAGAGAACGTCGATAACACTTCCCTTTATACAGGATATGAGCTTTGATTCCAAAAACGGTTCTACTTGATAATGAAGGCCTCTAATTGTCCCAGCTAAGGTATTGGTACTGATATTAACTTGGCAAATAGGAAAAGAAATGATTTCTGCTTCAGCTACTAACGGTAGTATTTTTTTGAAGAGACCGCGATTGTCTACATGAGTTAAGTTATTAATTAGGCGACAGCCTTCAAGCTTGGCAATCTTCTTTAGATTATCTGTGCGCGGGCTTGATTTGTTTCTATCTATTTCAACCATGGAGCTGATCCACTCTCTAAGAGGTTTTCCAGGTGCTCTTTATCTCTTAGGGTATCCATTGCAAACCAAAATCCAGTGTGCTCAAATGCTGCAAGATTTCCTTCCATAGCAAGTTTAGGTAAGACATCTACCTCCCAACTTGGATTTGAGAGTCTGTTTAAGGTTTCAAAAATATCAGGATTTACTAGAAAGTATCCTCCATTGATTAAAGAATCTGGGGAACTGGTTCGCTCTGAAAAGCTAGTCACAACCCCAGAGTTCACAGATACGGCTCCATATCTCGCTGGTGGATTAACTGCTGTTAGAGTAACGAGTTTTCCTTTTTCTTTATGAAATGAGGCGGTTGCTAGAAGATCTTGGTCAGTTAGTCCATCACCATAGGTAAAAAAGAAACTCTCTTTACCTACGTATTTTTGCACCTGCTTAAGCCTCTCTCCGGTATTGGCCGAGGCTCCAGTATCTATAAGGCTCACCCTCCAATCCTCGTGACCCTCATCTAAAATGGTTACTTCTCCCGAAGCAATGTTGGTTATAACACTTGAGTTGTAGCTCTTGAAATTCAAGAAGTATTCTTTTATTACATCACCTTTGTATCCAAGGCAGACGATAAAGTCACTAATTCCATGGTTTGCAAATTTTTTCATAATATGCCAAAGAATTGGTTTCTCACCTACCGTTACCATAGGTTTTGGGCGAAGATATGTCTCCTCCGAAATCCGAGAGCCAAGTCCGCCAGCAAGAATTACCGCTTTCACGCTGAAAGACTATCACGACTATAATTGTTTGAGTGGGCAAGGCTCTAGCAAATGAACTAATTTACGAAGTATCTATTGTTGTGCCTATTTACAACGGCGAAGAATACATTGCAACCAAACTAGAGAGTTTAAAAGGGATTGAGGGAGTCAATTACGAGGTAATTATTGCGCTCAACAAAAGTACCGATAAAAGTGAAGAGCTAATTAATTGTCACAGTAAAAATATCAAAAACCTACGTATTATAAAGCATTCCTCATACGTGGAAGGAGGTAAAAACTTTCAAAGCGGAGTTAAAGCAGCGCGTGGAAATTTTATTTTTGTGAGTGCAGTAGATGATATTTGTGACAATAACTTTTATTGTGAGGCAGTTAAGATTCTAAATGAGAAAGATACTGTATGTGCAGTTTCTCCAATGACTCGATTTGACGATAAATCCCACGACAATGAACCTATTGGGTTTGAATTATTGGGAGATGCCGAAGAGAGAGTGAGAACTCTCTTCAAAAATATAAGAGTTTCGCACGGTGTTTTTTATTCACTCATCCGGCGCAACGTTGCAACTGCGCTTTATCAAAATTTTGCCGAAGATTATTCATTTATTGGTGGCGACTGGCTGTTTGATTTAAAACTGGCTTTAGAGGGCGAGGTCTTTAGAGCAAAGAGCAGTGAGTGTCTTTTTGGAGTAAAGGGAGTGAGTAGAGAGAGAAATTATCTGTCCCCAGTCGGCAATAGTTGCTTTAAGACAATCTTTCCTTACAGTAACCTAGTGGTAAATGTAATTAAGTTGTCAAGGGGACAAAAACTGAGGATGAAAGTCCTTTTATTCAAGATTTCGCTGAGGTTTTTATGGGGAAATTTGCACCGTTACTTGTTTTCTTTTCCGTACATCCGTAACTTGAGGAAAATGGTTAAGTAGCAATGAAAGTGGCTGCGATTGTTGAAGCACGTATGAGCTCGAGTCGCTTGGCAGGTAAAGTTCTTATGCCTATTGGATCAAAAAACAGTCTAGAGCACATTTATGACCGTCTTAGCAAGGTGCATGAAATTTCAGAGATTTGCATTGCTACAACAGAGAAACAATCAGATGATATTATCGAGAATTGGGCGAACATACGAGGTCTAGCAATCTATAGAGGATCTGAAAATGACGTTCTTTCTAGAGTCTTGGGTGCAGCTGACATGCTATCGGCAGAGATAATCGTAGAAATCACTGGAGATTGCCCATTTGTGGATCCACTCATGGTTGATCAGTACATAGAAATTCTAAAGGATAATGATTTGGATTATGTTAGTAACAATATAGTATCAACCTATCCTGATGGATTTGATGTCCAAGTGTTTTTAACCAAAGCTTTGAGAAAATCTAGTGGCTTTGCTTCAACACGAGAAGAGCGTGAACATGTTACGATGCACATACGACAGAATCCACAAATCTTCAAGACTCTAAATATAGTTGCTCCAAAACCTTATAGATATCCAGAAATCTCAGTTACTTTGGATACTAAAGAAGATTTAGAAGTTCTGCGTTTGATAGCACATCATTTTGTAGATATAGATTCACCTAGCCACATGCAAATAATTGATTTTTTACTAGCCAATCCGGAGATTTCTAAAATAAATAGCGGTATTGAGAGAAAAGGATTTGGAATTTAAATGCCCAAAAGTTCTAGTATCAAAACATGCCTAATTGGCTTTGGGAATGTGGGGCAAGGTTTGTATTTGAGAAATGTAACTAATAATTCTCACTTACGTTCCATCCAAACCAACGAGAACTTTGATCTTGTTGCTGTTGTAGATCCTGACGTTAAGAGTATAGGGATTAACATGCCTGAAGTTAGGTTTACTAAAACTATTAAAGAAGTTCAGGATATGAGTGTAGATCTTGCGGTTATAGCGAGTCCTACTAGTACGCACTTGGGAACTTGTTTACAGCTCATTAATCACCTAAACCCAAGTGCGGTTTTGATTGAGAAGCCGGTTGGATTAACGCTCGTGGAGTGCAAAGAAATTATGAAGTGCTTGCAGGAGACTCCAACGGTTTTCGTGAACTATCAGAGAAATTATGATCAGAAAATTGTTAAGCAAATCACTAATGTAATAAGTTTTGGATATTCAAAGGGTGTTGTTTACTACTCAAACGGCGCTATTAATAACGCGAGTCATGGGCTTGCTTTACTTATTTTGGTTCTAGGCACCCCAACAAGTGTCTTTAGGTCTTCTCGTGGAATAAAAGAGAGCTTATCTGATCTGAATTTTGACTTTGTTGTGGAGTTCGGTGAAACGAGAATTTATTTCATCGCCACTGAGGAGAGGGATTATTCGATGTTCCGTATAGAGTTATTCGGTCCCAGGGGATCCTGGCTATACGATGCGGGTTTAGAGAGATCAGAAATAAGGGCTCGAGTAGAAGATCCAATTTATGTTGGACGGTTTAGCTTAACTGAAAATTCTACAATTACATCAATCCCTGATACTGAGAGTTTTACTCATGTATACAAATACTTAGAAAAACGAATTCGTCGTGACTCAGACATTGAGCCAAATTTAGGAGCCAGCCTTGATCTAGCATATGAAGTACATCAAGTCATTGAAAAGGCCCAGAAATAGGATTTTGCCAATATCAATTTTGAGTTTGCATGCTAAATTGGAGTCGTGTTGGTAGAAAGAATACGCAAAGGCCAGTTTGAAAGATATAACTCAATAGGCCGGGAAGAAATTGGCGCTGCTCAAAGGGTCTTAGAATCTGGCGTTTTGTCGGCATTCGTCGGCACCTGGGGAGAAGGTTTTTCGGGTGGAAGCGAAGTTCAGGCCATGGAAGCTGAATTTGCAGAGTTTTTCAAAGTAAAGCACGCTATCTCGGTCAACTCTTGGACCTCAGGTTTAATTGCAGCGGTAGGGGCCCTAGGCCTTGATCCAGGCGATGAAGTAGTTGTGAGTACTTGGACAATGTCTGCTTCTGCCACAGCAATTCTGCATTGGAACCTAATTCCGGTATTTGCCGATATCGACCCCAATACCTACTGCATAGATCCTGATTCGGTGCGTTCTTTAATCTCTAGTAGAACTAGAGCAATAATGGCAGTTGATATATTTGGACAAAGTTCCGACACAGAATCGCTTCTTAAGCTGTGTCAAGAATTTAACCTAAAGCTAATATCAGATAGCGCCCAGAGCCCAAACGCTTTTAGAGAATCGAAACTTGTCGGTACATCCGCTCATATTGGCGGAATTAGTCTGAACTACCACAAACATATCCACTGTGGTGAGGGAGGAGTGATTTTCACAAATGATGACCAACTAGCTTTAAGAATGAAGCTAATTAGAAATCATGGTGAAGTTGTCCTTCGTGACATGCCTAATTCTGAATTGCCAGAAAGTACAGTAAACATAGTTGGCTATAATTTCCGCTTAGGTGAGATAGAAGCGGCAATAGCTCGTCAGCAATTACTTAAACTTGAGATTCTTACCAAGCGACGTGAAGAGATTGCACTAAAACTTAATAATGGCTTGAAGGACTTGAAGGGTCTTGTAACCCCATTTACCGACAAAACTAATAGGCACGTCTACTATATGTATCCCTTACGGCTAAACATTCAGGAATTAGGCGTCGATCGAGAAACGATTTGTAGTTCGCTGGAGGAAGCTGGGCTTTTCGGCGTTGAACGAGGATATGAAAACCTCCATTTGCTTCCCATATACCAAAAACGAGATGCTTATGGAGAAAGTGGAATTCCCTGGAGTCTAAATCCATCGTTTGATATATCAAATTATTCAAAAGGATCTTGTCCAATCGCTGAAGAATTTAATGACATCTCGCTATTTCTTTTACCACTCTGCGCCTATAAATTAGACGATGGAGATGTAGAGGACATAATCAAGATTTTTCAACATATCTGGAAAGTATTTGGATGGAAAAGTACATAGGGATAGTTGCTCATGATGCCGGTGGAGCAAATATCCTTGCCAATTACTGCCGCCGTAGACCAGATAACTACCGCTACCTTTTGCAAGGTCCAGCAAAAGCTATCTTCAACAAGACTCTATTAATCGAAAGTGAAGATAATACAGAACGATTTGTCTCAGAGTGCCACAGTTTTATATGCGGGACAAGCGGCAAATCTGACTTTGAGAGATCTATTTTCGCACAAGCTAGAATTCTAAACAAGGAAACGACTGCAATACTAGATCACTGGGTAAACTATAGAGAACGTTTTCTTCTAAATGGCGAATTAGTTTTACCAAACAACTTAATCACTGTTGATAGGTATGCCTACCAAATCGCAAAAGAAACTTTTCCTGAATCCAAGATAGAAGAAATAAATAATCCGTATCTTGAAGATTTCTACAATCACTATAAGGAAATGACTCTACAGAAAGATAGCAGCGACAAGTCCGAAATCCTATACATATCTGAGGGATTTACTGAACCCAAAGGAGAGGGTGAATCTGGCTCGAACAAAGACCTTAAATACTTTAAGGAGTTTTTGCATGTCAGGCAGCAGCTCTTTGAGCCAAGTCTTAACCTGAGAATTCGATTACATCCAAGTGAAGATCTAGCTAAATTCAATCAATATAGAGAGATCTATAGCGATATCTCGCAAAGCGATTCTTCTATTGACCTTGCCATAGATTTAAGTCGAGCTAATTGTGTAGTTGGGGTTAGTAGCATGGCTCTAGTTTTAGCTGCTTTTTGTGGTATTCCAACATTTTCTCTACTTAGTAGTTCCGAAGAATCAAAAATACCTACTCCTGGCATAAATTACATCGGCGCTTTATCTGACTTTAAATAGAGGGACTATTGGTTGACACTCTAAGAGCGCGTCCAAGCTATCTCTTTCTAATGCCTGGGATATTGCTTCCAAAACTTCAGCATAGGCTGTGAGAATTTTGCTTATATCTTTTTGACTAAGCGTTGTCGTGACGTTGTTGGTGCTCAGAACTAAAATACCTCGCTTAAACATCTCTTGGAGAAAGTATGTCTTGACTTGATTTTGCAGAGCATCACTACTAAAGGTCCAATTCAAAAAAGTCCATGTGGGATTACCTGAGAGATTAACAAATTCATACTTTTTATGGGAGATTTCACTAGTTAAACCTTCTTGGATTGCTTGTCCAACCCTATATAACTCAGGGATAACACGGCCGTCTTTAACCTTATCTAGAACCACATTAGCAGCGGTCAAACTTAGAAGTTCGCCACCGAATGTGCCAGAGAAAAATACCTCCTTAAATCCCTCCATAATCTCCCTCTTCCCTGCTATTACGGAGATTGGAAAACCATTAGCAATACCCTTGCCAAAGCAGCTTAAATCAGGGGTGATCCCAAACAACTCCTGTGCCCCTCCTTTAGCAAATCGAAATCCAGTGATTACTTCATCAAAAATTAGCAAAATATTGTTAGAGGAGCAGAAGCTTCTCAAAGACTCTAGATAACCAGGTGCGGGGTCTACTGAATTCATTGGCTCAAGGATTACAGCGGCGACATCACCTTTGACTTCCTCAAATAGATTTTCAACATGTGAAAGATCGTTATACCTGGCAGATAGTGTGAGTGCTTGAACCGCGCTCGGTACCCCCATAGATCTTGTTGTTGATCCAATATACCAATCGTGCCAGCCATGGTAGCCAATAGAGATGATGTGATCTCTCCTCGTAAAGTATCGAGCAATTCTCACTGCCGCCGAGGTGGCATCACTACCATTCTTTGCAAATCTAACCATTTCTGCACTTGGAACTAAATCAATGATCTTCTCTGCCACTACTGTTTCAAGCTTACTTGACAACGAGAGAGATACCCCTTTTTTTAGTTGTCTCTTAACGGCCTTATTTATTTCAGGGTCTCCATAACCAAGTGTTACTGCAGCAAGAGATGCAACTAGATCAACATATTTATTTCCATCAACATCCCAGAGATAAGAGCCAGAACCCTTGCTGGCAAAAAAAGGTGAAACACCTAGCGGATATTGAGTTCTGGATTTACTAAAGGTTTGAGATCCCAACGGAATAACTGCCTCTGCTAACCTCAAGATTTTCTCAGACTCGAGGAAGCGAGATCTAGGATTCACGAGCGAAAGAATAGTCCATCCATGGGCCCTGAGTTATAGCCTTCCTAGGTTCTGTAACTTGCAAAGGGTTGCTAGGCGAGCAAATGGCCGATTCCAACGTCGAAAATTTAGAGTCTGCAGATAACCCTGGATTTAGCTTCAATAACTCGACAATGGCCAAAAAATCGTCTTTAGTATCCACGGTGCAGCGAAACTTAGATAAGTTTGCAACATTAACTATATTGCCTAATTTGAATTTCTGAGGGTTCTGGTAAATAAATGGGGTTACATGCTCTTCTTGATATTTGGTTAAGTGAGACTTCTTGGACACCAGAAAAGCATCTCTTCTGACAACTTCAACATCCATACCATCAGGGAAAGTAGGGAATAGAGTATTTGATACATAATCTAAATTATTCTCTTTAAGAATTTCTACTGATCGATCAATGATATCTGAACAAGAAAGGGGGCAGTCTGCAGTCAATCTTATAAATACTTCACAATCAGAGTTATTTGCCAAAAATTCCAAGAATCTTTCATTAACATTTAGCAGATTGCCTCGAAAAACTTTAATTCCAGCGCCTAAAAGAATCTCACAGAAGATATCATCTGAACTATCGGTTGATGTTAGTACGTAAACACCATCTATTGAACGGGACTTCAAAACTCTTTCAATTTGATGGAAAATCATAGGTCTTGATTCAAGTTCTTGGATTACTTTTCCAGGAAATCGATTCGAGCTCATCCTTGCTTGGATTAGCGCATAAACTTTTGCAGAAGTCATTTCCAACGCCTTGGATCAATCAAGTCTAGATCAGCACTTACTAACTCGTTGAAATTAGTAAATTCATTTGGGGAATTGAAAAGCCTCACAATCTCTTCGAGTTGGCCTGCACTCTCGAAGCCGACAACAAATTTGTCTACTGAAGATGAAAGAATAAATGAAGTTGCAACTTGGAAGGGTGTAACAAAATACTTCTTGCAAAAATCTGCCAATTTAATGATATCAGGATGATCCCTAAATGGATTTCTACTTGAGTGATAATCAATCGCACCCTGTAAAAAGACACTCCTAGCCCAGACTTCTATCCCGAGATTTTTACAGTCTTTAAGGAGAGGAAGAAATGATTGATTCAAGACACTAAAGGGAATCTGAACAATTGGTATTACAGATTCGCGGCTCAACAAATCCTTTAGAGATGATGTCTCGTATAAAGAAATCCCAAACTTGAGATGTGGATAATCACTCTGCAGTGATAAGAAGTTTTCTCTATCATGCGGATGGGATTCCTCCCAATCATGAGCAAAAACTACCCGAAGTTGATTTTTACCAAGCTCAATGGCGCTTTGCTCAACACCTTTCTTTAGACCGGCAGTATCACTTCCTTTTATGGCTATCTTTGAAGCAACCTGGAAATGGAATTCACTGTTCTTGCCAATCCAAGATTCAGCCAAACCGTAATTCTGGGCTGTATCTATCCATTGTATGTCAAGCTGTTTTGCTACCTTTAATATTGAAAAAAACTCACTCTCTTGCTGAATACTTTGAATGGTAACTCCATACCCAGGTTTTGCTTGAGCAGTGCCTAAAACAACCCTCTCAGACAACATTAACTAAACCTAAAATCTCATGCAGCATAAGCATTTTATTAGTACTCCAATTAGCTCTTTCCACGACGAATTTCCGAGCTGCATGACCAATTTCTCTTCGTTCCATCGGAGAAAGTGAAACCACTCTCTGGATAGTTTCAGAGAGAGATTGAACATCACCATTGATAAAAGTGAATCCGTTGACACCAGATTGGATTATCTCAAGATTTGAAGGAAAGTTAGTAACAATGCAAATCATTCCGGCGGCCATTGCTTCTAGTAGCGAAACTGAGACCCCATCACTCCTGGCTGCCGATATATAGATGTCGTTGTCTGAATAGAGAAGTGATATATCTTCTGAGTCTAAATCTCCAGTAAAGCTAACATTAATTCCATTCTCCTTCATACTTGCTTCAATTTGAGAACGATCTGTGGGTGGAAGGGCCGCAAAAGTAACTCGAAAGTCTCGGGAATTTTTCATTCCTAAAAGCGCATCCAAGATTAATTTATTGCGGTAGAGCGGCCTCCAACTTCTTGTTACACATATGTGTTTTACGACAGAATAATCACGATTCTCTGCGATCTGTGCGAATTGGTCGATATTGCATCCAAAGTAGAGTTTGTGCATTCTCCCTAAAAACGAGAATTGGTCTTTAAATAAATGTGAAACATAGTCGGCATCAAAGATAACTATGGAGAAATCACTTAGTATCTTATTGATTGTTTCAATCTCAGATTGTTCATAAGAGACCTCGTTGACTTCCACTGCCCAGCAAATTCCAATCTTTATTGCATCAATACCTGCGCTTAACTCCAATAATTGCTTTGACATGGGGCTGACTACCACTAAGTCATAACTAGCATGTAGTGAAGTGGGATCTAATGAGGTATCGTTGTGAAAGTATGAAGTAACATTGAATTTAAGGTTTAACGCAGCTAAAAATCTCGCGTCATGAACTCCATGACTTTCACCTAGATATAGGAGTTTCTTATTCGAAGTCATCAAGCTGAGTAAGTTCATCTTGGGACACATCACGCTTAAGAAATTTACCTACGAGTAAGTCAATTTCAAATGGTGTAAGACCATTGGCAGGGCATGGGCGAAGAGCGATGAGATCCCCCCGCTCGATTTTGTTTCCCTTCTTCAAATCTCGTCCGTATCTAAGAGCGCGACGTTGAACAATTGCAGAATCCACTTCGTTAGCTTCAATTCGTTTGACGCCATCACCTAAGGCTCTTTCCAGGAGACGCGTTTCCTTCACCATTGCTGACCAAGTTTTTGGATCTAAAGAAAAACCATGATCAGGACCTTCTCTACTTGTATCGTCAGTGAAGTGTTTTTCGACCACCCTGGCACCTAATGTAACGGCAGCCAAAACTGACAAATGACCGAGTGTGTGATCTGACAATCCGGTAATAACATCAGGGAATTCGCGAGAATACGTCTCTAATACCTTTAGATTTAAGTGCTCGACATTCTTTGGATCTCCAGTGTAATTGGTATTACACTGCATAAGTACAATTGGTTTCAAAGCTGATTGAAGAACTTCGAGAGCTCTTTTTACATCATCCATACTCGAGGCACCAGTTGCGAGAAATACATATGTTTTAGAATTAGAAATTGCTCGCAAAGAATCCAGCCAAGTTATATCGCCGGAACCTATCTTTGTGATAGACATCTTCTTGGCAAAGTATTCAATATATTCCAAATCGTAAGGAGCAGTGAAATAATCAATATTATGTTCTTTGCATGCCTCAATCAAAGAGTCAGTCCAATCCAGAGGGATTGAAGCTTCTCGATAAACTTGGACAACATCTTTTTTCCACTTTGATTGGTGGGCAAGCTTTCCTCCCAATTCTGCAAATCCCCGGTTAGAAACGATGGTTTCTGCTTTAAAGTTTTGAAATTTTGCTGCGTTTGCTCCAGATTCAGCGGCAAGACGAATCAGATTAATTGCGCGGTCAAGCGAACCGTCGTGATTTGCGGCAATATCAGCAATGAAGTAGGTCGGTGAATTCTTACTGATTACACATGTGGGTGTTTGAATAACTTGGTTGGTCAAGGTCTTCACGCTTTCTTTGCTTAATAGATTGAAGTATACCTTCTTCGATGGAAAACTGAGGTTGATAAATCTGCAACATCTTTTGATTATTGATGCTTAAGTTTAATGATCGAAGTTGTCCTACGGGTAAGTCTTTAGCTCGAGTTTGTACAATCAATTCTGTGGAAAGCCCCAAAAGTTCTGCAACCTTTAGACCAAATTCATACTTACTAATTGGGGTCGAACTGGCAAGGTGGATAATGCCAGCCTGCTTGATAGAAGCAAGATATCTCAAAGCATATATCGTATCCTTAACATATAGAGGCGAGAAGAAGACGTCACTAAAGCCAAGAGCTACACTCTCTTGTTTAAGAGAATCGTAAAAGAAGTCAAAAAGAGAATCTCTCCTAGGGCTCACCCCAAAGAAATTTACTCTTGCTACAGTAAAGAGAGATGATGTTTTAAGAACTTGCTCTTCACCTAGAAGCTTAGATTTCCCATATACTGATTTTGGATTAGTCGGGGAGTTTTCATCGAGTATTCCGAAAGCATCTTTGAGAACAGCATCAGTACTTACATGCACTAAATGGATGGACCTTCTTCTGCATAGTTCTGCCAGCCTTCTGGGAAGCTCTGCATTGATCTCAAAAGCCTTGGCCTCATTGCTCTCACAATTCTCAATATTTGCTAATGCAATGCAATTGATAAGGGATTCTAATCCATGATCCACAATTACTTTTTCTAGTTCATCGGTGTTCCAAGGATCAAAAATCAGGTGATTTGGAAAGCTTGCTTTAGGCTTAATTCTGAATTGATAAATCTCCGGGTACTCGTTCTGAACGAAGTGAGACCCTAGAAATCCACTAGCCCCCAAAACTATTGCTTTGGGTGTCATGACATTTGATTTTGACCAATTAACTGCTTGATTTGCTCCGAAGTTAACCATTTTGGGTTGTTATCCGATGAGAATCTAAATCCCTCAGGCACAATTTTTCCACCAATAAATTCATTAGGGGTCTCATATGTTGAAGGAATAACTACAAAATGGTTTTTAAACTCAAAAGCTCGTCGACCTTCGTCAAGAGAAATCATCTCTTCATGAAGTTTTTCCCCAGGACGTATACCGATGGTTTTTATCGGCCAGTGTGGATCAATAGCAGCAACCAAGTCCACAATTTTCATAGAAGGAATTTTGGGAACAAAAAGTTCACCACCCATCATATTTTGAAGAGAATCTTCAACGAAGTTAACGGCATATTCTAGACTAAGCCAAAAACGAGTCATTCGACAATCGGTAATTGTGAAAGGGATTCCTTTAGACTGTTGTTTGAGAAGAAGTGGTACGACGGAACCTCGGCTATTGACAACGTTCCCGTATCGAACAACACTAAAGATTGTTCCCTGAGGGCGACCATAATAATTCCCTGAAATAAACAATTTGTCTGCTGTCAGTTTTGTTGCTCCATACAAATTAATAGGAGATGAAGCTTTGTCGGTAGAAAGTGCAATAACCTTCGAAACACCAGAATCAATTGCTGCTTCAATTAAATTTTGACTTCCAAAAATGTTGGTTTTAACAAATTCAAAGGGATTATACTCTGCGGTGTCTACCTGCTTTAGGGCAGCAGCGTGTACTACAATATCTATTCCTTGTAGAGCTCTTCTAAGTCGATCAAGATCTCTAACATCACCTAAGAACCAGCGTAGTCGTTCATCCTGAGGTAGTGTGGATCGTAATTCATACTGTTTCAATTCGTCTCGAGAAAAAACTACAATTTTCTGATACCTAAGTGAATTCAGACAAGAAGAAATGAAATGACGACCAAAGGAGCCTGTCCCGCCTGTGATTAAAATCGATTTAGCTTTTTCCAATAGAACGTACCCTTCAAGATAAACGAGAATGTTATTATACTACACTTTCCCTAATCGATGATTACGCTTTTCACAAGCCCATAATTTTGTAGTTGGACTAAGGCAGAAATTTTTGGAGGACTTGATTGCTTAGAAGAAATGACATCCAAGTTCTACGCAGTGTGGCAATATGTCTAGTATTTCTGCACCACCTAATCCCAAACTTTTTTATGAACGCCTACTTAGGAGTGGATGTTTTTTTTGTTGTTTCTGGTTACCTAATCATTCCTAAATTGGAAAGAATAGCTATTGGAAGCACTAGCAAAGTGCTAAAGTTAAATAGTATAAAACAATTTTATATGAGACGTTTCATGCGACTTGCGCCTGCCCTTGCAGTTGCCTTAGTTATAATAAATATTTTGTATTTCCTAGTAGGAAGCGTAAGGGAAATAGAAAGCTTAGTTTCCACATCAATTTGCGCACTAGCTGGCTTCGCAAACGTTTGTGCATTTAGAAACAAGCCCAACTATTTTGACATGACTCAATCTCCCTTAACCCACTTATGGTCCTTGGCAGTTGAAGAGCAAATTTATTTGATTCTTCCGATATTGCTCATTTCTGGATTTGCAAAAGGGAGAAAGAAAATAGTTTTTCTACTTTGTTGCCTAATTGCATTTGCTGTTAGCCTATTTTATCAAAGTAGTTTTTTATTCTCCTACTATTCAACTCTTGGAAGAGTGTTTGAGTTTTTACTTGGAGCATTAGCCTTTTCTGCCCACAAAGTCCGACTTAATATAAAATTTGTTCGTTGGTTTTCGTTTATTAGCTTGCTAATCACAGTAATTCCTATAGAGATAGATAGATCTATTTCAACTAGTTTTGTCTTAGTTTCCACTTTCCTGATTTTATCTCGTCAAGACTGTCTTAACATTAGGGTAGGAAATTCGGCAATTCACTACTTGAGCGAAAGATCCTACTCAATTTACCTTTACCACTTTCCCATTATCATTATCGCGAAGCAGAGTCCATTAATTCCTAATAATTTTTCAAAAGTGGTTCTCGGTCTACTGGTAATTTGTGTAACAATGATTTTGGCTAATTTAAGCTATGAGAACTTAGAAAAACGCCTTTATTTCAAATTAAAATTCTCAGAACCAGCGATTATCCCATCGATCAAAGTATATGCATGTGCTGCGTTCTTTTCTCTAATGCTTGGCTCATTTGGCATTAAATCGGATTGGACGTTTCATCGTCAAAATCAGATAAATTTTCCTAAACCACCAAATGTAGTAAAACCAGTCAATCCAAATGTCGAGCTAGAAGAAGGCGAGACTCAAATCCTTCTTATAGGAGACTCGCATGCGAATGTATTGTCGGGCGAACTTAACAAAGCATTAGCTAGTTCCGGTTATGAGGTCATAAATTTTAGTAAACTTGGGTGCGAGTTCATAGTTGGTTCAAGGTTAAGTAACTACAAATTTGAATCTAATGGAAGTTTTCAAAAATGCTTAGAACACAACAACGCAGTTTTAGAATTTGCTAGAAACAGAAATAGCAAAATAATCATCTCCCAACGTAGTACAGTTTATCAACCAGAAGGACTCAAAATGGAGCCTGGAGATTATCGCAAGGTTTTTGTAGAAAGTTTACAGGAAATTGTTTCCTTGGATAATGACATATTGATTATTGGGCCAAATCCTGAATTTCCAATTTTACAGAGTTCTTTTTATAAGGATGTAACTCTTTTTCAGAGAATAGATCCGATGCCCGCTTCAATTTCAATATCACGCATGCGAAGAGAGGCTTTTTTGGACAATTTAATTTTGAAAGATGTTGCGAAGAATTATAAGAAGTCATACATTGACATAATTAGCCACATTTGCAATAGGGATACATGTACACGAAGTTTTGAAAATCGATGGTTGTTCACGGACGAAAGTCATTTTTCTCGAGCAGGAACTCAATTTGTAATACTCAAGATTCAAGGCTCCCTAAGTGACTTTGTAGAACGCCAATGAATGTTTAATACTGGTTGTTATTGTGGGGACAACGATTCCATCTAACTTCAATTTTTTGTTGGATAAACAAGTATTCTGTGATCTGAGTCCTGTTGAGAATTCCCCCGAGGAGGTTACCCCTCGGATTTGACTTGATTGTAGCCCCATCAACTTCTCAGTCAATTTGGAGAAGTCAAGCTTTGATATGCATTCACTGCCAACGATGTGGTAGAGCCCGTTGCTTCCGTTACTTAGTAGTTGCGAAACGATAAAAGGTATATCACCTCCAAAAATAGGATTGAATAATACGTCTGAAAAAGCATCAAATGTCGTGCGGTTCTGCAATGCTTCAATCAATTTGCCGAAAAACGTTTGTTTTTTATCAGACAAACTAAAAAAATTTAGTCTACAGATGAGAGCTTTATTGTTGCTTTGCAAAACATTTTTTTCTCCAAGGGCTTTAGAAAGACCATAAACAGAGTTCACAGTTGAAGTTTTTGTATTTTCTTTATGGTTCATGGATCCTCGGGCAAAAACACTGGGTGAAGAAATGTGAACAAATTTTGCATTAGTTGATCTTGCAAGTTTGGCGAGTATCTGTGGCACAACTGAATTAAGATGATAAGCTAATTCAGGGTTTTCTTCGCACTTGGAAATGTCAACCATACCTGAACAGTTTAAAATAGTGTTAGGTTTAGTATCTAAGATATACCGCTCAAAAGCACTTATGTCCTTCGATGCAAAGTCTACCTTTGAATTACTCGTATTGTGACCATTTCTTTGTAGGTAAACTTGAAAGAAACTTCCGAGAAGTCCACTTGAACCCAATAGCAGGGTTCGACCTTTTTCTCCAGAAAACAGACTATCCACTTTTTTGCTTTTTATTCTTAATGCAATAGAAGACACAAACTCCCAATCTAATTAACCCTTGGAACATTAGAAAAGGTATAGCTTCATATCTCCGAAGGTATATAGCCCTTAGCATGTATAAAATAGGATATCTTACGCCTAAGTGAAACAAGTGCTTAAGTGACTTTACTAAAGAATTTGAGAGACAAAATTCCGCATCTCCGAGACCGTACCAATAGAATTTATTGAAGTACGCCCGTAATCCTGCCTCGTGTTTCTGCCACACAATTGGTCCGCCTATGGTGATCTTAAAGCCTAATCTTGTGGCCTTGTGAGCCCAATTAGTATCTTCAATAGTTTGCGTTTTTCCGTCATCAATTTCCAATGGATTTCCTCTCTTGAATAAAGAAGTACGGAAAATTGCCGGGGCAATCCCAGGAGTAATTTTTTCGTTTGGATTATTATGCACAATTTTGTAATAGGCATTCTCGCCCCTATTCAAAATTCCTTCTGGGCTGATTAGTTCTAATCGAGACTGTACTAAAGCACATCCTGTCGATTGAATAGAATAAATTAATTCATCAATAAAATGCTCTGAAATTATGTGATCAGAGTCAACAAATAAAGTATACTCTGTATTAGAAACTTCTATGCCAATTTGTCTATCGGCTGTAAGTCCAATTCCTGAACCATCAATTATTTCGATTGTGAAATTCGCTGCTATCTGACGAGTTAGATCTGTAGAGAATCCATCCACAAGTACTTTTCGACAACTCGTGTGCTTCTCAAGAGATGACAAACAGTCAAAAAGAGTTTTCTCGGCATTTTTAGAGCAAACAATAACGGTGCATAGTCCCTCGTACAAAGCTCTCCCCTAAATTATTGGCATGTAATTGCTAGCGTTCATCTAAAAAGTGGGCATTATTCACGCAAAGCGACATTTTGACACCACTCACTTCTTCAGTTCGACAGCACAGTTGTTCTTTCCCGATAAATATACTAAAGCAGGGTATAATAAAGCAATGCAAATCAGTATTTGCCGACTGTGTAAATATTCAAACCTACGAGAAATTCTCGACCTGGGAAGCCAATCTTTCACTGGCATTTTCCCTTCAAATCGAACCGAATCTGTCCCTATTGGTCCACTTACATTGATGAGATGCGGTAATTGCGGATTGGTTCAATTAAATCATAATTTTGACAAGAATTTGATGTATGGCGATAATTATGGATACGAAAGCTCCTTAAACTCGTCGATGGTTGATCATCTCGAAAAGATCTATAGGAGTTTACTAAAGATTAGTCAAATTACGCCTGATTCTGTGGTGCTAGATATCGGCAGCAACGATGCCACTTTTCTAAATTTCTTTAATGATTTAAATGTTGACCGAATTGGCATTGATCCAACAATCAAGAAATTTAAATCTAAATATACCTCAGATATATGTCAGGTAGAAGCTTTTTTTTCGAAAGAGAGCTTCTTTCAAGTCAGCAATAAAAAGGCTTCCATAATCACTTCAATTTCTATGTTGTACGATTTAGAAGATCCTATAGAATTTGCAAAGGAGTTGCGGGAGTGCCTAGAAGATGACGGCGTATGGTTTTTTGAGCAAAGCTATTTGAAATTAATGGTAGAGAATATAGCTTATGACACAATCTGCCACGAACATCTTAGCTATTTTTCTGCGGGAACTATAGAAAGGCTTCTCGATGAGTCTGGTTTTTATGTGTTACAGGTGGAAACCAATCTTATAAACGGAGGCTCGATTGCAATTTTTGCGAAAAAGAAACTCAAGGGAGAGTGGCACTGCGAAGAGTTCAAGCAACTTTTAGAGACTGAAGCTAGAGACGGTATGCAAACTTTTGAATTCTACGAAAAATTTGCAGGTGAAATCATCCAACACAAGAGCGATTTAATTTCTGTCCTATTGAAGCTAAGAGATGATGGAAAGACAATCATGGGCTTAGGTGCTTCAACAAAAGGAAATGTACTCCTTCAGTATGTTGGAATTGATAGCACCTTGATTTCAAAAATTGGCGAAGTTAATCCTGAGAAATTTAACTGTTTCACACCAGGAACTTTAATTCCGATAATAACTGAGGAGGAAGTTTTATCCCAATCTCCAGACTATTTATTTATTGTTCCATGGCATTTCAAAGAAACTTTCTTGGTAAAAACGCAAAAATTCAGAGCAGCAGGTGGAAAGTTGATATTTCCTCTTCCTAAAATCCAAATTGTTACATAGAAAGAGAAAGAAGTGTGGAGTTTGATTCTTAGTTTTGAACCTTTATTAGAACAGAGTTCTCACCTTAAGGAAGTAGTTGATTGGCTAAATGATCAATCTCACATGAAATTTTCCAGCCAACGCGGTAAGGCACATACTGTTAACTCTCAAAGAGAATACATAAGAACATTAGGACTGCAAGGAAATGCAATTTATTTGGCATGTGATGATGGTGTCGCACGCGGAACTTTTTCATTGATTATGCACAAACAAGTGAGGGTTTGCGAAATAGGTTTACTAGTTTCTCCGATGTTTACGGGAAGAGGCATAGGAAACGAAATGTTCAAAGAAGCATCTAAAATTGCTTTCACAAAATTCAATGCTAGAAAAATTCGATCTGGATGTGTTGAACAAAATACGGCAATGCTAAATATTTTTACCAGGAATAATCTACAGTTTGAGGCTCGCCTAGTCGATGAAGGGTTTGTGGACGGCAAGTATCAAGACTTGCTTTTATATACAAAATTCTTTTGATTTAAATTTTTAAATTTAGAGATTGGTGCTATAAAAAACTAAAACATTAAAAATTAGAGATCTTAAAGGTAGGACATATGAGCCTAAGATTCAGATGTATAATTAAGTGTGAAAATATTTGTATCGTTTGGAAATGAGTTAGTTAAAGTAAATAATAGAAAAACTTTATCGCCCTAGAGTTCCCTAGCCTTTTTAACATATAGAACCTATTTGACTTTCAATAATATTCAAGTTTAAAATAAGTTCCTTATGTTGAGTAGGATTTGGTTATGTAAAATTATTTAAAATCAAAGCCTTCTTCTATTGCACACTTGTACGATTGGGCTTCCTTGAACCTATTCCTTAAGTTTGGCTCTATCTTGCAAACTAACAACTATAAAAATATTTTGGGGACTGAATTTATCGGTCACATTTTTAATTAAGAATGATTAATGCTTAGCTTAATCTTTATATTTAGAAAATTCTCTGGCAAAGGGAAAATGTTGTCGAGAAAAAAAATGATCTCTGGAATCTAAATAGGCATTAAGAGCCGCTATAATTTCGTAGATATCAAATACATTAATACCTGTAGAATAGCTATTAAAAATACCCCAGGAATAAGCGCGAGTAGCACCCCCAACCTTTAGGTAGTAATTTTCGTAATCTCTAAAAAGCCAAGACTTGAGCATATACAAATTATGCATGAAGTAGAACTCTAAAATATCCTCAGTATTTTTAGGTACAGAGATAGTAGTGATATCAGATAAAATCGACTGATATTCAATTTCTGATGCTGGAGAGTAGCAAAAGTTATACCTCACATGGGGATTGTTTAGGCTCGCATTTATCACTGGAACATTTAAAAAAGGATATTCGACTCCTATGGACCCAAATATCGTCAAAGCGACGGAGATTCCTTCGCTGATTAACTGGTGATGACTAGTTGTAGCGGAAATGTATTGGAAATTGGGGTTATCTAGTATGAAATTATGGATTACCTCATGGCCCTCACCTCGAATATCTGGATGAGTTTTTATATACCAGTTGTAGTCTGTCTTTGTGGAAATATCCGCCAAAGCCAATAACCATTGATAAAAGTCAGGATATAGATTAAGACCATAAGAGTGTGGAGAATCATAAAAATCATGGATTGCAATAAGAATATGAGGCTTAGAATTCTGCCTAAGCACGCGTACACTATTTTGAGGGCTTGAATAAGCTGAAACCGTCGAATAATGCATATCGACTCCAACGTATCCTGCAAACCTCATCTCTAAGCGCTTTTTAGCAAGTTTTTTGCCTTCAATCTGAACTTCTTTTGGGAGACTTCTAAATAATTCAGGATACTGTTTGAAAGCAGTATAGGCATGGGTATTTTCCAGAGTGATGCGATAGATAGATTCTCCTGTTACCTGAAATGCAGGCACACCCATGAATGCCGCTATTCTCGGAGGAAGTCCAAGTAGATAGACAGTATGGCTAACACATACGCCAGCAACTTCTTCTTTTACAAACCTTTTATAGAGTTGGTCGAAATGCTGTAAAAACTGGGAGATAACTTCAACTAAGCCAAAGTCCATTAGATCAATTGTTGGCTTTCTAAATTTACGCAAGTAAACATCATAAATAAGGTCACCAATCACAACCTCTTTATATTTAAGTGCTTCTAGCTCTTTTAAGTTACTTACAGATTTAAGTAAATCTTGAGCCTTTACTTCGTATTCCCTCGAGTTTTTAGAACCAAAAAAAATGAATTTTGAACATCCAAAACGTTTCTCAACAGAGAAAAAGAAGCGTATTTTTTCTTTAAGAAACTTTAGTGGAGTTACGGGCATCATATAAAAAGCCACAAGTTTGGCTTTATAAAACTTAGAGGCAGTTGGAGCAAAAATAGAGAGACCAAGTCGATTTGAAGGTGTTTGAAAAGCTTCAATGAGAATGTACTTTTTTGACTTTCTTACAGACTTTAATTTGAAACTTCGAATTACTCTCTTGGCAACTCTTATTTCTTTTGACATAGAAAAGAAATTTAAGATAGAAGAAAAGCCTGAATTAAGTAAGGTCATGTTTTAGCCTTCGCCCTTATAAAAGATGAATTTAGAGGCCTGTGATTGATTTGTGATTGCCTGTAGTTTGCCCTGAAAAGCATCAGTGATGTGACTTTCTTTATTAATCAAAGCTCGAAAAACACTTATCCAGAAAGAGATTTTGGAATTTGTTCCGATAAATTCGGATGAATCAACACAAATCTTTATGGTTGATATTGGAGAGAGATTGGCAACTTTCCAGTTACGCTTACCAGTATCAAGTAATTGCGTAGCTTCTGCAGGGGAATCAGTCAGGAGAATGGTTTTGCTAATGTTAGATTTGCTTGCGATGGAATTGGTAATATCTATTAGTAATTTTGGGTCAACAAAACCTTTGTCAGGAAGATTAAGTAAGTCACCGAGCCGATACTGAATTGCAAGAACCTCGACCAATGATTCTCCACCAAGATACTCACTATCCAGAGAATAGATCACCTCATAAAGTTTTAGTACATCTGCAGAGCTAAAAGGATAACTTGTGTAATGCCCTCGTACCGAGAGAAGCCAAGGCTTAACAGAGTTATACGCCTCTTTGTCTTCGAGATCCGATAGCAAGCCAGCAGTTTTTAGAAACGCCTTAGCTAAAACATAGAATTTGGCTTTTATTGCCTCGACCTTGCGAGAAGGCTTCAATTGCTTTGTAGTAGGACCTCTTTGTCCGTCAAAATCATCCACGACTTTAAATAGGATATTTTGTAGTAGAGAATCGATCTCTATGGCTCGTCTTGTTATCCCAGATGTGTGGATGATCAATACTAATTTTCTTCCCGGAAAACGTCTTTGGAGATTCCAATACTGTAAAATCGCGAATAATTGCGAACCGAAACCTCCCCAACAGTGTATTCGCACTGCAGGCATTAGGGATGACATCACTGGAATAGTATATTGGCGATATGGTCAAGGAAAGCGATAGAACAAATGTTGCTAAAAGACCCCTCCCAAAAGTCATTTACTTAAGTTACCTAGATCAGAAATATTCCAGATCGGGCGTACATCTTACCTACCTCAAATCTAAGTCAACCGAGATTAGTACTGAATTTGTAACATTACGATTACCATTAAAAGTTAACCTCCTTTTGCTTTGGAGGCTGGTTTGGGAGAATCGAAAGAATAAATGTGTGTATCTTGTAATGTCCCCAGCAAATGCAATACTAATTCTCTTAAGAATCTTAACTAGGAAAAAAATAATTCTTGATGCAGGCTGGCCCTCATTAGATTCAACAAAATTACGGTCAAACTCAAAGAGTCGGCTGATTAAAACTTTTTTTCTGGATTTTGTATGTTTTCATCTAGCAAACTTAGTCTTGCTTGAATCTGAGGCTCAAAGAAGTCGCTGCCAAAGAACTTTTCTTATAGGCCGTAAGAAATTGGAAGTCATTCATACAGGATTTAATGAGATTGCATTTATCCAAGAGTGTAAAGATGGGGATAGAGTATCTCTAGAGGTAAGAAATGTAATTGAGAATTCTAGCTACTCCACCTTTGTGCTGTTTAGAGGTCTAGATAATGTTGAAGCAGGCTTAGAGAACCTCGTTAAGGCAGCCATAGATTTACCTTCAGTATTCTTCTGCTTGGCATCTCCAAACACAGAGATAAAAGCAACTACAAAAAATCTAACAGTGATCAAGAGCTGGCTAAGTGCCAATGACATGGAAGCGCTTTACCGTCGTGCCAATTGCGTCTTGGGCCAACTTGGCGATCTGCCTAGAAATGACTGGACTATAGCCCACAAGGTTTTTGAAGCAGGTTACTTTGGAAAACCGTTAATCTCCTCTCGGTCTTCAGCCTTGGAAGAAGTGTTTACAGAAGGTAAAGATATTCTGTTCTACAGCCCGTCCCAGAGTTTGCCTGAGCTAATAACTGATTTAGTAGAAATGGATAACTTAAGTAACTTACTTGGAACAGAGATTAGGCTTACTTACAATAGAAAAATCAGTCAGCAAATAATTGGCCAGAGTTTCATAAATGTTATTAAACCGCTTTTTTAAGGCAAATAGCTAAAGAGCCGTAAAGTCTTCAACTTGTTTAGTCAAGACTTGAGCTGGGCTTAACTCTTGATTCTTTACCAGACTATGCCACATAGCGGTCCACTCCACTGAATCCTCAAAGGTGAGCTTATTCTTCCAATTAGATTCCATCCTGAGTTTATCAGAATTAAGTTTCAATACAGAAGTTTCTACAAATTGGGCCTCCACCGACTGTATATCGATGTTCTCATTAATCTTTTCTAGAAAAAGTCTCACCACCGTCTCGACATTGTTAAAGTCTTTTGCATCAGGGCCAACATTCCAAATATTTGATTTACCGCTTGCAAGTATGCTGCTTATCATTTGCAAGTATCCATTTAGACAATCAAGAACATGTTGCCAGGGCCTTACCGCTTTGGGATATCGGAGTTCAAGAGCAGATTTGTTCTCTATAGCTCTAATAATGTCAGGAATTAATCGCTGCTCTCCAATATCTCCTCCTCCAATTACGTTACCGGCCCTGGCTATCCCGATAGGAGATTTAGGATTTAGATGTATAAAGGATTGGGTCATCAAATCAGCCATTGCCTTTGAACTGCTATATGGATCGTGCCCACCTAGTGGATCAGATTCGATATGGCCATCTGAGCTCTTTGAATTACGATAAACCTTATCAGTTGTAACAATCAGGGTGGCCGCAAGGGATTTGATTTGCCTTGCGGCTAACAAAACATTTCTTGTTCCATCAACGTTTGTTGAAAATGTCTCTAAAGGATCTAGGTAAGATTTAGTAACCAAAGATTGGGCTGCCAAGTGAATCAAAACATCAGGCTTGCATTTCTGTAATGAAGCGGTTAGATCCTCAAGATTACGAATATCGCCACGAAAGTCCAACTCAAGGCAATCTTTTGATTTAGCCCTAACAAAGAGACTATTTGGAAGAGCTTGGTCGGAATAACCAGAGACCGTGTGTCCCTGACTACGTAGTAGATGGATGAGCCAGGAACCCTTAAAGCCAGTGTGCCCGGTAATAAAGTAGTGCACCTTTATCCCCCGTTCCTTGCTGCACGATTTTCGCCTCTGCCACCTTCTAAGAATTCATCGTATACATTTAAGATCTTTGTTGCACTCTTTCTTGGATCAAACTCACTTAATCGCTGAATTCCATACTCTGAGCTATCCCGATAAAGCCTAGGCTGCTGGAGAATCTCCATTTTTGTAGCCAGATCCTGCGGGTTTGAAGTTTCAAAAAAGAGGCCATAACCATGTCCCATAACTTCCTCAGTAGTGGATATCTTAGAACAAATAATAGGCAAGCCCTGTTGCATAGCTTCAAGAAGTACTAGGCCAAATCCTTCATATTTACTACTCAATATAAAGCATTGATTCTTTTGCATTACCTTGGGGACATCACTAGTACGCCCGCAGAAAACTACATATTGCGCAATACCCAGGTTCCGAGCGAAAGTATTTAAATCCTCATCGAGAGGACCATCGCCATAAATTTTAAGCTGACCAAAGCCAAACTTCCCTCTATAAATCGCGAGGGCTTGAATCATAGTTTTTAGATCTTTTTGAGGCGCCAAACGAGATAGCGTTACAAATTTCTCAAGCTTTTCTCCATCTCTTAGTTCACGAGGTTGTTTGGTTGCACTAATTGTTTCATCATAGCCGTAGTAAATAACATCAACTTGCTGTCTTTTAGAAATTTCTCGACGAGATAATAGGAATGTCCTCACACTTTTAGATATTGCTATTACTGAACTCTGACGAATAAGTACGACTCTTGAAAGTAGAGTAGATACTAAGCTTGGAGACCCCGGAAAGAAGGGTTCTGTATTGTGACGAGAAGAAATTGCAACAATCCTTAATCCTAGACTTGCTAAAACACCAACAATTTCTGCTCTAGGCAAATGAAGATGAATTACATCAAACTTTTTTTTCTTAAGCAACTTTCTAAATAATATAATTTGAATAATAAAGTTTCTATTTCGTATGTCGTCAAGAATCTGAGCTTTAAAACTTGAAAATTCTTTATCAAGTTCAAGATTTCCTTTTAGAGGGAGAACTGAAATTTCATGGTCTTGAGCAGCTTGATTTCGACTGAGGATTACTAGTTGTTTTTCAGCGCCACCCTTTTCAAGGGTAGTAATCACATGCAAAATCTTCATAAAAACCTCAAACGCTTTTTAGGATTTGCACGAATGCTAGTTTTAGGCGTCAAGTAACACCTGATTCAGTTTCCTTAACCACTGCCGGCGAGAGTGATTATCTAAAGCGTGTTGGTATCTTCTGTCTACAATGGACTGTAGTTCAGAGACATCGCTTTGTTGGTAGATATTCAATTCTTGGTATAAAAAAGCTGAGAGATTATCAAACATAGTAGCTTTCCCCAGACAACCAAATTCCTTTATGAATGCTTGATTACTGCTAATTACGAAAGTCTTTGAGAGGATTGCCTCGATTAGAGTTTTATCTAAGGAGCCCGAAAAAGCATGAAGAAAAATATCAGACTGGCAGAGCACGTTATTTATGAATGCCTGATCTCTCTTGCCATGAAAAATTACTTGACCACTATCTACTTGACTTTTAAAACGGGATTTAAGGGATGATGCGTAGTGACTCTGCTTTTCGGAATTAGTGCCAATAAGATGTAAAACGGAGCCTTTGCTTTGGAATTTCTCAATGAAGAGTTCAATGATTTTTTCGATATTCTTAGAGGGATCTATTCGTCCCACATGCACTAATTGAGTTTTGTCTGGGTTTTTTCTCACTCTTTTATCAGGGCATGAAAATAGAGTTTGATCAACGGCCTGACCAATAGTAATTATCTTTTTGCTATGAATTGGACAGGACTCTTGAGTTGAGGTCACGAGTTTATCAACCCATAGATGGCACCAACTCAGTCTTAGTGGTTTTGACACATGGGCGTACCAAAGTATGTGTCGAATGTTTAAAAGCTTTGCTAAGGGCGCAATTAACGCACTTAATGTCTCGGTCATATAAGAGAAAAGAACAACTTGATCTTTAGTCAAAGTTGCTTTAAGAAAAAAGTAGAATAGTTTTAAGATTGCAATAAACTTCGGACCTTTGTGCCAATTGAGGTTCATAATGACAACATTTGATGGGATTAGACTTAATTCATTTGAATTTGTTGTATAAGTGATGACAAAAACACGGTCCCAAGTGGATGAAAGTTCAGCCACGATACCAATTTGATGCGGGAAAACAGCATCCTTTGAGTCCATGGCATAATTCATTATCAGCAAGCGCCTCACAGCCCTACTCTATGTCAAGCAAGTAGAACAAACCTGAAAATTGGTAGTATTCACTATCCTCCACGCCGTTAGACAGGGTCCTCTTGAAAAATTACTTTGTGAATCTACTCCGCTCTCTGGGAGACAATTCAATCCGCATGTCCATGAGGCTTTTATCTACTAGAGATAGGAAGCTTGTCTACTTTGTTGTTGCGGTGACAATATTTTTTGGATTAATGGATTTGGTAGGCGTCATGTTAATTGGGGCGATTGGGTCACTCTCAGTAACAGGGGTCAGCTCTGGTCAGACGGGTGATCGGGTAAGCCGTCTCTTGCAATCCCTAAATATTGAAACCTACTCTCTTCAAACACAAGTAGGAATCTTAGGAACTTTAGCTGCTTTAATGCTGATTTCTAAAACAATTCTTTCGTTAATATTTACAAAGAAGTCCCTCTTCTTTTTAGCGAGAAGGGGTGCAATGATTTCAGCAGACCTTGTAAAGAAATATTTCTCTCTACCAGTATCTCGCATAAATAGTAGATCTGCCCAGGAATCAATTTATGCTTTGACCGCTGGAGTAAATTACGTGATGGTTGGAGTCATTGGGGTATGGATGTCTTTGATCTCAGATATATCACTACTGTTGATTTTGGGAGTAGGGCTATTTTTTGTCGATGCAACCACAGCTTTTGGAGCAACAGTTATTTTTGCAAGCGTAGCAACTATACTTCACAATCAAATGCACCATAAAGTCAAAGCAATTGGTGAAAGGCAGTCTTATCTCAACGTTGTAGGTTCACAGCGAATTTTTGAAGCAGTTAATTCATATCGAGAGCTTTTAGTTAGAGATAGAAGGGGTTATTACGCAGGCCAGATTGCGCAAAATAGATACCAACTTGCAGATGGAACTGCAAACATAACTTTTATGCAGAATATAAGTAAGTATGTATTGGAGCTAACACTTGTGGCTAGTGCTTTACTTCTTGCGTTTTATCAATTCAATACAACAACTGCCTCAAGGGCTATCGCTGTTGTGACAATTTTTATTGCCGCAAGCACAAGAATTACGCCAGCGGTTCTTAGGGTGCAACAGGGCTTGATTCAGATAAAAGCAAACCTTGGACAAGCTAAGCCGGCGGTATCGCTGATGGAGGAATTAAGGTTCTTAAACGAGGTCGCTGATAGTTCTAAAGAACTTCTTCGCGACCATCAAGATTTTCTCTCCAATGTCACTGCAACTGATATCACCTTTCATTATGTCTCAGGCATAGAAGTTCTGCAGAAGGTGAGTATGGAGGTCAAGCCGGGAGAGTTTGTTGCTCTTGCGGGAGGGTCTGGCGCCGGTAAGACAACCCTGGTAGATGTAATTTTGGGCGCCCTTGAACCCCAGAAAGGTAAGGTCTTGATCTCAGGACTAACTCCTATAAAAGCTTTTTCAAAATGGCCTGGAGCTGTCTCATATGTTCCACAAGATAGCCCAACCATTGATGGAACTCTTAGAGAAAATTTAGGGCTTGGGTATCCTCCCTCTCTGCTAACCGATGAGATATGTTGGGAAGTACTTGCCCTAGCTCGGCTTGATGAATTTATCAAGTCCTTACCGAATGGACTCGATACCCAAGTAGGTGATCGAGGAACACGATTAAGTGGTGGTCAAAGACAGAGACTAGGAATCGCTCGTTCTTTAGTCACTAGGCCGAAATTATTGATTTTAGATGAAGCTACTAGTTCTTTAGATGGCCTAACAGAGTCTGAGATTTCCGAGTCTTTGCGAAAACTAAAAGGCGATGTAACACTTATTGTTATTGCACATCGCCTTTCAACTGTTGTTGATGCCGACCGCATCTACTTCTTGGAATCAGGAGAGGTAAAAGCTGAAGGCACATTTAATGAACTAAAGACAATCTCTCCAGAGTTCCGCGTTCAAGCCGAATTAATGGGGCTTTAATGAAGATTTTAATCACGGGCGCCGCAGGGTTCATTGGCAGCCATATGGTTAGGGCCTTAGTTAATAGAGGAAATTCTGTACTACCACTGGACAATTTTGCAGACTATTATTCGGTTGATTACAAGAGATTACGGGTGAGAGAGTTACATGAAGATCCCAATCAACTTCAAATAGTCGATATTTCGGATCGGGCAGCGCTGGAGCAAGTATTTGCCTCTTTCAAACCAGAGTATGTAATTCACCTTGCCGCCCAGGCGGGAGTGAGACTGAGCTTGAATCAATCACAAATCTATATTTCATCAAATATTGAGGGATTCTATAACGTTCTATGCTGCGCAGAGGATTACGGAGTCAAGGGCTTTATTTATGCATCTTCATCCAGTGTTTATGGAGATTCAACTCCCACGCCATACAGCGAAACCTCTCTTACACTAAGACCTAAAAGCATCTATGGTGTATCAAAACTAACCAATGAAATGTTTGCTGAAATTCAAGCAAGAAAAAGCAACATGAGATTTCGAGGGCTGAGATTTTTTACTGTTTATGGCCCTTGGGGCAGACCAGATATGGCTTATTTTAGAATCGTCTCGGCCGCCTTAGGAGAAAGCAGCTTCTCCCTATTTGGAGACGGAAAGATAAAACGAGATTTTACATTTATAGACGATGTCGTTGATACATCCATTAGATTACTTGATGATTTAACAACGAGAGGGAAAGGATTCGCTGATATTGTAAACATAGGGGGAAGTCGTCCTTTAGATATGAATTACTTGATAGAGCTAGTACAAAAACAAACAAAATCTATAATTGCTTTCAATAGAGAGAACCCTAATCCCCTAGATCCAGAAATTACAATGGCTGATCAGTCTTACTTAACTTCAATTCTAGGAGAACAGAAATTCACCCCCTTGGAGGATGGCGTAGAAAGACTCGTATCTTGGGCTAAGGACAAGGAAATTAAGCAACATCTGAGACTGTGGATAGAAAATACTAAGTAAGAGAGATAGCCTAGAGTCTAGTAAATTAGTTCTATAGAGGAGAAGATATGGGTTCAGTTGTAAAGAAGCGCCGCAAGCGTATGGCAAAAAAGAAGCATAAAAAACTTCTAAAGAAGACTCGTATTCAGCGTAGAAATAAGAAGTAATTTAGATCTTTACTAGGACGAGCCTCTTATCAAATGAGGTAATCGCATAGCGGATCTTATTTATTGTCACTATGGCGCTATCTTT
>Ga0214917_10001209_pt1 | contig 33573 bp, 13 predicted proteins | sample LL_1208_BB_MetaG_FD_177983 | JGI IMG/M metagenome (GOLD analysis project Ga0214917, IMG submission 177983) | Freshwater microbial communities from Lake Lanier, Atlanta, Georgia, United States - LL_1208_BB | ecosystem: Environmental > Aquatic > Freshwater > Lake | place: USA: Georgia | collected... | reverse complement strand
CACGGATCTATATGTTCCAGCAGTTGCGCCAGAGTTTGCTAAAGTCAATGAGGAAGATACATCAGCAGAACCATCAAAAGAAACTGACCAAGTTGCATCACCAGTTGCAGAAATACTTCTTGCTGTGGCAAGTTTTGTAGCGGTGTCGGAATTACCAGCAACAGGACTAATTTCTATATAAGCCGAACCTGACCATCTATAAATTTTATTTGTATCTAAAGCAACATAAATTTTTGCAGTTTCTCCGCTAACTGGAAATCCAGCAAGATTTGCATATTCGAGAACATCATCGACATAACTAGGAAGCTGTGATGAAGGAACCAATCCCGAAGCGTTTAGTGTAGCAACGCCATTTACTGCACCCTTTTCGGATGATGCTACAGCATCGGTAATTCCGTAACCACTTAACGTTGTTGGTTTTGAAGATATGTTTGCAAAAGTATAACCAGTACAATTTGTTAATGTACCAGAAGTTGGAGTTCCTAAAATTGGCGTTACTAAAGTTGGTGAAGTTGCGAATACCAAAGAGCCAGATCCCGTCTCATCAGTGATTGCTGATGCAAGGTTTGCACTTGTATCACTAATTCCGTAACCGCTGAATGTAGTGGGATTAGTACCGCTGGTTACACGACCCTTAGCGTCTACAGTCACAGATCTATATGTTCCAGCAGTTGCACCTGAATTCGCAAGTGTTAGTGAACCGGATGCATTTGCTGATCCATCAAAAGAAACAGACCAAGTGGCATCGCCAGTTACAGAAATATCTCTTGCTGTTGCCAATTTGGTAGAAGTTGCTGAGTTTCCGTCTATGCTACCTGAAATTGTGCTTGAAAATGTTTTTGTTCCTGCTATCGTTTGTGTGCCAGTAGTTATTAATCCTCTATTGCTGGATGATGCATCTGGTATGTTAAATGTATGTGTGCTTGTCGAGGATGAAATATTAAAATCTGTTCCAGATGTTCCTGTTGCAAATGTTTGTGTCGATGCAGTTAAACTATTGACTGATGTTATACCACCCTCAACTGAGGATGAAATAGTAACATCACCAGTTCCCGTATCGATACCAGTTGATGACAGTGTTATGCCAGTACCAGCAATCAATCGCTTAACTACAGCTTGGCCAGAAACCGTATCGTTTAGATCACTTCTTTTGACTTCTTGGTCTTTAATTTGTATCGATTTAATTTCTGTTCTGGACATATTAAAATCCTTTGATAAGATTTGTTTCTATTATTTATGATTCTAAAATTTCAATTCTTTCTTTCAATTTTTGTATTTCTTCAAATGCTTCTTGTAGAGCTTTAGTCAAATATGGTATGATCATATCGGGGGTTATGCCCCAATAATTAAAATATTTTTCATTTTCGACAGTTGGTTCTGCATCATCTCCCACGATCACTGCCTCGGGAATAATATCTACCACCTCTTGTGCTATAAATCCTGCAAATAATTTGTCTTGATTATTTTTAAATTTGTATTGAACTGGATTCAAATTCAAAATTATATTTTTTGATTCTTTTAATTTTTCAATATCTTGTTTCAATCTCACATCCGAGATTGCTGACCACCCAGTTGCTCCTGTAGTCAGTCTAACTCCATTCGTACCGTTAATGAATCTAATTTCACCCGAACCACTTGATTGTCTGTTAAAGAACCAACTGTGTGATGTGGTTGCCGGAAAATAATTATTATAAAATCCACCAGTATCCGGAGTCATTGAAATTCTTAATGAACCATTTCCAGGAAATGCTCCCGATCCTGCGTATATATTTAATGTATCCGTACCTATACGGTAAGCACTAAGTTCATAATCTCCCATTGTTGCACAAAGCGTATCGGAATATTCATTTGATCTGAAAGCTAAAGCACCTAATGAGTTTTCTATTCTAGGTCCAGTAGTAGAAAATTTTAAAGAATCTATGCATATTATGCTACTTGTAACGAAACTACCATTAATATCTCTTCTAACTATAGTATCCGCAACATTAGTCGATCTTCCTAATAAATTATCATTTCCTGAATGCCATATTCTATTCCAAGCTGTAGTACCACTTCCGGCGGTCGCTCTATAATACAATGCATCGCTATCAAAAAAACTACCAGCAAATTGCATTGAGTAATAATTTCCGGCATTACTATGTGTACTACACAGTAAGTGGTACCAATTATTTGTTGTTTCTGGCCACCCTTCGCCGGTCGTTGCGCTATTACTTTCCCAAAATCCAGAATTGACTCTAGTGGTTATATTATCCGCTGTGCTGGATGAAGCGGCAGTATTCAAATACGTAGCAGTGGTTGCACCGCTTGCAAGTCCTGTTAAATTCGCTGTTATAGTTCCAGCACTAAAATTGCCAGAAGCATCTCTAGCTACAATGGTACTTCCGATATTTGCACTTGTAGCATTTGAAGTAATAGTAAAAGTTGTTGCTCCGGTTTGATTGGCGGTAAATGATGCAGAACCACTAAGTCCCGTTCCAGAAACTGCAAGAGTTAAAGTTCCGTTGCCAATGGTTGGAGTATTTGTAAAATTATTATAATCTAAGTAATAAGAACCAGTCTGGTCATCTAATAAATCTGCATTTAAATTTGATACTTTAGTCGTAGAGGTAACTGAAAGTGGAGCCGTTCCAGTTGCTACGGTTGAAATTAATTGACTTGACGATCTTATAGATCCAGATACATCTAATTTTGTACCTGGAGTTAAAGTTCCTATTCCGACATCACCACCTGATGTTATTCTTAATCTTTCTACTCCGCTACCAAAGTTTGTATTATAAATTCTAAAAGTTCCATCACCTTCTGAACCTATATGCCAGTTTTGTGTTGTCGTTGCTGAATTACCAAACTGAGAATATCCATAACCCGTTGATCCGTTAGCTATTCTCAAGAGGCTGCCATTTATGTCTAACTTAGGGCCAAATGTTGTTGTACCTATGCTAACATTTCCTGCAAAGTAAGCATTTCCTGAATTGTCTAATTTCCAATTTGTTGATGTGTTTTGTTCTATTGAATTGACACCGATGATTTCTCGGTTATTCATCTGCAAAACTGCACCAAGCGAAACTCTATTATTTGAGTCCAATTTAACTATTTCAACGTCCGCTGAATTGGCGGCGTTTCTTGAACTGATCGATTGATTATTCGGTAATCTAATATGACCAGTTGCTGAAGGAGTTGTACCAATCGCTATTGCATCACTAAAAGTTTTTACGCCGGCAATTGTTTGTGTGCCAGTTGTTATTAATCCTCTGTTCGTAGCTGAAGCACTAGGAATATTAAATGTGTGCGTACCACTAGCGGATGAAATATTAAAATCTGTTCCTGATGTTCCTGTCGCAAATGTTTGAGAACTATCACTTAATCCGTTTATAGAACTAATAAAACCACTGACAGAAACTGGTTTCCATATGGCATTTCCAGTAGTAGTATCTTTTGTTAATACGTATTCATTTGTTGCGGAAGAAACTTGAGTTAAGGCATTTATGGCGGTCTGTGCAGTTGATTGTCCTGTGCCGCCGTTTGCTATACCTAATTGTCCTGATGTTATTTTTGATGCATCGAGTGATGGAATATCAGAAGCCGATAATGTGGCTCCTACTGTTGCTCTACCTTTTACATCTACAGTTAATTTTGTATATGTTCCAGCAGTAACTCCCGAATTCGCAAGTGTTGTCGCAAAAGAACCAGTTCCCGAACCAGTCACATCGCCAGTTAATGTGATTGTTTGATCGCCTGTATTGGTTCCAGAAATTGTGGCCGCCGAAGATACTGTTAAATCACCAGATAAACTGATAATTCTATTTGCATCATTTACGTTTAAACTTAACGTTCTAGCTGCCGTCAAGTTTGCGCTATTTGTGATTCCCAAGTAATGAGAAGGCGTTGAATCGTCATACAAAAAGATATCACCGAAATATCCACTTTGTGTTGATGTACTACTATTTGATAGTGCATCTGTAATGCCATAACCACTTAAAGTTGTAGGATTTGTTCCAGCCGTAATACGACCTTTAGTATCAACTGTAACGGATTTATATGTTCCTGCGGAAACTCCGGTTGTCGCTAAAGTCAATGCAGATGATACGTTTGCAGAACCATCAAAAGAAACTGACCAAGTTGCATCACCAGTTGCAGAAATACTTCTTGCAGTGGCCAACTTAGTCGCCGTATCTGCATTTCCTGCGACAGGACTAATTTCTATATAAGCCGAACCTGACCATCTATAAATTTTATTTGTATCTAAAGCAACGTAAATTTTTGAAGTTTCGCCAGTTACAGGAAATCCTGCCAAATTTGCATACTCAACGACATCATCGACATAACTTGGCAATTGCGAAGAAGTTACAAAACCAGAAGAATCTAAAGTCGCAACACCATTTACTGCGCCTTTTTGTGATAATGGAATAGCATCCGTAATTCCATACCCGCTTAGTGTGGTTGGATTTGTTCCTGCGGTGACACGTCCTTTTGTGTCAACGGTAACGGACTTGTATGTTCCCGAAGAAACGCCAGTAGTTGCTAAGGTTAATGCTGATGATGCATTTGCTGAACCATCAAAAGAAACCGACCAAGATGCATCACCAGTTGCTGTGATATTTCTTGCATTTGTTAGTGTACTTGCACTTCCGGTTATTGAACCTATAATATTGCTACTAAAAGTTTTTGAACCTGCAATTGTTTGTGCGCCAGTTGTTATTAAACCTCGATTAGTAGATGATGCGTCTGGTATATTAAATGTATGTACGTTTGATGCGGATGAGATGTTGAAATTTGTGCCAGATGTTCCTGTTGCAAAAGTTTGTGATGCACCACTTTGACCATTGAGATCGTTTATTGTTCCGCCGCCAGATGATATTGTTACATCGCCGGTACCTTGATCTGCGCCAGTTGAATTAGTTATTGTTATGCCTGAACCTGCTATAATTTTTGTTATAACAGCACTTCCACTTTCGGATGTGTTTATGTCTTCTCTTTTGACTTCAAAATTTGCAATTGTAGAAGATTTAATTTCTGTTCTAGGCATATCAAGTACCGAAGACGATTGAGTTTATCAATTATTTATGACTTTAACTTTTCGATCTCTTTTCTTAATTCTGCAATTTCAACAAATGCTTCTTGTAGAGCTTTAGTCAAATATGGAATAACAATGGAAGTATGAATCTTCCAAGGTTCAAATTCTGAATCATCTTCGGATATCGACATATCACTACCTTGAACAACTCCGTGTGGTAAAACTTCATTCAATTCTTGTGCAATAAATCCTGCAAATTTTTGATCATTACTTTTCCAAGTAAATTCTGTAGGTCTGATTGAATTTATTATGTATTTTGCATTTTGAATTTCTTGTATATTATTTTTTAATCTAATATCGGAAGGATTTGGATCTATGTAATCGGTTGTTGGATCATCAATAACCGACGATCCAATTCCCACAAAAGAACCTGAACTATTTCTGTAGAAGATATTATCTACGTATAAATTTCCCCAATATTGTGATTGTGTGCCGAGATCTATTAGTCCTACACTATCTGTTGCTGGTGCAAAAAATGGTCTAGGTAACTGTGTATTACTGGTGCTACTGTGAAAGACTATTGTTCGATCATCCCAACGGTTTGTATTATTATTACGAGTTTCTAGTCTCAATCTAATACCAGGCCATCTATACTGATTAGTATAAGACGTTCTAGCTATTAACATAAAATTTTCAGAAGGATAATCACTATTGATATTAGCACCTAGACTGATAATTCTTGCGGAATAATCTGGAACAAGATCTGTAGGACGTGAATTGAAATCGATATAAGTATTTATTTCAGTTCCGTTCGCTGGTATTATCTTGCCTAGATCGAGTGCTTGGGGTAATTGAGCCGCAGTCGATCCAATTTGTGCTATAATGTTTTGATTTGGCAAGTCGCTGCCCAACTTATTTACAAATACAAAACCACCTCCACCTGTTCCTCTATTGTTCATGAACCAAGTGCCACCGCCGCCGTCATCTAAATTCCAACCAATATGTGCACCTTGACTATTAGTTTGGGGTGCTCCTACTACATGTAATCCACTACCACAGTAAGCATTGCCATTAACATGTAAAGTATATAAAGGATTATTCGTACCTATACCCACATTACCACTAGAACTTATTACCATTCGTGTCTGCCTGGTGGTCGATCCAATAGGCGTTGTTTCAAACGTTAAATAGGTTCCCTGTGCAATTGCAGTGAACGTTTCGGCGGCACGAACACCAAAAAGTCCAGACGTACTGGACAGTCCAGTTCCGTTGTAACCACGACCACCAAAAAACCCTAGAGACTGATCAATTGTTACGGCCGTAGGACTTCCTACCGTACCCATATATCGCTCACCAAGAAAGCCAGGATCTCCATTTCCATAGTGTCTTGCGGCAAGCCTCTCTTTATTTCCGCTTCCCGATACTATGAGAGAGGATTCGCCAGCACCCAGTGAATTTAAAGATGTATCAACGATTAAACTGGCGGATGTAACACTTCCTGCCACTTGTAATGATGTGGTGAGATCCATCACCGTACTGCCAATGGTGGCCCTATTAATATTGTCGGTTTTCAGAACTATAAAAGTGTTGCTTTGTGCATTTCCTTCGTCGGCGGAAATAAACAAACTTCCTGCACCTGAATCTGCACTTATTGTAGAAAAACTACCAGTGTCCGCATCCTCCAATCGCACGATTGGCGCTGTGTCTCGTATGTGTAATTTTGTTAGTGGATTTGTAGTTCCGATACCAACATTCCCGTTCGCAGCAATTCGCATCCTCTCTGTATTGTTCGTGCCGAAAAGCATGACGTTGTTTTCGTGATTCCACACGTAGACTGCGGCGCCGGCATCAATGCCGCATAAAAACCCATCACCCGTGGTCGTCCCAGTGGTCGTGTTCTGGAAAAGTAAAAATGCTTCGTTTGCCGTAGTATTGCGAATGCGGGTCCGGAAAGTGCCTGCGCCACTAGAAACATCGAGCCGATCTAGGGGGTTAGTTGTTCCAATGCCAACACTCCCGTTCGCAGCAATTCGCATCCGTTCGGCATTGTTCGTCGAGAAATACATGATGCCGTTTTGTTGGTTATTGAATTCAATATTCGTACCATCCCCGGCCAAATACCCCTGACGACCGAATGCGGTGCCTCTTCCTAAATTGAGGATGAATCCCGAAGTAGCACCTCCAATGGTGGTTGTCCCGACCACATCTAATGCAGTTACCGGACTTGATGTTCCAATGCCAACGTTACCTCCCGATGTTATTCGCATTAGCTCAGTACCTGTTCCATAATTACCATTCCAAAACTGTAACGCTCCGGTAGATTCGGCAGTTATATGAAAGTTATTTGAAGAAGTTGCACTATTTCCAATCTGAAGACTACTAGCAACATCAAGACTAGCATACGGAGATGTTGTGCCTATGCCTACTTTACCAGTCGATGTTATTCTTACCTTTTCCGCAAATCCCGTGCCAGTTTTAATTACAAGATTATCTGATGTTCCTATTGTTCTAATGGAATTTGTGATGACATCACCAGAAGATGAAAATCCGCCTGAGTTTATAGTTCCCGTAATATCAATATCAGTTCCCCAGAGTTTTCCTACCCTACTTCCCGATGCACCAATGTCATAAGTTGAATTTGGTATGAATGCTGCATTTGTTCCATTTGCTATGCGCCATTGATAAGCACCGCCATTTGAACCAAGATATAATGCTTGTCCAGTTCCAGAATTTAATTGATTTCCAAAAATCTGGGATAATGCAGTACTAGTAGCTCCAAAATTTTGACTATTGGCAGTAGAAGGTATTAAGTTTCCTCCGCTATCTAGATTCCATTTTGTTGCGCCGCCGGCTGCTAGAGCTAGTGTGCTATCTGAGGTAATCTTTCTAGAAAATGTTTCAGCTAGATTGAAGCCAGAGCGTCCTATCTTTAATTGATTGTTGATCAGAGGTAACAAATCGCCAGATGAACCATTGACCCCTTCTATTTTCCAATAGTCAGTTCCTCGTGCTTTAAACTTTATACTGGCATCGTGAGAAGAAACAAACGGTACATCGGTAAAAATTCCTAATCCGGAATCTGTATCAAATTCAATTCTGGAAAAACTAGCTTGGGTTGCCGTACCTTGCGATAGAAATAATTTTGAAGGTATTGTGGAGTTTGTGCTATGTACGAAAACACCTAGCGTTTCACTGGCAAGAACTGGCAATTCTTGTAATGATGGTGTCGTATCATCACTAACTACAAGTTTATTAATCCCTTTATTTCTGGACATAGTAATCCCTCTGCTACAATGTTATTTGCACTTCTATTTATAGTGCGACAGAAGTGATTGCCTGATATCTAATTGTAGCTGCCCAATGTACTGTGTTGGTTGGATGTCCAACTACCATAACTTGTACATTAGTACCTGATACTTGTACGAATGCATTATAATCAGAACTGTCCGTACCAAATATGTTTTGTTGTATACCAACTAAAGAGGTTGCAATTACATTTCTCTTGGCACCGCCCTTTATGTTTATCCAACAATTTTCATCAACACTTACATTCAATCCTACCATATCAACTTCAAACCAAATTGCTGAATTTGCAACACCAGATGGAACATTCGGCAATTCAAAGTTCCAAAGTATTGTTGGTGATGAATCGGTAGTCATTACTGCATTAGTTAAAATGTGATGACTGGATTGTGTAAAACCTGAATGTGTTTTTAGCTCAATTTGTGAAGAATTGATATAAACTATAGGATTATCCGCAACTAAATTTTTTACATATATTGCTTCGCATTTATTTGAAGGACTTCCTATGGTTATATTATTTGCTAGTTTATCTCCTGTTATACTAGCTGTATCCACTGTTTTGATATCAGATCTTTCTACTGCGTGCACATAAATGTCAACTATAGAGGTCACGCTTGGTGCTGAATTGAATATGATTGTATTTCCGACTTTAAAATCTGGCGAAACATTCAAGGTCCAATCACTTCCAAACTGTAAAGGTATTTTATTTAAAAATACCGTCATACCTTCTTCTCTTAATAGTCCAAGATCAGTAGGTAAAAATCCTAAACTAGAAAGATCGAATGTTGTTGTACTTCCATTCAAAGTTGGCGCTTCTAATCGTATTCGTAAACAATAATTTCCCGAAACAGCGGGAACAGAAATTTCTCTACCCAAATAAACAATATAAATTCTTTCGCCGAGTAGTGGAGGATATGAAAATGCAATTTTTCTTCCGCCTTCAATTAAACCATATGAAAAGTTTGGTTCTTGTACGACACCATCACTAATAACTAAAATCGAAGATGAATGTCCAACTTGATATGTTAGTGTAAATTCAGTCGTAAGACCGTCTGGAGAAATAACTTGTTTCTCAAAAACTCCGTATGCTGCTCCCGAACCTAGATACTTTGCCATATTTTAAATCTTTATAATATAATTTAATACTATGTATGGTGGGTTTGCGGAGAAACTTGTTCCGGGCCCTGGCGCAGAAATCTGTCCTGTGGTATTTGTAGATCTACCTAAAGATGTGATATTACTATCACCAGAAACGCCTCCTGTAACCTTTCCTATCTTACCAGTGAAAGATCCTGTTGGATGAGTATGCTCTCCGTTACTTGAGCTATTACCAGTAAATAGAGGAATATCTATCTCATGCTGGTGGTTAGACGTATTTTCTTTTGGTACCGTACCCCTTACTACGTGATCGTGTGTAGAACCTGTTGTGCTTATTGTCGTGGAAGATAAGTTGTGTGTATGTGTAGCACTTTCTGTTGTAGTTGTTACTGTTAAATCGTGATCGTGATCTCCATCATAATTCGCCGAATTGTCTCTTAAATTTTTATTGTAAGGCAATCCACTATTTACGGTTCCGATCACAAAGTGATAACTGCTCGATGAACCAATACTTCCGGCACGTTCAATGGCAATTGTTGAAACGGAGTGTGTATGATTTGCAAGTCCAGTTGCGGCTTCCGTAATTGCATCGGCGGCGTGTGTATGACTAACTGAATTTGCACTAGTGGTTCCTGATATTCCGTGAGTGTGTGCAGGATTTCTAGCAGGCGACACCCCCGTATAGGTTGCTGTCAATTGTTCCGATGATGCGAAAACTTTTCTGGTAATGTCAGATGTATCACCTACGTTACCCAGAAAATGCTCGTGAGATCCCTGCGATGCCGATGTTGGAAATGAGGAATGTTTGTGTAATATTGACGTACTATGATCACCAGAATTTACAGTAATGGCTAAATTTGATCCATTTGATATGTTATGTTCGTGATGATGAGCAGGTACTAAATGAGTGTGTGAGTCATCGTGTGTATGATCGGGCAATTCGTGAATATGATCAAACTGCCCACCCGTTGCGCCCAGAATATTCGTAGGTGCTGATGCAGATTTACCGATAGGAATTCTTCGTCTTAAATCTGGAACATTAAAACTTGTTCCGGCAACGCCTCCATATTTTACTCCTATAACGCTATATAACGAAGGATACAAGCTAGACGAATAACTTGATCCATCACATAATAACCAACCTGGCGGTGCGGTTTCACCACCAAATTGTATTATACCACCTATAGGAAAACCAAACTCAAGTAATTGTACTCTATCTTCTAGATCTGATATGTCAACTCCATCTACAACTCCACCAACTGTTATATCGCCAGTAACGTTTAGTGTAGGTGTTGATATATTTCCCGAATCGATGGTGATCGATTGACCAACAACGGATTCATCAACTTTAATTGGGCCATTTAAATGTAATTCTTTAAATGGGTTTGCAGTAGTACCCAAATCTTTTGGCGATGCTGGAATGATATCACCATTAATACTAAAGTTTGTTGGTGATGTTAAGACCACAGAATTTGACGTATTCAATTTTACCAAATCAACGGCAGTTCCAGAGGAATTTTTTGATCTTAATGCTTGATTGTTATTCAGTAAAATTTTACTGCCATTTACCGCATCGTCGGCAATTTTACTTGAAATGACTGAACCATCTACTAATTTTGCAGTGCTTACTGAATCATTTTGTAGTTCATAAGAACCTACCGAACTAGGAGGAACTACCAGTGCACTTTGATTTGGCGAGTATAGTGCTCTTCTGGAAACTGTAGAGAATCCTAAGTGTAGAATTCTTATTATTTTACCAACAGCGGGTGCAACATCAAATGTTATTCTGTCGAAAATTCCAGAACCCGATGAAGTTTCTGTCAAAGACCAAGTTCCTGAAGAGAATCCTAAACTATCACCATCTACTATCACACCATCAACGGTAACTAATAATGACTTAGAATCTATTGCAGGTTGTGAAAGTGAAAAATTAAATTGTGAACCCGTTCCGGTATGTCTATCAACTACAAAATTTCTAAGATTTTGTTGTAATTGATCTGGACCCACAGAACCGGCAGTAGGAACAAAATTATATGTCGCTTCTCCCCTGTGAAGAACATAAATTTTTTCTTCTTCTTTTGGTGCTGAACTAAATCCAATTTGTTTATTATATAAAGATCCTATACCAGAAATTGTGTAATCTGTTCCTGGTTGTAGAACTTCCCAATTGTCATAATATCCGTGAATTATTTCTACGTTTACATCACCGCTATCTGCTGGTAATATATTTCCATCGACTGTTATAGAAATATCAGTTCCATTATAATCTACCGCTGTAACTCCATAAGTTCCTAAGCTATCAACGGATGATGGACCAGCAATTATTAAAAAATCGCCAGGAGCAAATCTTGATAATGCTGCTGCTAAATCTTGATCTGTTGTTGAAATTTGATCACCTAAAACATTATTTTCAAAAACTAAATTTGTTGTATTTTTTACTACCGATCTAGTAATGTATTTCTGTCTAATTACGGTTATGTTTTCTTCATAACCGCCTGGCACTTCTTGTGATAAATCAAAAATTGTTTTTGTACCATCAGGTACAATATCATCTCTGGTATTTGGACCAAAAATTAGAGGCGATTTTGCATTTCCTATGTAACTCATTATTTCATCCTTATGTGTTTACGTCTTCTATTAAAGAACTTTGCACATCAAATAAAATACCAGCGGATTCGGATTTAACTTCAACATAATCTCCAGATTCTAAAACTAATTTATTACCTTCGATCAAACAAGGCAAAGCACTTCCTTCTGGAACTGGTGCGCCCTTTACGGTGTATGTTGACACACTAGCGGAACTATCATAAACTCTAACAGAAACCTGACCACCACCATTTATGGATGCGACACTAATATGGATAAAATAACTAGTCTTACCACTAGGCGCCGTGTATAACGTTTGCCAAGAAGCACCAACATCTTTCAAATTTGCATTTTTAAAATTGCTGTTTATTGCCATATATTTTTCCTATTAGCTCATCGCTATTGCTCTAGCAAGTAATAATCTATCGTTCTCTAGTGAGGAGAAAATTGAATTGATTGCAGAAACTAAGTTTGGTTCCGCTGCTGCAATAAAATTAGGATCAGTTTTAATCCTAATGTCCAAAAGATCAAGATCGCCTATCGCAACTCCCAATTCATTTGTTTTTTCCCACCATAATTTTACGGTGGCGTAATCGGGAACTTTAATTTCTGCCATTTAGTTTCTCCAAAACTTGTAATAAAAGATCCTTCATACCAAATAATTCTGATTTTATATTTTCAACATCTTGCTGTAGAGTATTTATCTCATCTTTTTGTATTTGTTTTTCTAAGTTTTGCCTTTGTCTAACATTTTTCATATAACGATATTTTTCGTATTCAACTTCATCGACATTGAGTATGGCATTACTCCTAGTGTCACGAACTAGACTGTTTTGATCCTTAACTTTTAGAAAAATCTCTTTAGTCATATTATTCGTCCAATGCTATTACCTGTAAATCCTTAACCTTTACTGGTTTACTTGAATTATTTCCACTCAGTACCAATTTGATGGCAAAGGCAGTAAATTGTGGTAATAATCTTTCTTCGTATTCATAGTATGAGAATGTTACATCATCACTAGCCGCAGTTGGTAATTTTAGATTTAGTGGATTCATTTCAATATAAGGAATGTCATCGAACGTTCTAGGATCATCAGGTCCAGAAAGTTTTGCGTAAACGGTTACGCTTTGTCCGTCTTGTATGCAACCTAAGAAGTTTACCTTTAATGCAGTAGAAGGGTTTTTCAAAATCACCCTCTTTGTGATATAATTACACGGCGAAGTTGCTCCTATAGCAGTTTCGCCTGAGAAGAAGTCTTCAATGCCCAAAACCGTTATGTTCGTAGGCGAAAGATCGGTTTGAACATCAAATTTAACTTCTATTTGTAACTTATATTGTTTTGATATCGGATCATCTAATAATTCTTCAATTCTAGAAATTTCATAAGTTGAATCATTTTTGCCCGTACCAGAATTCATTACCTTTATGTACTGTCCTGGTTTCATGTTTGCCAAAACTGATTTACCTACACTTCTTGCCACATCATAGGATGCGTTTCCGGTAGAACCGAATCCTGTGCAAGTTACTATATCTTCATACAGATAAATTGTAACATCACTTGCAGTTAGCGTAGACAGATTAATACCATCTTCAACTGTTATTTTTAAATTGGGTAGTGATATTATCGAATCAACAACCCTTGTAATAATTGGAGTTTTATTTGGTGAAGTTAATTTAATCAGAGATTGTTTAGGAATTTCAGCTAATGCGGCAATTGCACCAGAATTATTGATTGTGAATGAATTTCCCGTAACCGTTATTGGTACATTAGACGCAACAGGATATGCCTCGTCTGCAAAATTCCATACATCTAGTGCAGATGAATAACACTGTACACTCTCACCAGAATTTATAGACCAATTCTTATCAACTGTTATTGTATTTCCTGTAGTTGATACGCTTACAACTTTTCTTAGATTTTTTGCAGTTACACCTTGTATCAAAACATAACCGCCTACGTGAAAATTGTTCTTGTCTGCTACAGTAATTTGATTTGAAGCGCCAAGTGTTACTGTTGAATCTAGTTTAAATCCAAAGAAAACATAGTCCGTGGGTTCCGTAAAACTTTTGTAAGTATTTGGATTTGACAAAGTTTCAGGTCCAACGAGACCTGGATCTGATACTTTGTTTCCTATTATGTTGCAAGTAACTCTCTCCACATCGATTATAGGAGTCAAATTTTCATTTTGACTCAATAGCGTTGCTTGCACAAACAAACTTTTTGACGCACCTACTTTTGAAAGTGTTGGATTATCTTCAACGCCTGGTGTGTTCATTATTCCATTAAATGTAGAGTCTATAGTCCATTCACCTTCGTTTGCTCTACCACATATTAATTTTGGCGATTGAAATTTAATCACGTTATTTTTCTGACAAAATTCAAACTCTTCTTCCAAAGGTAAAACATAAGGTTCATTTGTAGAATCGCCGTGTACACCAGATCCAGAACAAATTCTATATGAATAATCTACGACTGTACCTTCAAGTATAATATCATTAATACCAAATTTCATTTCATCAACTTGAATATCGGCTGTAGCAAGAATTAAATCACCACCAGTCGAATAGTTTGTTGTGGTTGCATCTACTCCAACGTCTATAGCATAACTATCAAAGTCTAAAACTACCACCTCGTGATACTTATTTACAGAATCTTCCGATTCTGTGTTAATATACTTTGAATCTATACCACCTACATTTGAAGTTACCCCCATTATTTTAACTCTTGGCTTTTTGATGTCATTAAGTCTATTTCTCATTCCGTGATTTTTATGTCTAACTTTTATTATGCTAGAACCCGCCTCAACTTTAAATGGATTTTTTGGCAACAAATCAAATGGTATTTGTTCATTGGCAAAAGTAATAAGAGGTCTCTGTTCTATGTCAAACTTCGCTTGATGTATTTGAAACATCAAGTCAGAGGCTTCCACCACGCTCCAAGTTGCCGAGTTTGAAGATTTGAGAAATTCGCCAGCATATGATTCCGTTCCCTTAACTATGTCACTCGCCGTACCCGCTATATATTGATTATTAGTTGCATACCAAACTTCATACTCATCCGATAGTGCTGTTATTACAATTGCAAAAGAAGTACCATCTTGTATGTAAACTGGATAGTCAAATTCAAAATAAGTGCCGACGAAAGAATTTACATTCGAGGCAGATAATTGATCAACATCACCAAATTCTTGAAATCGATTATTCGCATTTATTGTCAACATTTTTTGCAATTTGGGGTCCCAAATTAACTGCCTATTACCATTGGATTGAAAAACTTGCTGTTCTATTGTTTTATCTGCGATAACATCACCATTTTCATCTTTTATAGGTACTTTCACCGTGAGTATACCTTCTCCACCATCCTGTTTACCTTCGGTTACACTAGAAAATTCTACCTCGTTAATAACAATTTCATCTGGATCTAAACTAACACGAGATCCAGGTATAACTCTGGGTCCAGGTACTCCAAGACCGGTTTCTCTGATATCAAGAACAACTGGAATTCCACCACTGCTTGGAATTGCTGTATTTTTTTTATACCTTGGTGTATATCTAAAATATAATGTAACACCGGATATAAAACAACCACCCGGCGAGTTAATCACGAAAGTTTCTGCTATAGGATCTCTAAAATAGGCTTTACCTAAGTTAATACTTGAGTTCACCGCTGTATAAATTGTGGCTTGTTCATCATATTCTACCGAAACTTCAACGTTTTGTGTTGACAAGATTTTTTCTTGAAGATCTTGAATAATACCAGAAGATTCAAACTTTTTTGATGCCCTCGAACTTTCTTCTGAGGAAATATCTTGCCTTGAATCCGATAGTTTAAATGTTCTACTACCCGTTCTAATCTTTGGATTATATTGATCCGCCGTAAATTTGGTACTACCGGAGGATGAGTGTAGAGATGTTTCTATACCATTGGGTAAGAAAAAGTATAATTCTAGATTTCCTTTTTGATCGGCCTTTAGTGGATATGCACCCGCTGCGTTTGCATCATTTCCCGTTTCTGTGTTTGGATTGAAGTACACCGTTGTACTTGTCCCTGTACCTTTCATAGCAGGATATTTCTTTTTAGTATTTGTATCTTCGACATCCCTGACCTTGTATAATGTCGGTGTATCCCTTTCTGGTATTGGCATAACTATTTCCGAACCTGCGGATTTTGGTATACACAAATGCGTTACATCCAACCCATCAAAAAATGCATACATCGCCGAATTAGGCTTCAACCCTTTGGCGGAAACGTGAATTATCTGACTTCTGCAATACTCGGCTACAGTAACATTCTTCACCGAAGAACCCAAAGAAGTTTTCGATTCTTCTGTTGTTGTTGAGAACCTTTTGCCTCTAGCGGTCAAGTCACTAGTAGACGTGGTTCTTGTATAATTAAATCTGGCCGCAGGCCAGGTGGCCTGAGGAGGATTTCTCTCAAGAGATAAAATTTCTTTTTCTAAACTTTTTATATCTTTATTAGTATCTTTTAATCCTTTGTCGTTTTTGTTATTTCCTACCTGACCAAGTAGTTCGGCCCTTGTTCTGTATAAGTTTTGTAGTTTTTTGTTTTTAGCCGCAAGTTTTTGCTGCCATTTCATTAATTCATTTGGTTTTCCTTTGTCATTGAACGCAGGAACTTGTATTGGAGGAAACTTCATTGTTTCCGGCTGTCCTTCTGTAGTAACCCAATCAGTTTGTTGAAAATTATCATAAACCGTACCTAAACCTTTTGTAAGATCACTTAATGCATCTGCCAATCCTGTGTCTAATTTTACTATGGCCGATTCTAACTGATTTGTTGTCTTGAAAACGTCATTATCTGGTGTCATAGTCATTTTGCCAGTGTGAAATATCATATTATATGGATTCACATTAATTGACGAAGATGCTAATCTTTGTGAAATTGTGACTTGACTTTCATATGGCAACATCAATAGATTTTTCTTTTTGATGTATCCAACTCTATCGACTTCTGTTATATTTTTGTCAAATCCTGATATGTTATTTTGATAAGGTTTTATCTCACTAAGTAAAACGGATCTTTCGACAAATGCCGGCCTTAGATTGCCAAGATTTGGATCTACACAGCAAACGTAATCAGAATTGTTCACGTCACCAACGGCGTGTGTTTTGAAATTATCTACCAAAAATCCGTGTTTAAATCTATCGTCTCCGTTGGCATCTTTGGTAACTAAAGATGCTGTATCTTTTTCCAACAACGACAATGATGTGTAATATTCAAGTCTTTCTATTCTTTTTTCAATTTTTCCAATATCACGCATCGTATATCGTCTATTTTCTCTAGGTGAGACGAATATACCCTTTGCATCTTCAGTCAATGCGGGTAATGTCAATTCTGCTATTACCATACCATCTAAAGGATCGTCCGGCAAAACAGACTGAAAGGCAGGAATACCTTCTTTTATTTTAAATTCGCCAGCATTGTTTATATACAACTTATCCTTTCTGTGTAAATAATAATCAAATTTCAGGTAAATTGTACGATTTGGTATGTAACTTATTTTGCCCTTGAATGTACCATCGGCGTCTTTGGTCGATCTAAAATCTAAAACATCTCTCAATGAATATATGAATCCGGCATCTGAGGATTCATACTTTGGTATATCAAAAATTGAAACGGCAGCACCACCTTCTCTGATATATGATTCTACGCAAAAATATGTACCTTCGCTTCCGTGTTCATAACTATCAAAAACTACAGCTATTTTTCCCGTTGGTGGTTGTGCGCCTTTCTTGAGAGAGATCGAAGCAATGTCATAAAACATATCTCTTTGTCCATTGTCCAATTCATATCTATCGGATATGTCCAAATCAAGTGATGTAGGATCTGTTGAGAAATCTGCCGCCATATAAATGGCTTTTATTTTTATCACATCCTCTTTGTCAAGCATTACCTTGCTCAAATCTGTATTAGTTACGCTCCCTGCTATTTTGAAGTTTGATCCGAGCGAACTATTTTGATAGCTACCCAATTTTAATGTTTTGATTCTAGGTCCTCCGGCAATGTCACCTTCTATGGCAACCGGAACTATACAAACTATGGAATCGCCAGGAGTAGTTTCATAAAATTCTATAACCGCTTGTCCATTACCGCTAGATGTAGTAGTAATCGTTACACCATTTTGTGCGGGAGTTAATTTTTCTCCTGTGCCTTTACTACAGAAAAACCATTCCGTTGAGTTGTATGACGTAAATATTCCTCTGTTCAATGAAATCGTAATTTTATCATCCGTTGGTGCCAAAACAAACAACATTTGTGTTTCATATAGTAATTCAGTTTGATCTATAGATTTGATGTATCCTTTGGGCATTACAGCAAATAAATTAGATAAATGTTGATTTTCAAGTTCAGAATATGCTTTGGAAATTGAAACATCTGTAAGTGCAACATTCTTTGATTTTTCTGCGCTAAAACTTGCGTTAGTTAATGGAGAATTAAGAACGTAAAAATAAGTAGATTCTCCTGGCGGCAGTCCTGATTCGGGATCAACATCTGGCGTATGCACCAAACAGTCATTCTTGGATAGTTGTTGCGATGGATCTGTTCTCCAATATGACTTTTTACCCGTGACGGCTTTATCAATAAATGTGGCGGTTGTTGATACTGTTGTTCCTATTAGCGGATCTTCAAACAATACTGCATCACAAAAGAATGTGCCGGTTGATGTGGGTCCAGAACCAACAGAACTTTGATATATTGATTGCACATTATCAAATGTGTAACCATCTTTCATTTGAATATCCATCAAGTGTAATGAATACTTAGCACCGCCGGTTTCGTCTTGTGAATCATAAGAAAAGAATATTGGTCTGGCGGTTCCTATACAATATAATGACTCAAAAGTTTTTTCGGGTGTACCTATCTCTGTATTTTCTTCAAATTGTAAACTGGATGTACCTATTTTAAGGGAACCTACTATGGATTTACTGGTGGAATCTTTTGAATTGAGTATGAAATTCTTGTTTTTGTTTACAGTGCCATCAGAACCAACCTTAACATATATCGATTTATTTGTTACGGTTTGATCTACTGCCATGTCGGAAATTCTGGTCCATGATCCAGGGTTCACGACTACATAAATGCCATTTTTTGAAGAGTCGGTCTGATTCTTTACAAGAACTCTATCACCAGCAACGAGCGATACGCCGTCAATGGTGAGAAGTCCTGAAAGACTTGTGATGTTTGCGGTACTAGCAACACGAACGTCATATTCGGTGCTCACTTTCGCTGGTGATATTGGTACGTTGGTACTATTCATAAACGCCTTGCGTCTACTGAATAGTAACATTTTGGCAAAAGATTCATTCGTTGATGCAAACTCTGAATTACCCCAAGCTATTGCGGGCAAACCTTCAACATTATTTACTAAAACATACGGACCTTTTGGTCCGGAACAAACCTCTAAATTACTCGATTGATAATCGACGGCTTTCCTGCCTACAATTCTACTTAATGATAGCTTTTCTATTTCGTAACCATTAACGTATGCCTTTCCTGGATCTATGTCATATACCACACGGTCACGACAAGCTGCTAAAAATTCCTGCTCACTTGCTCCGGGCAAAAATTCACCATTATATGGATGTGAACTATCTAAACCCAGAAGATCCTTACCAACTTCCCTAGCGACTGTTGAGCTTTTTCTCTTCAGCATATCCCTAGTGTAGATACCTTTTCCACCGCCTTCGTTTAAAAATTCATTACACACGACGATGAATGGTTTCAAAGAATAGTTTCCAGATTCGTCGAATGTTCTTCGAGCCATTTCATCTCTGATTAAATTGTAATCAGTTCGATCAGATGGTGGCGTTTGTGGGATACCGTCGATCAACCTTATCAATTCAATGAAATTGTTACTTGTCAACTTTTTGGTTGTGATTCTGTCGATTTCTTTTGAAATTAGTGTTAGATCGATTTTTAGTCGATGTGCACCAGGAGCTGCATAATTTGGCGAACCTTGTGCATTATCTAACAAACTTTCATCTTCTTCTGATGTCACTATAGAAGTTTCTACCAACAATCCAATGCTTGCCGTAGGAAACGTTTCTTCTGGTGCAATAACTATTGACTGTTGCTTGACTGCCGCAAAATATCCATTGGTGAAATAAACACCAGAATTTATGTTAGCTCCCGTACCTACACCGATGCAACTTTGGTCTTCAATTACTTTCAATTTTATTCCAGTCTCTAACATTTCAGGATTGTTTAAATGAAGAACCTCTCCAGATAGAAAAGTCTTTAGAGTACCTGGTATACCACCCGTAGAAGGATCGCCGGCTGAAGTATATTTGATGTATAATCTGACAATGCCATTATTATCTGGCGATGTATAATTAACTATTTTGGCATTAACACCTGTTGAGCTGTAAAGCATACCGCCAATAAAAGTAGACTTTATTGCTAAATCATCTTTAAAGTAATTACTGTTATCGTAACCACCTCCGTTGACATAAATTTTTACATATGTGTAATTTGTATCATAAGAAGACAATCCTGGTATGACCATAGCACCTTCTTTGAAGAAGTGCCTTCCCATTCTATCGATTTGTTTTTGAAATATGGTCTGTAGTTGTGTTAATTCTCTTGCTTGTACGGCGAATCGAGGTCTGAATAGTATTTGATAAAAATCTTTATCCTCAGAATAATCATCAAAGTAAGGCGCATTTTTGAGTTTATCTTTTATGTCGGTCATAATAAAATTCCGCTAAAGTGTGATTTTGTTATATTTAGTCGATAATAACCGAGATTATTTTTAGTAGATTTTTATGTTCTAGAATATTATTTGTATAGTGTATCATATACAAATTAAAATTCTATAATAACTTTTATGGTTTCAGTTTGATCTGGCGATCTTAAAATAGGTCTACGATTTTCAAAATAAATTATGTCGCCACTATATTTTTGGACTTCTGGATTCACTATTGCGCTAATTGTGGCAGAAGCACTTCCAGAAATTACCGAGTTTCCTACATTAAAGTTTTCGTAACCAGTTTCTGGTATTTGGACAAATACTAAATCTTTATTAGTACCGTTATCTAATACCTCTATTAAGAAACCCTGTGCGACCCCTGGCGTTTGCTCTACCAATATACTATCAAGAGCAAAGGTACTTGATGTCGAGGTAACAGTGAGTCTCGAACTGGCACTTGCTGTCGACCCTGAAAAAATTGTTCCAGAAGATCCGAATGTTTCTGGATTTCTAATAATGCCAATTTGTCTATAATCATTTGATATTGGAAAATCGCCAGAACCTTCTGAGTAAGTTAAATCGACATTGAGCATAACATAGTGTCCGCCCAATTCTTCGACAGGATCTGCACCGTGACCCTGACTTGGTGGTAAAACAACAACGACCTGTGCCAAATTACTTCCGCTATTTGCTCCGGTAACAGTTGCGGTTGCGTAAGAATAACCAGTTCCTGCATTAATTAATGATACCGATGTTATTCCATTTGGTGATGAAAAATTTACATTTGCCTTTGCTCTAGCACCCGTACCATCGCCGGTGATATTTACTGTAGGCAAAACTTGAAATTGAGAAGTTAAATCTATAGATAATGTAGATTCTAGAACGAATTCTTTAGTAGATCCTAGATAACTTATAACCTTGGAAGAACTTCCTGCTCCGGTCCCCGATACTATCCACACAGTAGCTCCTGCATACCATCCATTGTTGGTAACGGCAGAAGAGCTAGTTGTTGAAATGGATTGATTTGGTCCCACTAATCCTATACTACTCACAGTAGTTGTGTTTAAAACTCTATTATATTGTGTTCCGGCATTGATGACTTGAATGGAATCTATTACTCCATTATTTTGAGCACCTTGCTGTACATCCCATTGTGCCGAACCATCGTCAGACTCTAGAGTTTTGACTGGCATCCAATGATCGGTTAAATATTTTAATGCATCGCCAGTTTGTATGGTGTACATATATTTCCACCTATAACCATCAGCTAAACTTATAACTAGCAAAGGATTACTTTCATCCGTTACGGGTTCTATTGTAGATTTAACGCCGCCATTGTTGGACAAACATTTAAAAACTTGAAAATATTGATTCATTGCATAAATGTTTCCTGGCGTGTAACCATTGGCATTTCCGCTCGTAACTTCACTGGAAGTTGGATGCTCGAATATGTGCGGATCTTGGTCAGAATATGCAACATAAACTGTATTTCCTGTTGCGTCCCAATTCCATCTAGGGATAACAAAAGAAGAATTATTAGGTGTAATTTTTTTGAGACCCATCATTCCGTCCCAAATTCTTCTTTCACTGTATAGCGTATCTTCCGGAACATCGGGTATTAAATCGGCGTTGGTGGTTGCTGTGTTCCACGGTTGTGGTCTACTTACAAATAAATAATGCGTATCTGCACCTACAGAAGAGTCTTCTATCGCATCTTTAAATATGCGAGCCTGCATGAATCGAAATTTATTAGTTATTATTGCAACCATCGAACATTTCCTTAAAATGTTATTATGTCATTATTTAGTATTGTTTAATTACGTTTAATTGCGGCCGCCTGTCCTTGACCACCGCCTGATATTAATAACCAATCAGTATCGGTTCCTATTTGAGTAAATGTTAATACGTTAGTATTTTGACGTACGCCCAGTCCTAGAGGCGACTCACCATTGTCGTATCCAGCCGCCCATAGTGTGCCGTCCGTTTTAATAGCAAATGTCGATAAATCTCTACCTTCAATTAATCTCCAATTGGTATCAGAACCTATTTGTATAGGAACGAGCGAATTGGTAGTTGTTCCGTTTCCAAACACTCTGTAGTTATTCCAACCCCAAGCCCATAATGTTCCATTATTTTTAATTGCAAATGTATATTGATTTCCTGCATATATTTCTTTCCAATTGGTATCGGTTCCTATTTGTATCGGAGATGTTTTTTGTGTTGTTGTACCATCGCCGAGTTGGCCGTAAGCATTATACCCCCAAGACCAAAGCGTTCCGTCACTTTTCAATGCTACGGTGTGTGAATTACCTGCGGAAACTTTCATCCAGTTTGTGGACGCTCCTATCTGAACTGGCGAATTTCTTTGAGTGGTACTATTATCACCAAGACGACCGTTATCATTATTCCCCCATGCCCAAAGAGTTCCATTAGCTTTGATTGCAAGTGTGTGTAACGAACCCGCCGAGACAGAAATCCAGTTACTATCACTTCCTATCTGAGTAGGTGAAGTTCTTCCGCTTGTATCTCCTACTCCCAATCGACCATATAAACCGGCGCCCCAAGCCCAGATTGTTCCATTGCTTTTAATTGCAAGACTATGATTGTCACCTGCCGAGACAGAAATCCAGTTACTATCACTTCCTATTTGTACAGGAGTTCCATTTGCATTATTGTTTGTGGTTGTACCTTTTCCTAACTGTCCGTTGGTGTTTAATCCCCAAGACCATAGTGTTCCGTCCAATTTTAGCGCAATCATATGTTGGGAACCTACGGAAATATCTTTCCATTTTACCCCACTACTAATTACGGTAGGACTCAATACATCAGCATCTAGCGCATCAGTTTGATATGTACCGTTTCCGAGCACACCATAACGTGCATCACCCCAAGTGTATAATAAACCATTAGAACCTAATAATTGAGTTTGTCCAAAGGCCTCTCCGGATTCAATACCAGATGAAATTACACCCTGCCACGGAACATTGGAATCGACTAAGAAAATTGTATGATATCCGCCACTCGCAATGTGCACTATATTATCTGGTGTAGGAATTTGAACGGGAGACAATCGACCAGTTGAAGAGCCATCTCCTAATTGGTAATTAGAATTTACACCCCAGGCGTATACGGTTCCGTCTAATTTTATTGCGTGATGATGATCACTTGACTCCGGTGCCAAATATTCCCAATCCGTGTCGCTTCCAATTTGTGTAGGAGAAAGATATGTAGTAGTATTTCCTTGTCCAAGTCCGCCGTTAGCTCCATATCCCCACGACCAAAGTGTTCCATCGGTTTTTAGTCCAACGCTGTGAAAGTAACCTGCCGTAACAGTTTTCCAATCTGTGTCAACTCCTATTTGTGTTGGTATTAATCTTGAAGTACCACTTGTTCCATCTCCAACCTGTCCGCTATCATTATATCCCCATCCCCAAAGTGTTCCGTCAGTTTTAATTCCTAATGTGTGTCGATCTCCTAGTGCTATCTTGTCCCAATTTGTGTCGCTGCCGATCTGAGTAGGAACGTTTCGACTGCTAGTAGTATTATCGCCTAATAGTCCGTAAGCATTATATCCCCATCCCCAAAGTGTTCCATTGGATTTTATTGCCATGTTGTGAAATTCACCGGCAAATATTTTTGTCCAATCTGTATCGGTTCCGATCTGAATTGGTGATGCACTAGGATTGCTTGTACCATCTCCTAATGATCCGGTATTGTAAGTTTGTCCCCAAGCCCATAGTGTGCCGTCCTCACGAATTGCAAGAGCATACTGATATCCGCAACTGACCGCTTTCCAAGTATATCCGATTCCAATTTGTATCGCTGGTGCAACGGTAACATCATCAAAACTACCATTACCAATTGCTCCTACGTTTCTTCCACATGACCAAAGTGTTCCATCGATTTTGATGAATAGTGTATTTCGTTCTCCGGCGGAAACTTGAGAATATTCACTAATGGAGGATATTCCAATCGTGATCGAAGTCGCACCAACAGATGTTACTCCAAGTTGGCCATTGGCGTTCCAACCTACTCCATATGAACTTAATACGGGTTCGACATCTAGTTGTATGGTAGAGCCGAATGCTTCTCCTGTACTTATACCATTACAAAAAATAGGTTTAGGTGATGTTACATCTAAAATTCCACCACTTTGAAATGCGTGTGTTTGTATTCTATTCCATTTTAAATATGTTGTGAGCCTTTGGGGTATTGTGCTAATGTTCGTGGAAGGAGAATCGCTCAATAGTCTAGCACCCGAACCCCAACCCCACAATGACTTGTCTGATTTTATCCCATATGAATATGCAGCACCGTATGAAAATCCTGTAGCAATTTCCGTCCAATCACTATCGGTGCCAATTTGAATTGGTTGAGTTTTTGAAATTGTAGTACCATCACCTAATTGACCTGTGGTGTTATCTCCCCATGCCCACAGAGTTCCGTTCGATTTTATAGCTAAATGGTGTCCACTTGAAGTTGAGACATTAATGCAATTAAAACCTTGTTGTTCGTTTAGATAGTCAAGAGTTGTCCAAATTACATTATTAGATTCGTCGGTTATTTTTATTGCTATTCCACTTGGATTGTCGGGATTCGGATGTGGTTCATTGATATAAGAAGCTACAAGAACATGCGTTCCGGCGGTTAAAGTGATAGATATGTTTGAACTTGAACCGAAATTATTTGAAGAAGTCCAAGTCTGTCCTGCTATGCTATAAGATCCGAGATTATCGGCAGCATATTGAAAGTTATATGTTCCACTTGTCGGTATATCTATAGCAGTGGTAAATTGAAATGTTCCTATAGTATTAATATTTCCATAATTAATCGACCAATCATTCATGAATTGACCCCACGCATAGTGAGATGACTTAAACCAAGTAGGATCGATTAAAACCTTTGTTATGATCGTTCCGATTCTCCAAAGTGTTCCATCATTTTTAATTGCAAATGACGCATATCCACCTGCCGCTATAAAAGACCAATCTGTATCAGTGCCTACTTGAATTGGCGTTATTGAATCTACAGTTGTTCCATCACCAAGCTGACCTTCATGGTTTCGACCCCACGACCACAAGGTTCCATCAGACTTTAGTGCTAAAAAGTGATTAATTCCGCTGTCAAGACTTACCCAATCAGTATCGGCATTCAATAAGGTTGGTGCGGTATGCGTGGAAGGTTCGTACCAAACATAATGAGGCCATTGCCACAATGTTCCGTCATCTTTAATTCCGGCATTTCCGTAATTTCCTCCCCCAACGTACTGAACGCCTGTAATTTTGACAAAATTTGAATCTCTATTAAATGTTAAACCGGCAAATATATTATCTTCCCATAGTTGTCCATCTTGCTTGAGTGCCATCAACAATTCGCCACTACCAAATCCTCCTTTTAGTATAACATCTGAGTATGGTATTAAATTGTCTTCATTTATTGGAGTCGATTGTAATCTTGGTAGGGTTCCATTTGCAATATATCCCCAAGTATACAAAGTTTCTTCGGGAGGCAAAACTATCGGAGATAGACCAAGATCTATATTGACACTACCAAACTGTTCATTAGAATTTATAGATGAAGTTAAAATCGATGTTGCACCACTCAATACTGAAGGAATTCCAAATATTTCTTGCGTGTAAATGTTGATAGTAAATAACTTCTTCGATCCACTAGGAAAGGGTGATGCAGTATCGCATAAAGGATCTTTTAAAATTGGTTCTGGTTGTATCTTGGTTCTTAACCAAGGTTTCATCCAAAAATCACCAACAATGATATCAAAGAAATCTTTTATTTGATAATTTGCAAAATCGGTTTTCCAATAATTTGAATTGCCAGAATATAACAATCTATCTTCATCATTTCCGCCATTTGGCTTATATGTAAATTTAAATCTATCGATGCTGTTTAATGATGCACCATTTCTGTATCTGACTAGACTTTCTAGTTGATATTCATCGAGTTCAGGTTGTATGTTAGGATCGACTTCTAATTTTAATTCTACATCTAGCGGTTTAAATGAAATATCATTATACTCAACTTCGTTGTGCCAAGTAATCTGTAAATTATTTTGTACTTTCGCTCCACTTGAAATAAAGTTTTCACTTAAAAAGTTTCCAAATAATTTTAAACCGGATGGATGAATTAAATCTTTAACAAAAGATTCATAAAAGTCAAAAGATTCACTAACCTTGATTACATAAGAAAATTGTTGATAGTAAAAACTATCTTGTATAAATTTTGCATCACTTAATTTTCCATCATCATTTAAGAAATATCCTTTATATTTTATTATTGTACCAACTTGAGGAATTATGTGTAATTGATTATCACCATCCGGTTCGTAAACTAATATATTGTTGTAAGTTCTTTCACCAATTTTTACTTCACTAAATGCTGTTGGTGGTATTTTAAACCCTGGAGAAACAATATCAACTTTTGTTACATTACCTAAAGTATTTACCGTGGATACAGTGGCCTTAAAATCTTGAATATTAAAGTTTTGAAAATTACTGACTATCTCAGTTCCTATGGAATAGTTTGAACCTTTGTCGAATAATTTAAAACCAGTTACGCAAGTTACAGGATTTGCGAAAACGTTTGGAGCCTCATCGGAGTATAGAGTCTCGCCAGGATAGAATTCTCCCGTTATTGAACTTCTATTTAAAAATAACTCGTATACTACATTTAAACCTATCTCAAGTTTTATGGCATATTCAACAAATGCGGAACTTTGACTATTTTGCCCAATTATTTTTTTATTGATGAATGCAAATGGAGTATCTGCCGAATTGGTTGGCATCTCAACTCTAACAGAATAGTTTTGAATCCATTTTCCATCAGATGGTCGGAGCATATCCACACGAGGATAATAGAAATCAATTTCAGCACCTAATATTAATCTAAACAAATATTTGTATGCTCTTTCTGTTCCTTTTGCACCATAAAATTGCACAATGTTTTTTATGGCATTTTGTATCTTAACTCTATTGTTTGGATTTGCAGGATCTACGTATAATTCTTTAGGAAATCTAGACATCACTTCTTTTTGAAGTGAATGTAAAAATGGGTCTTCAGTTGTGTCAAGATCTTGCAATCTAGGTAGATCTTTACTTAATCCTAAAGCATTGCCTCTGATTTCCATCCATTCGTAATATTTTTCTAGAAAATCTATAAATCTAGGAAAATCAGATTGAACATATTGTGGCAATCTATGCTTAACTATTTTTGCTATGCTTTGAATTTGTCTCGGTTGTTTTATGACGGTAGGAGAACCGTGAACTTCTCCGGAAGCAATTGAAGAAGGAACTAAATTTTGTAAATTAACCTTTGGTGAGCTAACGACAGAAGCTGTCGAAATTGAGGATGGTTTAACGACACCAACCATCACATGGTTTGATGATGAAAATCCAGAACTTATGCCAGTGCATGTTATAGATTGTGACATTATCTATTCTCATTAATAACTTTAACTTTTACATCGGTCTGTTCAATTAATAACATTCTATTTCTACTTGCGAAAAAATCACCATTCGATGGCGTAGCATAGAAATATAGTTTATTACCACCATCACTCAATCCCTGTATAATTAGGTTAGATATTTGAATTGCTCCAGTTTCATAATTTATGGAACCTATGTTGTCATTTACTATAATTTTATTTGAACCGAACAGTCTGTACGCAAATAGTTTTCCATTACCATCGTCGGTTATAAATGTTTCAAAACCGTTGTATATAAATCCAGAACTTTTTATTGTTCTTATATCATGTAGTACATCACCCAAATCCAGCGAAGATTGGAATGAAAAATTATATTGAACTGCCACATTAAATGGTGGAGTTACGGCATATTTCAAGTAGACCGAAGTGATATTACTGGTTATTGAATCATCGGCTTGATCGATATATCTCAAAAGCGCACTATATCTAAAGGTAGTATCAAATCCACTCAACTTGTCTGACGCAAATTTATTTATCGACTCTCTAACGGAGTTTTCTATTTGACCAGAAGATTTGCTATTTTTTCTGCCTTCAAATCTAACCGTAGTTTCTATGCCAATATTCATATACTCTGGATCTACCATTTCAACTTCAATAGCGACCATATTTCTAGGTCTAATAATTGTATTAATAATAGATTCTTTTTCTATTGTATTAAAGGTCAATCCATTCTTTGGTTTGGCAGAAACAAAAACAACACCATACTTTGGTGGTGAATTGTCCTCACCTCCCCATACTCTAACGTGTTCTATTTGCGGATAGTCTTTAATTAGTAAAGTCTCGTAATCGGATTTTGTCACTGCTCTAGCTTGTGTATCATAATATAATGGTGCTTTAAATTTTACACTTTCTATAGTTTCTTTATCTGAACCATTTCTCAAAGATTCTAGTGTGGTTATTGATATGTACTGTGGTGGAATAGTAACGCTACTTGGCGCAGTCAAGCTGATAGTGTTAAACTTATTCAATCCGTGATATAATGGACCGTCAGTTACAAAATATGTTGCAGAGATTTGGTTGCCATCTATTAATTTTTTTCCTATAAACCCGTCACCAAAGTAGAGTTCCAAAAATTCATTATCTGCTTCTTGTAGAAAGTAAACATTGTCATTAGGACCAACTTCAGTTACATCCTTTGCTAAAGTCCAAGTGTCTCCTTGTGCAACACCTGAGTTTTGTAATATAGTAACAAAAAGTTTTGTACTGTCTATATTAGCATTTGGCAAAATGAATCTTTGAGTTGAATTTAATTCATTATCTACAGTAAATTTGTGAGTTATTTTTTTACCTTGATAGATATTCACCTCACCGGAATATTGCTGTACGCCACCAACTAACGTTGTTTTTGGAAGAACAACTCTATCAACTGTATAGAGTTGTACTGGTTGATTGGAAGATCTGGCGGTAAACTCGTGATGTAGTGGTACTATTATATACTCGGGGAATTGTGAAAAGTCCGAACTAGGTAATTTAACTGTTATATTAATTTTTGCATAAGGTGCCCTAATGCTAGTTGGAATATAACCCAAAGATTTAGCTCTTGAAATCACATTATTTCTCAATATGGCAGTATCTAGAAAAGACTCGTTGGCAATCATATTTGAATAAAATGCGTTGTAACCTGTATTATATGCAAGAACATCTAATAGCAAGTTTATTCCAGAACCTTCAAAATTGTAATCCTGAAACTCTGGTTGATTTCTTAAAAAATCTTTGAGATTTTGTTTAATCTGCTGAAAATCCAATTCAGTGAACTTTTTGATTGTCATTTATCGGACCCTTTTTAGTGAAAATGTAATCTGCTTCGATTCGGTTTCTCCAACTATGTAGAACTGAATTTGTAACACCAAAGTATTTTGATTTAGCAGATTTTTTGATGGTGGAGACATAACCTGTATTGATTGTATTTTAACTCTAGGTTCATAATCACGAATGGCCTCTTGAATCTTAGTTTTTATGATGTGTTCTGTCTGTGAATCGTACTGTTCAAACAATTGAGAAATTACATTTCCACCGAAATATGGATTATAAAACTTTTCATAAAAATTAGTAGATACAATTTGTCGAACAGCTCTTGCGATGGCCCTATCACCTCTAAGTGGTATCAAATCGCCTGTGTCTGGATGTGGAGTGAAAGATAGATCTAAATCGCTATATCTTCTTTTTTCTAGAGCCATAAACTATTGATGCCTAAACTAAAAGTCTTACGACTTTTATTTATACTAGGATCAAAAAATAGTATGACCAACAGAACATTACATAAACATAGAAAGAATTGACTGTAAAAAGTGACGTAAATAAAAATTTACTGTTCAATATCGATTCTGTATGATATGCATAAGACAATACGAATAGTGCTAATGATTTTACCAGAGATAATCCAAACATTGCACCAAGGTGATAGCAGAGAAATTTAACTAATGGATTACCTTCGATTTCCACAGATCCGTGGTTTAATATACCAAAATATGTAAAATTCATATCCAAAAATTGAATGATGAGTAGCGATATTATAAGTGTTTTGTTTAATTTTTTAATCATGTCTAATTTTACCATCATATACTAAGAATTCACGAGTATTGTCGGCTATTATAAATTGTTTTGGATAATCTTTGGCATATTTTGAAAATCTATAATGATCTCTGCCGCCGTTAGCATTACCGGCAAACCTAGGTCTTTCGATGACATTACCTCTTCTATGTTTCGGTGCCGTGACTTGCCAAGTCACCGTGTCGCCAGGTCCATGTGCATATTTTAAATCGAATGTTTCTAATTGTCCGGTCGGCAACGCTTCATACATTACGATAGGACCATTACCAGGCGGTACGAGAACAACAGGCTTGCCATCACTATCTGCCTTTGGTTTGTACAAATAGTTTGATTGTGTCGGATCATAATCACCGTTTGAAAATCTGATTATGAATCCAGGTTTAAAATTTGATGCGACTGGTTCTTCCTTTTTGTCGTCAACTTCAGGTATAAATGGAGGTTCTAAATTTTGCGTATATAAAGGAGAAAAGGTGGGAAACAAATTAGCTATACCGGCAACATTGAATGAAGCTGTGTTGTTTCCAATAACAGGAGATTCAAATACGATTGACGATGCGGCTCTCATTGAAATATAGCTTAATGAATCAAATGCTATATTGTCTGCAATAATCTTAACTTTACCATCAACTTTCAATATGTAATCACCACCAATTTCCACTTCTTTGTTGTCTGAGATTTTTTGTGCGTGTCCACCTTCCATTTCTTGGAATGTTGTGCCAGATTTTATGGACAATCCGCCGGTTGATATTGTAGTTGAACCGGATTCTATTGTTAATTCTGTTTCTGCTTTTATTTTAGTGGATTCATCGGAAGTTAAATGTATGTTTTTATTGCTGGCAATAAACATATCACCAACAGATATTGTGTACATTTTATTGATACATTTATCTACTAGTGTTCCATCCGGATGCATTTCCCTGAACGTACCAGATCTATGATACCAGTGTAGTCTTTCCGCTTTTGGCGTGTCATCAATTTCTATATAATGACCAGACTCCGATTGATATACGTGATTGTATGGCCACTTCGCCGCATATGGTGTAGGCGGTTCATCAAACGGTTCGCCTTCTACTGGCAATTGATCTTTTGTTTCGCCGTCCGGTTTTAATTTTGGTGCACCCGCTAGTCTAGGAAAGAAGAATGCATTTAGACCCATATTCTTTACGGGATCATATGATGCCGCAGAGAAAGAGGAGACATTCGCAGTTTTTTTGGCAACTATAGTATCTTCTATCTTTTGATTTCTTGCTAATCTGGATGTAATTGGTTCATTTAGAAATGGTTCGAGTGGATATCGACTCGCAGAGTAGATTGGCGTGTTGTATGTCGATTCGCCTTCGCCCTGTTCGCCACTTTGATCACGTCTGGTTTGCTGTATTAATAGTTCTGCATCAGTATTATCGTAGACGTTATCATTGTTTATGTCGTAAGGGAAGGTGCTTATATCGAATTTTTTAGTTAGTACGCCTACACCGGAACCCTGTATTGGTAGTTTGTTTTCATTTCTAAAAGGTTCATTTTTGGTTCTCTCATTTTCAAATTCGATAGGAACCCATTCTTCATCATTTGAACCAAAATCCAAACCCAGAAATTTAGCAATACTATTTGCGGTATCTCTTCCTAATTTGGATATCATTTCTTGTGGATTATTGATTGGTAACAATTTACCAATCACGTCTGTAATTGTTCCGTTGATGTTACCATTAAATAAATTAGCAACATCAAATTTTCCACCATTTTGTAAATTCGATAAAATTAAATTGATATTGCTCGCAGGGCCTAGAGTAGAAAGTGATTGTGCAACTTCTGTTGGTATTATGTTATTGACAAAGGATGTCAACCTATTAGTAACTTCGGATTGTAGCGTACTTTTTAAATTTTGTTGCAGACTAGGATTTGTTGATAATTGTCGCAATACTATGCCTAAACCATCTGCTACAGACTTTCTGTTTTCATCTGACAGGTTTCCTACAGAATCTAGTCCTATTGTATTGATGATATTATCGTAATTTTTTGATTTATTATCCTGTGCTAACAGGTTTAATCCACCGGCGGGATCTTGCAACATAAATTGAGATAGGTTGAACAATGACTTTTGATCGAATTTTGATAGCTGTTGCGAGAAATTGTCTATTAGTGGTCTGTTTTTGACTGAAACTTTTGGTCTAATATCAGCTAAAGTTTTATTTAATGAAACGTTCGATGCATCTTGCAATCCCAACAAAAAGTTAGAACCAAAATCATATGATGTACCAAATTCTGGCGGTCTAGGAACATCACCTAATTGCTCAATGGTAGTTGGATCATTAAAACCTATGTTTGGTGATGCTGGTTGTGTCGGTATGCCTGGTATCATACCTATCACACAAGGCATTTGACATATCGTAGAATCCATAAAAAAGCCAAAAACCCAGTCACCTTCCCTGAGTCCTACGACATTGTTTCCGTGATCGATTGGTAAACAAACCTGAGCCCAAGGTAGAGTATCAGTCGGTATTTGACTCTTATCTTCGGTGTGTAGTCCAAAAATGCGTACACGAACACGACCTAGCATTAGAGGGTCCATTCGATCCTCTACTACGCCTTTCCACCACACGAAACCGTCTAAGCCTTCAAAGTTTTTTAACATAGTGCGTTTATGAAAAATGATCTCTAGTTATGTATCTTTCAAACATTTATCATCTAGCGACTTTTTCGCTAAAGAGACCATTTTTATGTAATCCATCACTATTAAAAAGTCTTCTACGATTTCATCTTCTATTCTGTACATCTCCTCAATACTTAGATCACTTTGCATATTAAAATCGATAGAATC
>Ga0214917_10001207_pt1 | contig 33600 bp, 55 predicted proteins | sample LL_1208_BB_MetaG_FD_177983 | JGI IMG/M metagenome (GOLD analysis project Ga0214917, IMG submission 177983) | Freshwater microbial communities from Lake Lanier, Atlanta, Georgia, United States - LL_1208_BB | ecosystem: Environmental > Aquatic > Freshwater > Lake | place: USA: Georgia | collected... | reverse complement strand
GCCCACTGGCACGCACCAGGAAACAGAATCACATCGGCATCCACGTAGAGCGTCGGCTCCCCGTCCAGCGGCAGACGCAACAGCGCGTCCAGCTTGTCGTCCATGCACCGATTCCAGCCGGGCTGCTTGAACGCTGCGGAAGGGCACGTCTGCGGATACTCGAGGGCACGCACTTCGGAGAATGCCCACGCTCGCGAAAGCACGAAGCGACGGCACATCTCGGCGTGGCTCGGCGTGTAGTAGGTGAGCAGTCGCATGGTTAGCAGGGGGCGTCAGCCCGCAGTGCCTTTGTCTGGGATGCTGAAACCTCGTGCCATTCATCCACGCGGGGGCCGGGCACGCTCTCGACCCAATGGCGGTTCAGGTGGTGCGCAGCGTGCCACGCCGCGCCGGGCACGTGCGCACCACCTTCCGCGCCGATGTTCTGAATGCGAGCCAGCATCGGCCGAACTTCACACCTATGGCCGCGCGTCATCTTGTCGATCACCGTGTCCCACGAGACCTGGCGATCATCTGCAGGCCAGTGCTCGCGGATGCTGTGCCACCGATCTCGCCACGTTGCCCATCCCCACGGCGTGAACCAAGGCTCACGAAAGACGGCGTTACGGTAGCCACCTTCGGGAACTGGCGTCCGCTGATACCCGCACACCGAAAAGACAGTTGTGTCCTTTTCGTATTGCGTCAGCCCCCAGTCGGCAAATCGCAGAAAGTCCCTGCCGGGGACGGTGTCATCCTCGAGGGCGATCACGCGATCGTGGTGGTCGAACCCGGACGCCAGGGCCGAATACGTGTTGACGTTGCAGCCGACACGCCGCGATCCGACCATTACGAACGCCTTCACGTGCGGCAACTTCGTGAACTGAGCAGCGATGCTGATAACTTCGTCGCTGACGGGCTCGCACAGCAGGCCAATCGGGAAGCGGTCCACGTCATCGCAGCGGGCCAAGGCGTCGAGCACCGTCTTCGTGTAGCCAGGCCGGCTGCAGAGAGTCATCACGACGCAGGTGTTCTTGGATCGATTAGTCGCCATAGCCCTGCGTGTCGTGGTAGATGGTGTGCGGCATCCCTTGCCACCGCATGCGTCGCTCTGTCGGCGTCCAGTTTGTCTGCTGGGCCATGCACCGCAGCCGAATAACTTCCGGCGATGGCGGCGCCTCGTCGTCATCTGCTCCGTATCGCTTTGCGAGTCCGTAGATCATCCGCAGCTTGGCAAGCGTCGAGAACGAATAGCCGAGCGTGGCGGCGATGTCGGCAAGCCCGACGCCGTCTTTCCACATCCGCTCAAACCGCTGGCGGGTTCTCTTGTCCATGATTCACCCAACCATGACCCACCATGACGGGCATGCTTCGTGCGTGATCCCGCAAGGGCCGCCGCACGTTTCCGCAACGGCTCGGCGGACCTCGAAGGGCGGAATGTTGTAGTAGTCGTGCCCAGCCAGCACGCCGCCGACCTTCACCTTCGGCGCCCACGCCAGGATGTCACGCCTGCATCCGGCATAGCTGTGGTCGCCGTCGATGTATACGAAATCGAGGGAGCGATCCGCGAACGTGGCAGCAGCCGTCACAGAGTCCATGCGGCAGATGCGGCATCGGCTTGCGTGCTGATTGGCAACACCGAGGGCTTGCTGAAACCTGAGCTCATGCTCAGCGTCTGGCCCGTTCATCACATCGTCGTAGCCTTCGATATGGCACCAGCGGTCCACCATGACGTACGGGCCGGGCCACAGATCAAGGAACGTCCGAGAGTAGTTTCCTTCGGCGACGCCAACCTCGACGGCCGTTCCAGTGTGGCCGAGCGACTGCAGGAACAGCGGGAACATGTTGCGATGAACTGGCTTCATCATCCGATCCGCACGGTAGTCCGTGCCTCCTGTCCGTAGCTCTTCTCGACCACCAGGCGTGCCACGCACGTGTCATCGCCGATTACGTCCTGCAGTGCGTCTAGGACGGCCTTGGCGATGTTGTCTACATCGGGCCTGGGGAGCTTCGGTGCGTCTGGCTTGACGCCGCGCTTCAGTAAGTGCGACTTCGGCCGCACGAACACCGCGTCGATCACGACGCTGATTGGCTCGTCTTGGGCGACCAGACCTGCCTCGTCGGCCGCCTCTGCAATCGCGGTGCGGTACGCATGCACCGGATGCTGAGCTGGCACATACGCCCGAGCGAACCCGCCCCGCGTTGAAACGCGCGGCCGCGGCTGCGGCACGGGATCGCCTGGGACAGAGAACGTGATTGTCATGCCCGCACTATCGCGAGCGTGTCAAGCAGTCTCCGCCTTCGCCGCCTTTCGCGGGCCGGTGCGCGCCGTTTGGCCGCGAAACGTAGGTCTCACCCGGATTAGGCTGCCAGTTCGCCGCCTAATTCTGGTTCTGATGATCCCTACACCCAGCCTTCGGTTTGCTTCAGGAACTCTTCCGCCGCCTTGAGGCTGTTCCCTCGCACCTCATACCATTCCTCATACGCACTCATTGCGTCGATCCAATCCTGTTTACTGCGGCCCCTCTTGGGTGGCTTCGGCAAGCCGTCGCTGAGAATCTCCGACAGGTCTGAAGTAAGGCAGGAAATGATAGCGCGGATGCGAATAAGGTCGTCGTAGTCGATTTGATCTTTGTTCATGCTGAGTACCTCCACCTATCTATACGCCGACCAGCATCGTTTTGATAACACCCGAAAATCAGAACCAGCGGATGCAGGAGACGGCTCGGCACCCTCCTGCGTGTTGTCGTCGCTCATAGTTCGCCGCTCCTGATCCTGCGTGTTCTGCTATGTGAGCGTCACTGTCGGAATGATTCTCCCCATAGCCTCGCGAACAACGGTCACGAGCATGTCAAGGGCCAGTTCGCCTATTGCCTCCGGGCACCTGGTCCACGACATGCCATACGGTCCCGATATCTGCGAGTCCTCTGGCATAGCCTCGATGTTCTCGTGCATCAACTTGACCCAGTATGCGTGAAGGCCGGATCTCGCGATCTCGCGTTCCAGCAGCCATGAAACGTGATCGTCGGCCGGTACTGTCACCTGCCCGAAATACATCAGCCCCTCAAAGCGATGCACCTCCAAGCGTGGCTCAAATCGCCCAAAGCCGAACTCGATTAGGTCGCTGCGGTCAGCAGAACCAGCGGATGAAGCGGACATCGCCTCTACCTCCTGTGTGATTGTGAATCCTCGCGGCGATGCCGCTTATCCTTGTCGTTCTGTTTCTAACCCTCGGCCGTAGCGAGCAGTCCGTCGTGACGAAACGACATGATCGGAATGTCCATCCCGATCTGGCGGGCTGCCTCCAAAACGTCTTCGGCCCTGTAGTACCGCTCGCCGTCAATGACGACGCCACTGCAAATCGGAAACCGCTCCGGCTTGCGGTGTTGCACGGGGCGCTCTCGACCCTGCTCGGCGATCCACGCCTCGAGGTCTTCCAGCTTGTACCTCACAGACCTCCCGAGCTTAGTCGTTTGCGGCCCCTTGCGAAGCCATGCGTAGCGGGCGAGGGTCTGCGGTGCAAACCCAAGGTACTCGGCCGCCTGCTTCCTGGTCATCAGTCGTTCCATCGCATTGTCTCCTTTGGTGTTGCGTGAATCCTGTCGCAACGTAGCGGCCCGTCAATCGTTCGCCAAAGATTCAACCAGCGTCAATCAGCGTCAACGAATGTGGCCTGAAACAGAACCAGCGGATGAAGCGGACGGCGGAGCCGCCGCTTATCCTGCGTGTTCTACTGTGAGTTTAGATCGCGCCGCACCGGCCTACCGCTATTCGCTAGCCAGAACATGAAGCGCTGACGTTCGGCCGGTGCGGCGTCTTATTTGCCCGGTCGTAGATCATCCTGCAGCAATCGAAACCCTTCATCGCACAGGCTTTGCTCCTCGCCGCTTTCGCTCATTGGGCTTGCGCACTGTTTGCATGTGCGGCAATGGGCCGAGAGTTTCGGATATTGCGAATAAGGAGTTGGGCTAGTCGGGCTGTTGACGCTTGGCGAAGTGCAGCCAATGGCAAGAAGTGCTCGCAGCACCAGTAGGCAGCGACCAGTAGAACCAGGCGATGCAACAGACCGCTCATTCGTATCGTTCATGCTTGCCGCCTCCTTCGTTCGCGGCTGTTGATGTTCCGTGTTCTGTGCCTACTTGCTGGCCTCTGGTGTAGCCGGGAGCGGCATCCAATGAGTGATCTCCCATGCCGCAAACATCCTCAGGTCACCCAGTTCGACCCAACCTGAACTTGACTCGCTGCGCCTTGCTATTGCCGGATAGTGCATTCCGCCGATCTTGGCTAGAACGTAGGGGAACACACCACCCTCATCCGGCAGCCGCTCCGACACCGGAATCCATCGCCAGAGGTTGTTTAGGCGGTGCCTATCAAGTTTTAACCATTGGATGTCATCTGCGTCTGTTGCCGTCTCTCGCGTCTTGCCGATGCTGGCAAGCCACTTGTTGAAGCCGCCGCCGTATAGTTCGCTCCCCACAGAACCAGCGGATGCAGGAGACGGCTTATCCAGCAGCCCCCGCAGCGTATTAGCGATTGCCGCGCACTCCGCGTCGTCGTCGTTCTCGCCATACGATTCGGCAGCGCACCAAATCGCCTGTCGCTCCGCGTCGGTCAGTGAGCCACTGTCGATCACCGCCCGCAATCTCCGCACCTCCGCAGCCAGCAGTTCTGGATCGCGGCATGTGTCAGTATCCGGTCGCATCGTCAGCCTCCATGTCTGGATCATGGCTGGTCATCGTGCAAATCAGCCCCTGACGAGCCAGCGTCTCGGGGTAGCCGTGTCGGATCAGCCACTCCGTGACGTTGCCGTCCCTCGCCGGGTCGAACAGTCGCGGGAATCCGTATCGCCAGCCGCCCGGCGGATCGACCCAGTAGGGCCGCCCCATCCACGCCGGAGGCAACGTGGCACGGTGTTGTTCGGCTGTCGCCGGCCGCACTCGCGGCAGAACGCGGGCTAGATCGTCCATCGACCATGGATGCCATGGAGCGGGGCCGGCGGCACTGTCATCGTCCACGCCAACGTCCAGGGCGTTTGCCTGCAGCTGCGCGTCATCCGCTCGCAGCCGGCCGTGAACGTGGCCGTAGAGATTCCAGGAACCGCGGTGCGACGCGGGCCAGGAGCGGTGCGGGTAGTGGCTCATCCAGATTCGCTGCGTGCCGACAGTGATCTCGGCCACCTCGTTGACGCTCGCAAATCCCGCACCTTCGCACCGCGATCGCTTGTCATGGTTGCCCAGCAGCAACCGGACATCTCGACAGGCGATCTGGTCGCGGTAGTAATGCGGGCTGCGGCCCCTGTACGCGAAGTCCCCCAGAATCCACAGCGTGTCGGCCGGCTGCACCACAGCATTGATCGCCGCCAGGATCGTCGCGTCCATCTCGGTCACGTTGTCGAACGGCCGCCCACAGTGGCGGATTATGTTCGCGTGGCCGAGATGTAGGTCGGAAGTGAAGTAGATCATGCGATACCACCGTGAAGTATCACGCCGCACCTCGAGGCTTACAGATCCCGGCCCGCCACTTCGACACCTTGCTCTGCGTGTTCGACACGTCTTCGGCCATCCGCTCCGCGATGTGTCTCGCCTTCAGCTCTGCCTTCATCAGCTCAATCTCTTCCGGCGATGGATCGTACGCAGGCTCGCACGCCGAGTAACGCCTGGTCGGCAGCTTGTACTTCTGTACCCATTTCCGCAAGGTGCTGACCGAGATGTCGAAGCGGGTGCTAATCGCTTCGACGCTCTCGCCAGCCATCCACATCTGCGTCAGGATCAGCGCTCGCTGGTTCTCCATGGTCACTCCGCCAGCGGCATTATTACGCCGGTAAACGTGTCGGTGCGGAGCACCACCGCCGACTGCGCGTCGGTCGCCTGAATGCTGATCGTCGGCTCGCCGTCGGCAGGCAGACCCGACAGCCACTCCCGAACGAACACCGGGTCCAGCTTCACCGTGCACGCCTTCCCGGCCTCCACGATGTCGCACGTCACGCTCGATTCGCCGGCCTCGGCCGACTGCCCGTGCAAATGGATGCCCTCGGCAGTGAGCGTGTACTGCACGCCCTTTGACTGCTCGCTCGTCACGATCGCCGCCGCCCTGGTCGCCGACAGCAACTCCGTGGCCAGCACCGTAGTCGGCTCGCCGCCATCCGACGGGATCACGTCACGCCACCGCGGGAACCGGCCATCGGTAAGCCGAGCCGTGACGGTCGTGCCGCCGATCTCGGCCAGCAGCTCGTTCGCGTTGGCCTCGAGCTGCACCGCATCGTCTCCGGCAGCCGACGCCAGCTTGGACAGGATCTGCATCGCGCGGCTGGGCACAAGCGTCGTGCTGTCATCCACCGCCAGGTCGTGCTCCATCTCGCACGCACACAGCCGGCGGCCGTCCGTGGCCACGAAGTTCACGACGCCGTCCTTCACGTCAACCAGAACCGCCCCGAGGGCGAACCGGCTTGACTCCTGGTCAGCCGCAAACGCCACGCCACGAACCGCGCGAGCGAACTGGTCGGCCGGCAGCCGCGTGATCGGCTTCGCGTCCTTCGGCTCCCACGTCGGGAACTCGGCGGCATCCTCGACAGGCAGCGTCCACGTGCCAGACCCGCACCGCACGACGCACGACGGGCCCTTCGTCTCCAGCGTCACCTCGTCACCGCCGGAAGCGTTGAGGATCGCCATGAGCCGTCCGTGCGGCAGCAGCATGGCATCGCCGTGGTAGTCGATGGCGGCGTCGATCCGCACCTCGAGGTCCGTTCCGGTTACGAGCCCGTCACCCAGACGCACGTTCGTCAGCACAGGCTTCGGTGCCCGGCTTGGCACCGCCGGGCTGACAGCGGCGAGAGCACTCTTCAAATCTGCGACGCTCAATGTGACGCCACCACGCTTCCTGTCCTTCACTGCGCCCATGTTCAACGCTTCCTTTCGTCATAGACACACCAACCAGAACGCCCAGCACGAACGTGCCAGCCAGCGTCAGGTGGCCAATCGCAATCAGCACAAACTGTTCTGCGGTCATAGCCCCATCCCCGGGTCTTCGTCGTCCAGCAGCGGGAAGCTACGCGACGCCAACTCGGCCTCGACAATCTCCAAACACTTGGCGTTGCTCGTCACACGCTCCATCAGCTGCTCGATCACAAGCGACGCCCGCTCGAGCAAACGCCGGCTGCGGTCGTCAACGTCGTCATCCCACGCGCGGCGCAGGCATGCGTCCGCAATCGCCCGCGGCGAGACCTGGCGGCGTGGCCTCACGACACCACCTCGATTCCACGAGTCTGACGGGCACGGCGACGCAACAGCCCCTTCTTCTCCAGGGCGCGGATGTGGCACATCGCACCGTTGGGAGAACGGAACCCGAAGTGCTCCATGATCTCTCGGACTGTCGGGCCGCAGAGCGCGGTGCGTTCGCGGACGAACGCGAGGATCTCTCGCTGGCGGTCGGTTGCGGGTGGCGGCTGCGTGGTGGTCATGTGTCCTCCTCCTTGAGTTTCAACGTCGATGCAAGCGCGGCGACTTCTTGTGGCCGGCGGTAGGCGGCCGGGCGGTACTCGTCCTTCCATGCCTTCGGGGGCGGCTTCTCGTCTGGCCGACGGCCAGGCTCGCGGTTCGTGCCGCCACGATCCTGCGAGCGGGTCAGCCACGAGACGAGGAAACGCCGCCAGTTGCTCTTGTGTGCCTTGGCAGGGTTTGCCCTGAGCCAGGAGTGGGCCTTGGCCAGTTCGCCCGTTAGATCGCACGCTGGGTACGCCAAACGCCATTCCTGACGGTCGGCGTCCGTGATCCCCTCCCAGCCTGCGTCAGCAGACCACCCGATGCCGCCTGCGGGCTGCGAGCGTGTCCGCCGCTTCGGCGGCTCGCTCGTAGCTACCGGCGCAGCCGGTATATCTTCTTCTCTTCTCTTCTCTTCTCTTCTCTGCGTTACCGTAACGGCGTTACGTAACGGCGTTACGGCACCGTTACGGTTTTCCCTGTATCGGCGCTGTCTTTCGGCACCCGTCCGATCCTTCGCTGGGGTGTTGTGTTCGCTGAAATTAGGCAGCGAAACGCACTTGCCGGCCTCGTCAGGGATGGCCCATCCCACAGAGTGCATGGCGTCGCCAAAACCCGGCACACCGGAGATTTCGTCCAGGTCCTCGAGGTCGCAGCACGACAGCAGACCGTCTACGGAGTGCTCGTTTGCGCTGCTCCACACGCACAGTAACGCCGTTACGGTGACGTGACGTAACGCGTTACGTGACAGCACCTGGTCCGGGCAGCCCGAGAACCCGGTCGTGAGGGCAGCCCCGGCCCGAGGATCGCGGCCGATCGCCTTGGCGATGGCGTGCACCTTCGGGTTCGCCAGAAGAGCGGAACGCATTTTGACCCAATCACCGGCCATTACGGTTGCCCATCCTTTCCGATCCAACCCATGCCGGCGTAGTCGCCATCGACCTCGCCTGGCGTAGGGCTGATGAGAAGCTCGCGGTTCTTGGGCCGCTTCTTGTCCGTGACTGCGTTCGTGTAGCGGATTTCCAGTTCCTTGAATTCCGCCCATGAATAGAGGTCTCGGATCTCTTGGCAGTCGTCGTATGACAGCCGCCAATCTGCCGAAGTCTCACGCAACAGCGTCGCCATTTCGGCGTGCTCGTCGGGGCTCATGTTGTGGGCGTAAAGCTGCCCACCTTTCACGTAGTAGGGAGGGTCGAGGTAGATGAGCGAAGTTGGCGTTGCGTGCGCCAAAACGTCGCGGAAGTGAAGGTTGGTGATCCGGACGGAATGAAACTTCCGAAGCGTTGCTCGTGCGTTGTAGATCGCCTGCTCAACCGAAGCGGGATTCCACCGGCATCCAACCGTGTAGTCGCCTGCCTGGTCTCGCCCGCCGATCGGTCCGCCTGCCATGCGCCCGAACCCGCTGACGCTCATGCGATGCAGGGCAATCTTGCAGAACCCGTCAAACGGAAGGTCTCCGCTGGGCGTGCCGTCGCTGCTCTTTAGTTCGTAGAAGGATTTGGTTGTCGGCTCGAAGTCGCGGACAAACCGCACGAGCTTTGCGGTGTGCTCTTGGATCGACTTCCACATGGCATACATGCCGTAGTCGGCATCGTTGATCCACACGGAGATCGAGTCGCCAACGTGATCAAGCAGTTCTAGCCCAACGGCACCGGAACCAAAGAACGGCTCGATGTACATGGCACCAACTGGAGGCTCCCATAGGTTGCCGACCATCCATCCCGGCATTGCGCCGCGGATGCTCTGGACAAGCTTTGCCTTAGATCCTGGGTATCGAATGATTGACGGCATCACAGCACCTCACCTATTGGCCTGATTTTCAGCAGCGAACGTATGGGCAGCAGCTCAGACACAGGCACTTCGCGGTTCATCCATCCGCCACGAACAGAAGACACAACCTCCATGCGAGACATCGCGGCACGACTCGCGTATCCGTCGATCGCGACCGTGCTGGTTGTCCCACCCCATGTGGCAAAAACGAACCATTCGGCCGCCTCGAAAGGCTCGCGGACTAGCTTCGTCTCGTATGACTTCCGCGAGGCTTTCACCTGCGTTACCCCGCAAGGCAGAAGCAAGTCGCGGCCGCCATCGCCACGCTCTCGCAACGCCAAATCAACGGGCACGCCAGCAAGCCTGCACATAGCCACCTCAGCAACCTTGCCGATAACGATGCCGGCGACAGTGCTATCAACTGCCACGCCCGCGTAGAGCGTCATTGCCGGAGCAAGCCCGCCACGCCAGCCTCCGCTGTTTGCGTATTGCCGAAGTCGAGCGCACCGGATCGCAAAATCGAAACACGCAAGCACGTCGCCTCGCGTGATCTCAACCGGCACGGGTGCGGGCGGTCGTCTTCCCTGACCTTCCGACTGCATTCTCGGACTCCATTTCTGCGAGAAACTCAAGAAGTTGCTCAATCCGTCGCCGCACGTACACATACTGCTCGTGCGTTGTCAGTTGCCCGACGAACTTTGTGACCGCGTTCTTCACCGCCGATGCCATCTCTTCGTGAGGTGGCTTCTCAGGCTTCTCTACTGGGTCGGCGTGCAAGGCTGCCGCCTGCGCCCTGGTCGTCTCAGGCGTGATCTCGCCAGCCTTGATGCCGGCGATCAGCGTCTCGTCATCGAGCTTGGTGAGTTCGTAGAGCGTCCGCCAGGAGGCCGGCAAATCGGAACCATGGTTCCGGTTTGACAGAACCGGATTTGATGAAACATCCATCAACATGCGAGCACTCCGCTCGCAGAACGGCACCGGCTCGCTCACCGCGTTGTGGTGCCCTTTGAACAGCCGCAGAAACTCACCGTGCTTGCAGGCTTCCTTCGCCGCAATCAGTTGCCGGCCAACGCCAAGGATGCCCTCTACGCTCTTCCGCCACTCGGCGTGAATCTTTGGTGCCCAGTATTCGGCCTTGGTCTTCTTCACGTCGCCGCCCTCCACACTGTCGCCCGCTTGTTCGCGCTGGTCATCCGCTTGCCAGCCACCACAATGAGACCAGCGTCGGCAAGCTCGCCACGTCGCGGCCTCTGCGACGACGGGTTCATCTCCAGCCCCCTCTGGCACTCCTCGTCCGTTGCCCCGTGCTCGCCCTGGTCGCGGATGTAGTCAAAGACCTTCCGCTGCTGGGCGTTCATCACCTCGGGCGTCAGCGACGCCCTCGCCTCGGCAGGCATTTGCCGTGGCGTATCCACGCCGCAGTTGGCGAACGCGGAAACGAATGCCTTCGTGATCGGGTCGTACGCAATGTCATCGCCCATCCCGTTCTTTACGGACTGTTTCAACCGCGTCAGCAGCCGCCTTCCGCCGACGATACGAAACCACTCAACGGCATCCGGCGACACGGCACCGCCGGCCATGTAGGCATCAACCTCCGCAGCGAACCGGCACGACGTGCCACGCTTTCGGTTCTTAAGTTTCTGTGCCCCGATCCTGACGAGAACCTGTGGCGGGTACAGGCTCATCGTCATGCCCCTCGCCTCGGACTCGGTGCAAAGCCCTCGAACACTGATAGCCTTGCGAATCGACTCCAGGCACATGGCAGTGCCGGCTTGCGTGCCGCCAGTGTCGTGCGTGATTGTGCGACTAGGCATGAACAAGCCCTCCCAACTTCGCCCGAAGCTTCGAAACAGTCTCCTCAGATGCCGTCCACAGCGATTCGATCTGCTGCTGCACTTCGTCCAGCTTGGCGAAGTCCAGCCCCATGTCTGACTCCAGCTTGGACAGTTGCTTGCGGATGTCGTCGCAGCGAAAGCGAATCACAGCAGCCGGGTCCATCGCCTCGCGGCGACCGTTGCGGTAGCCACGCGATGCACTGACAAGCTCGGCCAGGGTGGCAGCAGCAGACAGCCGCTTCCGCTTCGACTCGTGCAGCACCTTCCGCACGTCAGCGTCGTCGAAGAATCGGCAGAACTGCTTCGCCAGATCGTCGAACCCAGGGTCGTGATTCCACGCCCACAACTCCCCGAACGATTCGACAAGTTTGGCCGGCGTCTGAAGCCCGATGGCGTTGCAGTGCTGCTTTGCCATCAGCGACTTGATGTGCAGGACCAGTCGCTCCCTGCGAACGCCGTGCCCATCCCAGCGACGGAACATCGACGCGATGAACTTCTTGTCTGGCATGCCGGCGGTAACGCCGCCATGCTTGGTAATCACCTCACTAGCACAGTACGCATACGCCTCGTCATCCGAGATCGACTTGCCGTTCGTGGCGTTGTCGAACAGTGACAGATCCCGAAGGGCATCCACATCGCCCTGGTTCTTCGGCAACGCCCGGAGGCATCGAAGCGTCTTTGCGCCGGCACGCCTCGCAGCCTCAAGCCGGTGACGCCCTGCGCACGGACTGGCCTTCGTGTCCCGCTGGTTGCGTGAGGCAAAAGCAACCACGATCAGCGGCATCGGGAGCAGGTCGCCGTTGAGGTAGGCATCCTTGTACCGCAGCACGAACTCCTCGTCCGTGCTGCCAGCGTCGAACCGCGTCTGATAGCGGTTGTCGGAAAGGTCGATGTCGCAGACCCGAACATCCTGCTCGTCCCACTCGATACCAAGATCGGTGAGCCGGCGGATCATGTTGTCGTTCTGAGAAAACGTCAGATAGCCGTCATCGTCAATTGCGCTGCTCATGGCAGTGATCCTTTCGTGTGAAACCAACCGTCCGTGTATTTGCCGGGTTACGCCCGGCGCGGTCGAGGTGCGAGCGTGGTGTCTTCGATGCCGTAGTGGTTCATCACGCATCCTTTCGTGTGTATTAGCCCCGTGACGTGGGGCACTCGGTCGCATCACCTCTGGGAGTAGAGGCTGCGACTGCCGGCGTTGGTCCGCACTGGGCCGGCGATACGGGCGGATGCAGCATCTCAGCCGCTGCGGCAACCGCGTGCCGCCGTATCAACATCTGTGCTAACCGTCGCTCATTGGTCCTGGCTTTCCGAATGTGTCCCTCTCGACACGTCGCGTGACCACGGGCTGGTTAGCCCGCGTCCAATCGCGCAGCATCGTCGCGTACTGCAATGCCTCGTCGATCAGCTGCGGCTGGTTGCAGTGGCTGCCGTGCTGCTGCATGTAGGCCAGCCGCACGCGGAGCAACTCGGCGGCGTATGCCACGCCGATGGACCAGTTGCCGCTGCGGATCTGCCAGCTGAGTTGGCCGCTCACGACACAGCCTCCGTGCCGGCGGCTTCGTGCTCGAACTCCTGGCCGTTGTCCTCGGGCTCCGACTCCAGCCACTCGCACTTGGTGTCGATCAGGCCGATCAGCTCATCCCGAAGGGACTCAGTGAACGTGCCCTCCGCGTGCCGCTGATGCACGCGAGTACGCAGCGCCGCCAGCACGTCCAGGTTGTTCGTCTTCTGGATGGCTTGCCGCGCGTTCGCGGCCGGGTCGGTTGCGGGAACCGGAGCGATGTTGAACTTCGGCCGCACCACAACAGGCTCGCGGGCCGGCTCTGGCGTCGGGGCCACCGCCGGATAGTCCTGGGCTTCTTCGGCCGTGATGAGCCCACGCAAAGCGTCGGCGAAGGCGTTGCGAAGTGCAAAGCCCCGTGCTCGCAGGGCCATCATTCTCCCCGGATATTGCTGCCACGGGCCGCTCTTGCCCCACAGCCCGGCCTTTTTGGCGTCGGCGACGCCGAATCGCACGACGGTCGGAGCCGGGTAGCCTCGCCGCTTGGCCTCGCACACCGCGACGAGCTGCTCGCCGTCGCCCTCGGTGTACTCCCTGACGTACTCGCAGACCGGGCTGCTCTGCACCAGGGCCAGGGCAGCGTCACCCCAGATCGTGGGCCGTCCGTTGATGACGGCGATGCTCTGGAGCGACTGCATCGGGGACAGGCCCACCTCGCTGCCGTGCTGGATGGCCAGCATGCAGGACTCGGGCTTGCCGCGAAAATCCTTCGGGGCGAACTCCGACGCCGACACCATCTTGGAGAATCGGTAGGCGTCATCGAACGATTGAAGGGCCAAGCCGCTGGCCCGCTGGGTGCTGATCTCCGTGCTCATCTCGCGCGTCCTTTCGTGTTTCGCGAATTGCGAATGTCCTATGAAAATCCCGCTCCGCGTCCTGCTCGGCGGGCTGTTGGTGCGTCCTTGCTGCCCCGGTTCCACCGGGCTCCTTCCGCCACCTAGCTCCGCTGGGTGACGGTCCTGTGCTTCGCTCAGAACGGCACGATCTGCTCTTCGCTCACCGCGTAGTGCATGTTGCCGTGGTCGGGCACGTGCCGGCGAACGTGGTACGTGTTGTCCGTCAGCACCTCGACCACGACGCCTGCCAGCGTGTGGCCCTTCTCAATGAACCGGATGCGGTCGCCCACCGCGTAGGTGGTGACGAGCTTGCCGTCGCTGTAGCGGGTGGTGCCGCTCGATAGGGTGTGCTCGGGCATTGCGGCGACGGCGGCAAGGTATTCGCGGGCGTGGGGATCGGCGTTCATCGGGATCTCCTTTGGGTTTGGGTGGCAACTATACCGGCGTTCAGTGGGGCGTCAAGCGGGGGCAACCGACAAAATGAGGGGACTGGAAATTGTGTACACCTGTTTGGCGTAGCGTCAGTTCGTCAAGACAAGAATCTGGTGAGCGTTCCGATCACAAAGTCGATGGCGTGGGCCACCGTCTGGGCGAGGCTTGAGTCGGTGCCCAGTTCCTGGCCCATGCGGATCAAGACGAGCGATTGCATGGCGGCGTTCCATTGGCGTTTCATCTGGCCCTCCTTGGCCAAGAGATCCTGTGTGCGTGTGCCACCCGTTTCGCAGCTGTCGGCAGGCCGGGTGGCCCCACCTTTGTTTGGTGTTGCCAGCCGGCCCGATTGCCGGCTGGCGGGTGGCTTGGTCAGATCGCGGCGATGAACGCCGGGCTGACGCCGCTGATGTTCATGGTGAAGCAGCCGTGCAGCATGGCCGAGTAGCCGCCGACGCCCGAGCCGTCCGTGCCCCACATGCTGCCGTCGCGAGCCTTCACCATCGACAGGATGCCGTAGTACTCGCCGTCGAGCTGCACAAACTCCTCGCGGCTGTTAGGCGTGAAGTGCTTCACGATTGTCACGACGTTGGTCGAGACGTTTGCGTGAACCAGCCAGCCAGCCTCACGAGCGGCGGCAAGGAACTTGGCAGCGGCGGTCTTGGTGGCAGTCTTCATCGTTTCGTCTCCCGGCTCGTGGCTGCGAGTCTCATTCGCTCGCATGCCCCAATCATATCGGCATATCTGTGCATATGCAATAGTGGCAAATGCCGGGGAAAACGCACATTTCCGAAAATTCTTAGCCCGGCTCAGGTCTTTTTGACCGCTCGGGCAGACTTTGCCGCCCGCTTGGCGGGCTTTTTCGCCTTGGGCTTTTCAGCCTCGGGCTCGGCGGCGCGGGAATGACCGCGAGGAAAGCCGACGCCACGGGGCTTGGTGGACTCCTCGGCAATGAAGGCGTCCAAACTCTTCCGTTGGATCATCCAACCATGCCCCTGAATCAGCGTGCCGGCCAGCCGTTTGCCTGCTGGACGTGGCTTGTCCTCGTCGTAGACAAGCCGGTTGACGGTGCTCGGTGCTCGAGCCCCGATCATCTTCATCACCTGCCGGATGGTGAGGTATCCGGCGAACGGGTTAGCCATAGAGATCATGCCCCAATAGTATCGGCGAGTCCGTGCAAATCAAAATGTCGCGCCACCCAAACCCCCAAAACCAGCCAACCGGAACCACGTCGCCATCACGCAGAGAAACACGTCCTACAGTTCACTAGTGAACAAAAGTAGTAGCGGAGGGCATGGGGCTTCAAGACTCGTACACCCTGGACTTCTGTATACTACTGCCTAGACACCAACCGGGAGGCAGTGAGATGACCATTCGAGAGCTTTTGCACGAGCGGTACGCACCGCTCCACAACCTGTCGGCCAGGAGCGTGGTGCTGTTTGGGCACAGCATCGACCGGCTGCGAGACTTCCTGCAGCGGGAACCGGCAGTCACCGACTTTGACGATCTGGTAATCGCCAAGTTCCTACGCTGGCGAGCCGTCACACCGCACCGCGGCAAAGTCTGCTCGCCGGCCAGCGTGGCGAAGGACAAGGCCCACATCAGTGCCCTATGGAATTTCGCCGCCCGGAAGCGGATCGCTGCCGAGTTCCCTGATCTGCCACGCCTGCGGGTTCCCACGCGGCCCCCACGTGGCTACACGGTCGCCGAGGTGTCTTCACTCGTCAGAGCCGCGAGGACGGCACACGGCTCAATCGGTGGCGTCCCAGCCCCATGGCTGTGGATGACGTTGATTCAGTCGCTCTGGTACACCGGCGAGCGTATCGGCAGCCACCTGCGGCTGCGGTGGTCGGAGGTGGATCTCGAAGCCTGCCGCATCACCTTCCTCGGCGAGACACGCAAAGGCGGCATCGAGACGATCCAGCGGGCCATTCACCCCGACCTGGCCCAGCAGCTGCGTCGCTACCGCAGGGCAGATGCCGATCTGGTCTGGCCTTGGATCGAGCACCGGCGGCCCAGCAGCCTATTCCAATCGCTCAGGCTGCTGTGCCAGCGGGCCGGCGTCAAACCGAGGGGCTTCCATGCCATCCGCAAGGCCAGCGGTTCCTACGTCAAGGCCGGTGGCGGCGACGCCACGGACCACCTGGGGCACGCCAACCCGAAGACCACGCGCGACCACTACCTAGACACCACAATCACTGGGCAGCAGTCTGCCCTGGACTACCTGCCGCCTCTCGACCTGAACGAACCGCCGCAGGACGGCGATAGTCCAGCGGCTTGAACGTGCGTTCAGTTTTCTTTGCATATCCGTACGGATACGGTTTTACTCCCCGAAAGGAGGGACGGTATGCCGAAGAAAAAGAGCGGTTGCGGTAGAGTCCTGTTGATTGCGTTTGGTCTCTTCATTGGCACTGGCTTTGTGGCCGGATTGGTCAATCCTTCCAGCACAAAGGCGAAGAGGGCAGCGAAGAAGGCGGCAGTAGAAACGCAACAGCCGCAGCAATCGGACCCGATCTTTGAGCACGGGTTTCGCGTTGGCTACGGCATGGCAAAGACGGGAATGATCAAGCCGGACAGCGCCCAGCTGGACGCGATGGCGAGGCAGTCCGCGTTGCAGATGGGACACAGTGGCGGTCTTGGCTTCAAGATGCAGTGGAAGCAGGGCTTCTCGTTTGGGTGGAGCCAGGGGGATTGAGGTATCCAAGCCGGGCACAGAGCGGAAGCAGCGCGGGGGAAAGGATGACCCTACGCCGCCTCAACGCTCTGGCCCGGCTCAATCTCCACGGATCTGCGACAGCGACGGCAGTTCATCCCGCTGTGCAATCGTCACGGCCAGTTTGCCCTTCACTCGCGACAGCTCCGCGAGCAGACGCATAACGTGGCCAGCGAGCGTGCCGGCCGTGCCGACGTACGCACCCTGGAACCGGCGAGCGTCGAACTCGCACTGCTGCAGGTAGGCGTCGGAGAGGGGCTCAGCCACCCCGGCACTCCTGATGGCAAGCCGCATACCCTGCGATGTCGATGGCGGCATCGTCGGTCGCCGCTGTCCCCAACTGGCGGGCGATCTTGTCGAGCACCATGACGAGAGCCCAATCGGCCGCCGTGAACGTCGTGCCGAACGCCGCGTTCACCAGCGATGCGGTGCGGCTGAAGTGTTCCGTAGGTGGCCCGTACTTCCCGTGCCGGTCTCGGATCGTGACGATAGCGTCTCGCAGCGTCTGCTCTGCCGGCGAGACGGACTGAAAGGCAGGCTCCCACTCCGCGTACGTCTCGCTCAGCAGTCCGTCGCCACGCTGCCGCTGCCCCTCGCAGCACGACGCCCGCGACAGCACCTCAGCGGCACACTCCATCGCGGGCTGGCAACCGGCGAGGATCGGCGGCTTGTACCCCACCATCTTCGGATCATCTGCTGGCGTCGCGTCCAGCCTGGTGCGCACCGCATTGCGAAGTGTCTCGTTCGCCGCTTCAAGTGTCGTGCTCATCGTGTCCCTTTCTGGAAAATGGAAAGCCGCAGTGTGTGGCGTGCGTCAAGCATCGTCGTTGTCGTCGCGTGGCGAGTCGTGAAAACTGGCACACAATTCCTTCTTGTCTTTCGTCCACTTCAACAACATCCACCATCCGCCAAGCGGCCTGCTGGACATCCCCTTCTCGACCGCCCACCCGTCGGTCAAGCACTCCTGCTTGTAAGCAGCTGACCTTACGAGATGAATCGGGCGCACGCGGGCGAGGCCCGTCGGCGAAAGCCGCTGACGGGTCGCCTCGATCATGGTCCGCTGGTGCACGTGCCCGGCATGAATGCAATCGGCGTCTACGTCCACAAGGTATCGCGAGTAGTCGATCACGCCTCGCGTCACCGGGCCGCCGCCGCCGTAGCCGTGGTGGTACCACAGACGGTACAACGCTGTACTATTGCCTGCCGTCGCGCGGAACAGCACCCATCCGGCGTAGCCAGCCGACCGCACCTTTGAGCCGCGCACCCGCAGCTGTTCCACGAGCCTAGTGGTCAGGCACGTTTCCATCCGCTTCCGTACGGCCGTCTCATGGTTGCCCGGCGTGATGAGTGCCATCTGCTCGCGGTACGGCTCCAGCCATTCGGCGCACTGCGTCACGATGTCATCGTAGTAGTTGCCACGCTGGAACTCCGGTCGCACGTCCCATTTGCCGTTGCTGCGCGGATCGTACTTCCCGCCCATGGCGTCAAAGTGGTCACCGATGGACAGCACCGCGGCGTTCAATTCCCTTGCCTTCTGCAAATCGGAGGCAAGTTTGTCACGGTCGCACTTCACGCTGTCCCAATGCCAGTCGCTCGACAGAAGAACCCAGAGCCGAGCGCGGAAGTCGATGCGAGTGACGCTCCCGTCAAGGCTTGTCACAAGCCACGGGTCGCTCGCGTTCTTGCGGCGGAACGTGCCTGCGGATCTACCCATCGCTCACCTCCCGGTAGTTCAACGTCCAGAGCACGCGGGCGATGTCCTTTCCCTGCTGTGTGACGTGCTCCTCCGAGATCGTCGGATTCATGGCGTGCAGCAGCTCGTGCACCAGGACCTCGAGCCGCTTCCGGCCTCGGAGCCGCGAGTCGATGATGATTCGCGGCGAGGCTGCATCCTGGGAATACGTGTACCCGTAGGCGGAACCCTTCAGCGTCGTGAAACGCAATAGCCACTCGGTGCCGTCCAGCGTGAAGTGATGGTCGCTCGACACGGTCACCTCGAAGCCATGTAGAGTCCGACGTTAGCGAATGCATAGCCTAGGTACGCGATGGCCAGCCCGGTCTTGCCGTGGCACCACAGATCCGCGGCCACCACCGCGTAGATGCCGCCAGTGAGGATGATGAGCCAGCCGGCCATGCACAGTCCTTTTGCATGCCACGGTAGCGGGGGCGTCAACCGATGCCGAGTTTTCGCCCGATGGCGTTGAGGGCTTGCTGTCGCTTTGTGCAGCCGCAGTCCTTCACGCCGAGGGCGGCCGACACACGCTCTTTCGTGATGCCAACGGCAGACAGGCCGGCAGCAACCATGTCTCCCAGGCCGGGCTTTGCTCGCGGGTAGGCAGAATGCGTCTCGTCCACCGTGATCGTGTTGCCGTCCTGGTTGACGATGCAGCCACGCACCTCGTCCAGCGTGTAGCCACGCTCACGGCAACGGGCTTCAAGGTGTCGTAGGTGACAGCGGATCATGGGAGTGGGTTGCAGCCGCCATCGACGCAATCTCCTTGAGACTCACTGCGACATGAAACAGGGTGCGTAAACTTTTGGCCTTGAACAAATGGATAACAATCTGACGCATTTTCACTAGTGTATGGAGCCGGGTAATTATTGTTCGGCGTGCAAGTTTCATAACTATCGTACGCTGATCGAAAACCGTAAACCGGATGCCTATCTGATTCATAAAACCACTGCCGCTGACCTGTGAAATTTTCGATCTCTCCACAGCAAGTAGCAACTAGCTCTGGAAAGAAAACCCAATACGTTGGATAGCCGGTCCAAAATGGGCTATTTTCATCGTCAACTAACTGCACTCGCGGCCCACCTCCCTCGCAGTTTCTCTGAGAAATTGTGAAATTGCCGGTTGGTCCTTGCAAAACTTTTTGTTGAGCATTCATTATTGTTTCAAGAAGCGCGGCGGCTTGATTTGCTGCGTCTGGGTCGTCAGCAGGAATGGGGCCGAAAGGTGATGGTCCCCGCATAACTTCAGTCAATTGGAAAGCCGGGCAAATACACACGCACGGACACTGTCCGCCGCAACAGCACCCCTGCTCCGTGCCAACCTTCCCGTCACGCAGGACGGGCTTGCCGTCTTGAAACGTAATGAGCGTCATGCGGCGGTTGAGCAGGTGGTGATGTCGTACCAACGGATGCTGACGCAGTCCGTGCTGTCTGTTGCAGTCGCGCCGCTGTTGTGGCCGAGCAGCTGAATCTTGGTACGGTCAAACCCAGGCAGGGCCGAGAAGTCCACGCCGGCGTAGTCCATCGAGCACGTAGTCGTGCACGCCTTTTCCTGACTAATCGCGTACCAGCCCCAGCCGTTGTGGCCGAGAGCCACCCACCGCTGCGTACACGCCGTCGTAGTCGAGAACGTGAGGAACTGGTTGTGGGCTACAACCGTGATGGCAGAAGCCAGTGGCTCGCCGTTGTAGACGGTCACGGTGGCCGTCGTTCCCTTGGTCCAGCCGTTGGTGCCTGCGTGCTTGGCCAGCAGCAGACGAACGCCGCGAGACATCGTGGCGTCACGGGAGCCGCTCAGATCCTGCCGGGGCTCGTCACGTTCAACGAGCCGAACGGCCCGCCCGATACGCTTGGCGTCGTTGAGAGAAAAGCCGAACGTGTCAGCCACGGCTTACTCCTGAAACACGACGTAGCGGATCTTTCCGGTGGTGCCGTAACCCCTGGCTGCCAGCGTGATCGTCGGCACGAGCGGAATGACAGCAGCAGCCCCACGGCCAAGCTTGCAGAACTCTTGGATGTTGGTGCCGTCATAGGAGCCGATGGCCACGTAGGCCGTCCCGCTGGTGGCGGTGCTCATGTTGCGGAACCCAGCGTAGCCAGCCGCAGAGACAGCCCCGATGGACAGCGTTGCCACGGCCGTGCTCACGTTCACGATCTGAGCGTGTACGCCCTGGGCCGCCTGGTTGAACTTCAGTCCGGACGCCGTGAAGGTCTCGTTGTGGTTTCCGTTGGACACGGCAACCGAGAGCGACAGTGTGACTTCATTCGCCATGGCTATCTCCTACAAAAGCCCGCAAGTGCGGAGCATGATGGTATGGTCTCTTTCGTCGTACGGCTTGATGGCCAGCAGGTCTGGGTCTTCGCCGACAGCCTTGGCAGAACCGTCGTTGTTCAGCGGCACGGGCTTGCTTACCGGATTGCCGCTTTTGTCCATGATGGCCAGACGCTCGCCGTTCACGATCCCGTGATAGCCAACGTCGTAGTAGCGGATCTTCCAATCTGACGGGTTGTACGTCCACTCGACAGACACGGACCACACCTGATTCTTCTGATCGAAGTCGGCCCCGTAGCCGGTGACGCGCAGCGTATACGGCGCAGCACCGAGGAACGCTGTCTGATTGCACGTATTGAGGTAAGAAAACAGAGCCGGAAAATCTGGAGCCGTCGCGTTGGAGTTGGTGAACGTCAGCCGCAGTAGGGCCGTGTCTTCCTCGAGGCCGTCCACGGGATCGCCGGCCGAGTTCAGTGGCGGCTTGATCGGGTCGTTCGGGTTCTCTTGATTCGACTCGCTCGCCGGCCGCCGCTCCTGCAGAGACTGTATAGAGATCTTGAGCCAGGTCCGCTCTTCGTCAGTCTTGCCCGGCTCGTCGCTATCGGCATCCGGCTTGCTGTCGTATTGAATCGTCGCCTTGACGCAGAACTCGTTTTCGCCGTCGTAGTACTCAAAGTCTCGGCCCGTAACATAGAACTGGATGCCGCCGACGTTTTCGTTGTCGTTGATCTGCGGAATCTTGCGATTGTAGAACTCCGGCCATGTGCTGGTGTCGTTCTTGATGGCACCGAAATCAGGTGCCGCATCGCAGATGATGAGCAGCTCTACGGAGCCGGCGTACTGAATGCTGCCCTTGTCGGACTTCGTTTCCCGAAATCGGAACGAACGCAGCTGGCGGACGGTGCGAATTGCCATTGGTTACACCATCGCCAATTGAGCCTGGCCGAAGCCGGGAATGTCACGCACGGCAGCGGCCACGTCTTCGATGCCGTCGGCAGCCCGCTCGGTGTTGTCGGCTGTCTGCTTGGCAGCGTCGGCCCCGCCAAGCCGAGGATCACCGCCACGAGCGAGCATGTTGCGGTAGGACTCGCCGCCGGATGAGCCGACAACCAGGGCGCTCAACTCGGAAGACGCAGCCTTGATGGCGGCACCGATGCTTTGGCCGGCAGCCTCACCCGCACCTGCAGCGCCAGCCTTTTGGGCATCCGCCTGGGCGGACGCAAACTCACGGTCGAATGCAGCGAACGGGCTTCCCATGTTCTCAACGGCCTGGCCGAACGTGTCGGCGGCTGACTGGCCGTACATCTCGCCCATCTGCCTGGCACCGTCTGCCAGTTGTGCCGTGCCTTGAGCACCTTGCCCCAGCGACTCTGCAAGCCCAGAGAAGCCGGCAGCCTCGGCAAGCCCGGCCACGCCCTCCATGACGTTGGTGACGCCGTCGAGGATGATGCTGAACACTTCGCTGAACATCTGCCCGATCTGCGAGCCCAGGGCCATGAACACCTGGAAGATGCCTGTCAGCAGCGTCATCGCGCCAACGACCATGCGGATACCGGTGACAAGCCCGTCTGCAAGCGTCTTTGCCATCGTCCAGCCGGCAGTGTTCTTGGCAAAGAAATCAACAATCAAGTTGGACGCAGCCGTAATGGCCGGCGCGAGTTCCGCCAGGAACTGAATTACAAATCCCTGCATCGGCAATGCCAGCCGGCCAATCGCATCGCCCATGGCTTCGATGGCCGCAACCTGCGGGCCGCTCATCTTCACGCCCAGGTCTGTCAGCAGCCGGTCCATCTCGCGGAAAGCGTCGCCGCCTTGCCGCAGGAAGTTAAGCATCCCCTGGCCGCTGCGGCCGAAGATGTCGATTGCCGCTGCGGCCTGCATGTGCGGCGGCAGGGCTGCAATGCGGTCGGCAATCAGCGCCAACTGCTCGGTCGTGCTGAGCCCAGCCAGATCTTCCATCGTCAGGCCGAGTTGAGCGAACGCCTTGGCCGCAGCCGGCGTGCCTTGGGCCAACTCGCCGACCATTCGAGCGGTACGACGCAGGCCCGTGGTGAGCAGCTGCTGGCTCACGCCAGACTCGGCAGCCACCTGCTGCATGACCTGCAACTCGCCGGCCGCCACGCCCAACTCTTGCGAGAGATTGTGCAGGGCTTCCGCAGAGCGGGTCGCCGAAGTCAGGGCGGTAACCGCTCCAGCCAGAGTGGCGAACCCGCCCACCACCGGCATCAGCATCGGCATCATTGCGCCAAGCGTTCCGCTCAAGGCAGACAGCCCGCCGACGCTCTTCTGAAATCCCTTGAGCTGCCGCCCGGCCTTAGACAGCCCAGCCGTCAATCCGCCCGTGCTGGCGGTGATGCTGACGTTTACGCGGCCGAAATTGTTTGCCATGGTTTCACCGCGGGATCGCGTTCAGCGTGGCGAGGATCTGATCTGGTGTCTGTGCCCGCTTCGGAACCGGCAAAAACTCCTCTGGCTTCTTGACGGGCTGCCGCTTGCCTCGGTTTGCGTTGTATCTCTGAGCAATCGCCACGGCGTCCCTAAGCCACTCGTCGCCCCACGGCTCGAGCAGGTAGTAGCCCATCCAGCCGTACAACTGATCGACGCTCATCTCGTCGGCCAGCCGCTCTACGTCCCAGATGCCGAGCTTCAAGGCCAGCCGGTACAGGAACGCGAGCACCGGCTGCCGTTCTATTTTCCCGCAGCCTCCTCCACTGCGTTGCCGCCGATGCCGTTTAGTTTGAATCCCGCATCGACGATGGCCTGCACAATGTCCGTGTCCAGTTCACCGATCCACTCCGCGTCGGCGTCCTCGAACGTCCGCGTGCCGTCTTCGTTCACCACCACCATGGCAACGAATCGGGCCCGCACGTTGTCCAGGTTGACGCCGCCAACCTTGCCGCCGGTCACGATCTGCTCAAAGCGATCGCGGTCTTTGGCTGAGAACTTGGCGACGTAGATGGTGCCGCCAAGTTCTGGAACGTCTAACGCCACGCGGGGGCGAACGCCACGCTTGGCTTTAATCTGCTCGCGAGTAAGAGCCACAGTCCGCGCCTCCTGTCAGCACTAGCTCGGCAGCGTGCCGCTGAGCTTGATGGTGAGCGTGCCGCTCATCATGTCTTCCATCTGGGCACCAGCCTCGAAGCCGGTGGCATAGCCGAAGGCGCTCCAGAGCGTGGTGGTCGTGCCTCCACTGGCCCAGTAGACGTTGACGGTCTGGTTGGTCGCCACGTTCGCCATGTCGGTCGTCGGCTTCACGGCCGGGTCGAAGAGCACCTCGACCGACAGCTCGCCGGGATCGTAGATGGAACTTGCCACGAACTCCTTAGCGGACGAGAGCATGTGCGTCGATTCAGCGACAGCACGAGAAATGCCACCGTGGTTGACGCCAGTGATCTTGTAGCCGGTCGCCGTGTGCAGCGCCGTCCCAAACCCCACAAACGTACCCTGACCAATATCAACTGCCATGGCTTTCTCAAGCCTCCGTAAAGGTGATCTCTACTGACAAATCCGTGCGGTAGATGGGGAGTTGCTCCCCGTTGTTTGGCGGCTCCTGCGTGTCGTCGTCGCTCTTGACGACGGCCAGCCGAATGCTGCCTGTTACCTTGAATTGTAGGGCGAGGCGAATGGCTCGGGCGAGGTTTCGCACGCCCACGAGAGAGTCACCGATCGCCGAGATCGTGAACGTCGCACGAGTGATTCCCGTCATGCCCTGCATGTGCATGAACGGCCCTCTGCCAGTGTTCTCACGCTGGTAAACGATGCACGGCAGGTCGGCCCCTTGCGGAGCCTGGACGGCATAGATTCGCCCGCCAACATACATGGCGATGTCGGCGTCAGCCGTCAGCAGCTGCACAAGCGATTCGTCGATATGAGTGGTGGTGAGCATTACTTCTTGCCGTACATCTTGCGAATGGCTTGCCGCTCGGCCTCGGAAATCGCCTTGCCGAGAGCCCCGTCAAGCTTGCCGATCAGCCGTTGCTTGATCTGCGGCAGGTTGGCGTCGGCCCATCGCTTGAACTTGTCGCTCTTGGGCATGCCTTTGACCTGGCCAAAGAAGATCATGCCGCCTTCGTTGCCGCCGATGCGAGCCACCTTGCCACGCAGATACGGATACACCGAGGCGTTCGCCATCGGCACCTTGAGCACGTAGTTCTTTGGCTGCCGAAACTTCGTGCCGTTCTGCACCCACCAAGCATGGAAGCCCTTTTCCGAATTGTTCCCGCCACCCTTGGAGCGGTAGCCCAGGATCCCGACGGCAGTGGCGTTTCGCTTCTTCTTCTCGACCTTCACGCCGACACTGCGTCGGAGGTTGCCGGTCGGGCCCCGAGGCGTCAGCGCCTTGATTTCTGGAATCTCGTCTTTTGCAGCCTCGCGGACGGCAGCCCCGAGGTACTTCTTCTGGATGCTGCTAGACAGGATGGCAAATCCATTGAGGATCTCTTCGACGCCTTCCACGGTCATGTCGGTACGCATCAGTCCACGACCTCCGACACTAGGAGCTCGTGTTCCTCGCGGCGTCCACGCTCGACGGCCGACATGATTTCAAACGTGCGGCCCTCGGCCACCACCCGCATCTTCGGCTTGAGCCCGCTGGTGTACCGCATGCGGATGCGATGCGTGACCACGCCTTCGTTGGCCATGGCACTGACGGCTTCATTGCCAGACAGCGGCAGCAGTGCGATCCACCGCTGGGCGAATGCGGACCACGTCAGTTCCGGCTCGCCGATGCTGTTGGTGCTCTCCGTAGGAGTCTGCACCTCGGCCAGCTTGTCCATGAGTCCAGAGCGGAGCATGGCCTACGCTCCGTAGATGACGAGCGTGTACGAAGCCGTGCCCGAGTAGGCAGAGACATTGAACCCAGCCGTACCGCCAGATCGAGAGTCGCAGATCGCCACGCGGCTGCCACCGGAAATGGCCACGCTGGCCCCGGTCGCCTCGCTGCACACGGCAGCCGACGAAGCCGCGAACGCGAACCGGCTCACGCTGGCAAACGATACGGCCGATCCGCTGGAGTCCTTGTAGGCACTGGGAGCCACGGCGATTGCCACCGCTGCCGTACCGCACGTACCAGAGAGCACGGCCACTTTGCCGCTGCTGTAGGCGTCGGTGCTGGTCAGTGCCAGCCGCTTGAGCGACTGCACGCCGGTGCCGGCGGCCGAGTCCGAAAACGCCACGTCGATGGCAATGCGACCTTCAAGGCTCATGCGTACTGCTTCCAGCGTAGTGGCGAGAGCAGAGCCGACACGGCGAACTCAAGCTCCTTGGAAATGCTGCCCACAAGCACAGACTCGCGGTTGGCATACCAGTGCCCCACAAGCATCTTGATGGCGTGCACGGCCGGCTTCGGCACGTTGGCGGCCCCGCCGTAGCCGGCGAGGTAGGTGATCTGCACGGCCTTGTCATCCAGCCGCACGTTGGGCCAGTCCTGGAGGTACAGCGGATAGGCCAACGCAGGAACGTGGTCGCGGTCTACGCGGAACTGCTGCGTCCCAGACTGCGACCACGTGAGGGTCTGTGTGGTGCCGGAGGAATCCACATACGAGATAGTCACCGTGGCGCTCGTGGCCGTCGCGTTCAACCGCACCGGCGGGCGCGGGAGCTCGATGCGGAGGCTCGGAAAATCATCGAACGCCACGGTGTATTGCTTGTCCGCGAACGTGCGGTCGCAGTAGTCCTCGCACCACGTTGTCGCGGAATCGACCAGCCCGCCGATGTAGGTGTCATCGTCCGTGAAATCCACGATGCGAAGGTGCTCCTTCGCTTCGGAGACGCTCACCGGGCGCTCGTTCGTTCCGCTTGCCGTCGAAACAGCCAGACTGCGGTAGCGGCTGCCTGTGGCAGGCAATTCCCAGTTACGCATGCTTCCGCCTCCGCTGCCTAGCTACAGGCGACTCCGCACGCTCGGCCTCGGGCTCCGGTGCAGTTGCGAACCGCAGCTGCGGCTCGTCCTGGTGCCGCACGGCGTAACGCTGCAGCTCCAGCGTCCGAGCCAGCCCGCCGGTCACGCGCACGATCTGCCCCGGCCGGTACGACATGTAGGAACGCAGCATACGGACGGGGATCAGTTCGACAGTCTGTGTCATTTCCACACGTTCTCCGGTGGCCGGCCGCCGCGGTCCCAGAAGTCGCCGGGATGCTGCAGCAGAGCCTGCATGTTTTCGTTGGGCCACTTGATCCACACCTCGGCATGGCCAAGGCACACCCGAGGACACACGCCAATCTTCAGCCCTGCCTTTTGGGCCGATTGCCACATCGCAATGTCATCGTCGATACGCGATTCGTCCCAGCGGCCACTTGGGCCGGGCTTGCCGATGAACCACGGGTGCGGCATCTTCTTCAACGCATCGGCACGCAGCAGCGTAAATCCGAAGTGCGCGGTGTTTGCCGTGATGACGTTGTGGTAGACGAAGTGATCCCGGCCAACCTCCGCCAGCCGCTCGCCTTTCTCGCCGCACATCGTGAACAGCGGCTCGTCATTTCGCCGCTTCATCTGCACCGCCGCGACGAAGTCATATCCACTCGCCACGGCATACGTCAGCAGCCGCGGCACGGCGTCCTGCTCAAAGATGCTGTCATAGTCCAGCGTCAAGATCCACAGAGGCGGCGCCTTCGGATCGTCATCCGACTCGACCATGTCGGTCAGAACTCGCTCCAGGCATTGCCCCCAGAATGCACCCTCCAGGCGAACCGGGGAGATGCCGTACGGGATCAGGCCCCTTGGCCAGCAGAACATGTGGTCCTGCCAGCCCAGCCTTGGGACAGACATGGCACAGTGCAGACGCACTGGGCCGCTGCCCGTGTTGAGCACGGCGGGCTTCACGCCCGCCACAGACGACGCCGCGCCCACGGCATCCTCCTATGGTTGGAGAACGTCAGTCAATCAGCCCTTCGCCCACACGTTGACGCCAGCATCGCTGGCCGTGTCGGCACCGATCTCGGCGCGGCCGAGCCGAGCCAAAATCACGACGGCATTGTTGGTCGCACCGGCGGCCGACGCGGACGGCGTCACCTCGACCTGCAGATACCGACGCAAGGTCTTCGTGCTAACGTCGAACCGGGTGATGTTCGCCACGGCCGTGTTGCTCACGCCAGCCAGCGTGTAGTCGGTGCCGCTAACGAAACCCGAGATGGTCGCGTAGCTGCCATCCGTGTCGCTGTGCTTCAGCGTCACCACAGCCGGTGCCGAGGTGTGAGCGATCGAGCGATACGCCACGTCGATGCTGACCGAGTCGTAGCCCAGGCAGTCGATGGCGGCCGAGTGCGATGCACCCGACGCCACGCCAGCCGCGGCCGACAGAGAAACGACGCTCTTCTGATTCTGCGAGTGGTTCACGATTGATTCCTTGTTCTTGATGTCAGAGGATGAGAGCCACGACCGGCCCGGCGGTGGAAGCGTCGCCCACGTCCGAGGTCACAGCGTCATAGGACACGGTGGCCTGGAAGTAGGTCTGATCGAACTCGATGTAGCGGTCGGTGCTCGCACGCACCGCAACCTGACGCCGCAGAGCGAAGTGGCTGGACCGCTTCATGTCACCGAAGATGGCAACGCACTGGCCAGCCGCAGCACTCTTCCGCATGACGTTGTTGAGGAACACAGGCCAGCCGAGGAACGTCTGGCGACGGACGCCGTCCACGATCTCGTTAGCCAGGGCACCGTTGCCGCCGAGGGCCAGCGACTGCATGGCCAGAGCGTGCATCTGCGGGGTGCAGTACCATCCGCACGTCGGGCTCTGCGTGGCGTAGGTGGGAGCCTTCGCGATGGTCGCCAGGAAGTCATCGACCGTCAGGGCAGTGACCGCCGTCTGCGACGAGTCATTGACGCCAGCCGTCAGTGTCTCGTTCTCAAACTTCCACTGGATTCCGCGGATGCCGCCGTAAGCCGAGGCACCCGTGCCGATAAAGCCGTCCTCGTCGATCCGCTGCGCGATGGCCAGAGCGAACTCTTCAGCCACAAGCCCGGCCAGATCAATCGCCGAGTCGTCGATCAGCTGGTTGGGGACGCGGGTGCCGACGCGAACCTCCTTACTGGACAGCATCACGTTGTCGGTGGCCATGTCGGTCACCGTGGTCTCGGCGTTGGCGGCGGTGTGGTAGGCCGTGTTGCCGCTCACCCGACGCGGGATGTAGAGCGTGTCGCTCGTCATCTGCAGGTTGTTGGCCTGCGCCGGGAACGCACCAAAGGACTCCACCAGCCGGATTACCGTCGAGGCGAAGGTGTCGGGGATGAGCACGCCGCCCTTGGCGTTGTCGTTGGGCGACAGAGCGCGTGCCTCGACGTTCTTCTCGTACCACGAACGATCCTCGGCACGGCCGAGGACGTAGCCACGAATCCATCGGCCGCACGCCTCAGCGTCGCTGGACGAACGGAAGTGGCGGGCCTTGCCGCTCAGCGAACGCTCGGCAGCCGGGGCCGGGGCCGCAGGAACGGCCGCAACCTCGACGGGCTTGGCAGTCGCAGCCACCTTTCCACGCAGAGCGGTGATCCGCTCGGCAATAGCGTGCTCGCGGGCCAGATCCTTCTCGAGCTGCCCAGCCTCGCCGGCCAGCTTCTCCATCTCGGCGACCTGCTCCGCGGAGCGGTCCTCGACCTTCGACAGGTCATCGAGCATGGCGGCCACAGCGGCGGCCCGGTCCTGAAGCTTTGTGAGTGCGGTGGCCATCCTTGGCGCTCCGTAGTTGTGAACGGTGACTGTCCGTGTCTTCGTTCACACTACGGCACGAATGCCGACTAACCTCGCCGGGAGTTTGTATCTACAAAAGCACGACGGCAGACGTACTCCGCTGGCACGACTTGCTTGGACCGAAACGTGCAGCATTGGCACTCGATGTACCGCACCTGCGAGTGCTCGCCGGCCTGCACGCTGGAGCGGGTACGCACGCGGCCCTTGCCACACTGCGGGCAGATGTCACCCGGTTTTGCCACGCAGAAAGCTCCTGAGACGTGCGGCCCGAAGCCGCAGGCCAGCAGCCGCTGCCGGCCGCATATCTGGCTTCGCATCAAGCACCGGAACCTGCGCCGGCCCCTGAGATGCTAGCCACGCCTCCAAGCTTCGACGGGCAACGCTCGTGGTCGAAGATGGGTACGCAGGGTGCGTCACTACGGAAACATCGAAAAGGCCAGACACCTCGCGGATCGAGCGTCGCGGCTTGCCGTCTTCGCCTGGTGCCCATTGCTCGCCCTTGCTGTCAACCGTGAAAGCGAAGGATGAGCCGCGCAAATCAGAACGGGCCACGAGCTCGCCGATTGTGCGGCCCAGCTCCGTATTGGGCAGCACAACAGAGTACCGCAGCCCCTTGTCATCACTGGACAGCTCAAGCGTCCCGCTCGAAGTGCGGCCCAGCAGTTGATTCGGGTCGTGGTTGAACAACGCCACCACGTCCTGCTTTCCACGCTGGCGGCTCAACACCTTGTCAAAGGCACCTGGCAGGATGGTCTCGCGGAATCCCCCGAGATCCACGCTGAGCGTGTTGTAGCGAACGGCATAGCCTGTCAGCACGGGCCGCCCATCTGCACGAGTCTCGACCACGGCACCGCCGTCTTCAGCGAACTCCCAATCGCGTCGCTCAATCCGTTCTGCGATAGCAACGCCATCTTCGTGTGCGTCAGCCATTGCTTGTCTCCGTGCTGCTCATTGGTGCGTCTTCGCTCGTTCCGTTTGCCACGTCCGGCACGTCTTCTGCGGCGTCGCCGGTCGTGTTCTCAACCTCGACTGGAGAATTGACGCCATCGGGCATCGGGCCAAGGTTTTCCTTCATCCGCACCTCTTCCGGCGTGAGCCACTTGTTGCGGATGGCAACCTCGTACGCCTGGTAGCGGGTCGTGATGTCGCCACGCAGCAGCCCTTCCACCAGGAACTCGGCGTACAGGTCGCCGTCCTCGGGCAGTACGTCACGCTCAATCGCGCCTTCGATACGCCGCAGCCACGGGGCGATGGTGAACTTCTCAAAGCTCACCATCTCGCTCTGCAGGTTGCCCCAGGTCGCCCGGCCCAACTCCTGAATCATGTGCGGCGGCATCCGCCACACGCGGCAAATGGCCAGCAGCGACTGCATCCAGAGCTCTGCCAGTTGGCTCTCTTGGTTCGTCGCCGAGACGCTGTCGGCCTTGAGCCCGTTGCTGAGGATCGCCGTACGGCCAGCCTTTGCCGGGCCACGATGGGCGCTTTCCCATTGGTCCCGCAGCTGCTCGCGGACTTCGCGGGGCAACGCCTGGTCGGTGTGCAGGATGATGCCGGGCTGGGCGTTATTCCGATAGAACGTCGCGGCGTACTGCTCCAGGGCGCGAGCCAGGCCGATAGCGTCCTTGCCGAGTTCGACAGGCACCTCGCCATGCACGCCGTCAAACGACAGCCACCGCACGTGCATGATCTGATCGTCTCGGTACGCCTGCTGCCGGCCCGTGCTTGGGTCCTTGTAGACGTAGGACAGCGACATGTCCTTTTCTTGCACGACATTCATGCCGCCAGGGTGAAGCGGATGCAGTTCGCTGACGCTGCCACGGTCGCCTGCCACCTTGAATTGGTACGAATTGCCGTAGAACCCCAGGTGCAGGCACATCTGCTCAACCCACTCATAGCGGGTCTGCCACTTGTTGGGCCGGCGTGCAAGCACGTTGTAGAGCGGCAGATCCTTGGCCCGCTCGCTGTTGTTGTCATCAAGCCGTCGGTAGAGGTGGAGCGGAAGGCTCGCCACAGTTTCGGCTACCACTCGTGCGCACGCGAAGTACGCCGCCGTCTTCATCGCCGTCTCGGGCGTGATCCTCACGCCGCTCTCGCCGGCCATGGCCACAAGATCGTCCCAGCGGGACATGCGGGTATCGAGGAACTTGATTTCGGGCAGTGCTGCCGTCGCTTCCATGCGTCACCAGAATGAAATCTCAGGCATATCGGCGGGCTTCATGCTCTCGCCCATGTGAACGCCTACGGCCATGATGGTTGCTACCACCGCGTCCACACGTTCCGTGCTCTTGGCCTTGCTCACCTTCAGATTCCCGGCCGGATCGGTCTGCACAGCCGCGTTTCCTAACTGCCAACCTACCAGCGGATTCAATCCAAAACGCACCTTTCCATCGACCACAAGAGCCTCCAGGCGGCGCGTCGGCGCTGTCATCGACGCAAAACCCTGCCCGTACAACGTCACAGGCAAGCCTTCGTCGGAGAGCTCGGTGGCCAATTGCGTCGCATTCCATCTGTCGATGGCCAGCTTGCGGACGCGGTGCTTCTGTGCGAACTCCAGAATGTCGGCTTTTACTCGCTTGTAGTCCGTGCTGCGTCCCTCGGTGTATGTCAGCCACCCGTCGCGGTGCCACGCCGTGTATTGCACGCGGTCATTCCGCTCCCGCTCGGCGGCATTGTGCTCGGGTATCCACGCCATGACATGCACGTCGTAGCCGCCGGCATCGTTTGGGGCCACGGCCGAAAAGCATGTGGTGTCATAGTTGCTGGCTAGATCGAGCCCGCACCAGACATCACGGCCCTCAAGCGACTCCGACAGCGGCCCCATGCACGCGGCGATCTGGTCTGGCCGCAGCCACCGCACGTCTGACGTGGTCGGGATGTTGAGCCGATACCGCAGGAACGAGTTCAACTTCGTCGCAGAGTTCTCGGCCTCGCGGCAGTCGGCAGCAAACGACTCCTCGCTGATCGTCTCGCCAAGGGACGGGTTTGCCTTGTGCCACACCTTTGGCGACTTCCAATCGTCTTCCCTGTCGGCGGCGTAGATGCAGCCGAAGAACGATGGATCAAACGCCGGGTCGGCAATGCACCGCTCGGCATAGTCGTGCTGCTCGTACCACAGATGCGACTTGTTGGCCTCGCCGGCCGTCGTGAGCGACAGCACCAGCGGCTGACGCCGGGCCGCACCGCCATACCGAAGTGCGCTCCACAGTCGGCGGTCACCACGCTGAGCGTGCAACTCGTCGAACAGCAGGCAGGAAATGTTCAGGCCCTCGGCCCTGAACGCATCCGCCGACAGCACTCGATAGAACGAGTTGCTTGCCTTGTGGATGATCGTCTTCCGCGAGTCGAGCACCTTGAGCACCTTCGACAGAGCCGGCGACGAGCGGACCATCGACGCAGCTTCCCTGTATATGATGCCTGCCTGTTCACGGTCGCTAGCCGCTCCGTAGCACTCCCCGCCTGCTTCACCGTCTGCTAGCAGTGCGTATAGGCTGATGCCGGCCAGCAGGGTGCTCTTGCCGTTCTTCTTTGGGATCTCGATGTACGCCTGGCGGTACTGCCGCGTGCCGTCAGGCTTGCACCGGCCGAAGATTTCTCCTAGGACGTACTTCTGCCATGGCAGCAGCAGGAACGGCTGCCCGGCCGTCTGGCCCTTTGAGTGCTTCAGCACCTTCTCAAAGAACTCATAGACCCGCCTGACCTTAGCTTCGTCCAAGCCAGGCCGATGCTTAGCCGTGGGCGGCGAAGAACTCTTCGAGCTCGTCTTTTTTGACTTCGACTTGCGTGGCAAGCTTCGTCCTCGAGGAAGGCGTCAGCCCGAACTCACTCAACAGGCTAGCCTTCATGGCAACCAGCGAGCGGTAGAGCGGCCCGGCCGGGTTTGGCTTGACGCCTCCCAGGTCGGTGTGCATCACCGCACCGCCGGCCCGCAGCTGCAGTAGGCACGACTGCTCAGCCGAGTGAACTTCGCACAGGGTGGCCAGCGCCTCGCCGTCGCCAGTGGTCAGCACGCCCATCCGCGACAAGATGCCGGCGAGCTCGTGCCACTTCGCCACGGCGATCTCGTCAACGGCGAGACGCTCGGGCATCGGCGGCACTCCGACAGGTGCCGATGGCTCCCGCTTCGGCGGCCCTTTGACGGTGCCTTCAAGAATCCGAAGTGCTGTCGGCTTTGGCCTGCGTCCAGCTTTTGCCACGAATCACCTCGGGTCGATTGTTAGGAACCTCACGAAACTGCACGTTGCGTGCCGCTCTAAGTGGCCAACTATCCCGGCTAAATTGTTAAAAAACCCCGGCGATTTCGATGCCGCTTACGCGGGCT
>Ga0214917_10001206_pt1 | contig 33621 bp, 35 predicted proteins | sample LL_1208_BB_MetaG_FD_177983 | JGI IMG/M metagenome (GOLD analysis project Ga0214917, IMG submission 177983) | Freshwater microbial communities from Lake Lanier, Atlanta, Georgia, United States - LL_1208_BB | ecosystem: Environmental > Aquatic > Freshwater > Lake | place: USA: Georgia | collected... | reverse complement strand
ATTCGACCTTGGCCTTGATCTTTCGCTTTGCCAGATATTGGCGAACCAGTCCAACGGCCTCGGTGGCGATTCGCTTGCCGCGAAGCTGTGCAGGTCGACGGATCGGGGATCGGTTCGGCACAGCGATGACCCAACGAGCCGGTTGGGCCGTTGCCTTGCTAAATCGAAGCGTGGAAACGGTTTGAACTTTTGCCTTAGTTTCTTGAATCCAGTCACTTCCTGTAAGTCCGAGATCAAGGAAGCCATCCTGCACATAAGCAGCGATTTCTTGAGCCCGAAGAAGTCGGACTTCGAAATTAGGGTCGTCAATGGCAGGACGGTAGGTGCGTGATGCGCGAGAAATCGAGTAACCAGCTCTGCGAAATAAATCCAGGGTGGCTTCTTGGAGGCTTCCGGAGGGGAGACCAATGCGTAAGGGTTTCATGGTTTGAAAGGGTAGTCGGAAATGGCGTAAGACTCAACCCACCCGTTTGGGTTCGCTCGAGAGGGTCAAGAGGTGGAGGGAATAGCAGGCATCTGCTGAGTGATGCAGTGAATGGCTCCAAGGCCTGAAACGAGATCGCGGCAATCGATGCCTATCACTGAACGATCAGGGAAGTATGGTCGAAGCAGATCTAAAGCGACCGAGTCCGTAGGGGAGTCAAAAACTGGTACGAGAACAGCTGAGTTACCGATATAGAAGTTTGCATGACTTGCGGGATTTCGATGGTGCGGGCCATCAGCGCGAGGGGGCATAGGCATCTCGAGAACTTTTAATGGTTGGCCCTTTGCGTTTGTTACACTCTTAAGGCGAAGCAGATTTTCAGCCAGTGGCGCATGGTTTGCATCTTGTTTGTTCGGTTCGACAACCGTGACCACAACTCCAGGGGCTATAAACCGAGTAATGTCATCAACATGTCCGTCTGTGTCATCACCTTCCACTCCATCGTGAAGCCAAATAATTTTCTGAATCCCGAACCAGTTGCAAAGGCGTTTCTCAATTTCATTTCGGTTCAAGGAGGGATTCCGATTTGGATTCAGCAGGCATTTTTCTGTGGTTAGAAGCGTTCCTTCGCCATCGGTGTCTAATGAACCTCCCTCAAGGACGAAGTCGTGAGTCACGAGTGGGAAATCGAGCATTTTTGATGCCTGTTGCGGAATGACATCGTCATTGTCCCATGGGCCATATTTCATTCCCCAGCTATTGAAGGTGAAGTCGTGAGCGACTCGGCGGGGGGATCCTTCGTCCTGCCTCAAAATGAAGATCGGGCCGCTATCTCGAACCCAAGCATCGTCATTCGGAATGATAAGGACTTTCAGGTTCGGAGAGTGGAGTTTTGCTTTTTGTAATACCTGATTGATCTCATCAGCCGCCTCGCAATCTTTTGCGAGCAGATAAACTTTTTCTCCAGGCACGAGGGCTTGAATGATCTTAAGGTAAGTCTTCTGTACGCCAGCAAGAAGCCCTGGCCAAGTCTCTGAGTTGTGAGGCCAAGCGAGGAATGTAGCCTCGTGTTTTTCCCATTCAGCTGGAAGACGGTAAGTAGATCCGTCGAACGAGTGACTAGAAATCGGCTGTTTCAAGTTTTAAGAAAACGTTGATCTAGGCCTGCGTAAGCATCGATACGCCGATCCCTCAGAAAAGGCCAGTGTTGTCGCGTAGTCGTTGTTTCGGAAAGATTCAGGGTGGCATGAAGGATTTCGGGCCGATCTGTGGGGGCTTCTGAAACCACATGCCCAATCGGGTTGCTGATAAAAGAGGTGCCCCAGAAGTCTAAGTTATTTTCACGACCTGTTCGATTGATGGAGAGAACAAAAAGTCCGTTCGCGATTGCATGGCTTCTTTGGATGGTCTGCCAAGCGCTTCGTTGGTCCTGACAGACTTCTTTTTTCTCTCCACGTGCCCAACCAATTGCCGTTGGGTAAATTAAAATCTGAGCCCCACGAAGAGTCATTAATCGAGCAGCTTCGGGATACCACTGGTCCCAACAAACGAGAACTCCTAAACGGCCCACAGGTGTGTCAATCGGTTGGAATCCTGTATCTCCAGGCGTGAAGTAGAACTTCTCATTAAATCCAGGGTCATCCGGAATATGCATTTTGCGATAGGTCCCAAGAATTTTGCCATTAGGTCCAAAAACAACTGCCGTGTTGTGGTAGAGCCCTCCCGTGCGTTTCTCAAAAAGGCTGGAGACAAGTGTGATCTTGTGTTTTTTTGCCGCATTGGATAGCGCCTGAGTCGTGGGCCCGGGAATAGGTTCAGCCAGCTGAAAACATTTGTAATCCTGCTTTTGACAAAAGTAGAGAGATCGAAAAAGCTCAGGCAAACATACAAGTTTGGCTCCTTTTTTGGCTGCTGAAGCGATTTTATCCAGTGCAGTTCGAAGGTTGCGAGCTGGGTCAGCACTGCAGGACATCTGAATGAGTGCGACAGAGATTTTCTTGGGATGCGACATAGGGGTATATCAGCGTAAAGCAACGGGGGGAGCGAGCACTTCGGACAGTACAACCGCCCTCGGCCAATCTGTAGGAACTCCACGAAAGAGAGATTTCAAGGAGTAAGGGTCTTTTTTTGTTTTCTGAACGTTGGATTGCTTGGGCAAAGAGGCTTCATGGCGGGCAGTACGGATTAAAGGCATTGTGGCAACTTCAACAGATGGAGTGAGGGTTGGGGTCATGGGCTCGAGAGGAGGAAGAATTCGTGGGGGCAAAGGCTTTTCTATTTTAGGAGGGGCAGGGGGTGATTCATGTCGTCTCCTGCCGAGTGCCTCAAGTAGATCCCCAAACTCATCCATTGGATCTGCACTGGGAGCGGGATCACGCTCTTGGTGAGTAGGGGAGGAGGGCGGAACGGCGTGACGACGCCTAATCCACCACTGGGCAATACTAACTAAGACAAAGAGAATTGGAACAAGCCATTCCATGTCAAAGAATCGTGATTTTAGTTTGTCTTGCCCGCGTCCTTCGCAATGGAGGATCGCATATCGGTGTCTGCAGAAACATTTCGGATCTTTTGGTAGTCCATAATCCCTAGGTTGCCCTTACGAAAAGCTTCCGCCATTGCGAGTGGAACCTGAGCTTCAGCCTCGACAACTTTTGCGCGCATTTCCTGTTCGGCTGCGACAGCGGCGGCACGTCGCATCTCCGCCTTCGCCTGTGCAACCTGTTTGTCGGCATCCGCCTGTTCGGCTTGAAGTTTGGCCCCGATGTTTGTACCTACCCCGACATCCGCGATATCGATCGAAAGGATTTCGTACGCCGTACCCGCATCCAGACCGCGATTCAGCACATCTTTGGAAATGTCTTGGGGATTTTCCAGAACACCTTTGTATGTCTCTTTGGAGCCGATGGCCCGCACGATTCCCTCACCTACTCGGGCGATGATGGTCTCTTCTGTAGCGCCTCCAACAAAACGATCCAAGTTGGAGCGAACGGTGACACGGGCCCGTGCCCGAACAGTGATTCCGTCTTTCGCGACACCATCGATCGTGCCTTTTCCTGAATCGGTGCCAGGGCAGTCGATCACTCTTGGGTTCACGCTCGTGCGAACGGCATCAAACACGGTCTTTCCGGAACCTGACGTCGCTAAATCGATTGCGCAGCACCGATTAAAATCGAGCTTAATGCCGGCTTTGTCTGCAGCAATGAGGGCTCGAATTACTTGATCCACACTACCCCCTGCAAGGTAGTGAGTCTCGAGTTGTGCTGTGGAAACCTCAATTCCTGCCCGAACGGCCGTAATTCGTGCATTCACGATGAGAGAGTTGGGAATTCCGCGTAGACGCATCGCAATCAGTGTCGGAATCCCCACTGGGGCTCCCGAGGTGAGGGCTCGAAGCCAAAGACCGAAAAAATTAATCAGGACAACAGCAAACACCAAACCAACAACACCAACTGCAATAAGAAGGAATATAGGCATATTCTATTTTTAAGGCGAAAGGAACCCCGCAGGAAGTAGAAAGTTGTCCTCTAGCCGATATGAACGTGAAGGGATGAGGTTACTTCTTCTTTTTTGCGCTTTGGATGGCCTCAACAAAGATCGTCGATCCTTCGACCTTATGAATTCGAATGCCCCGACCTTGAGGAATAAATTGTCCTTCCGCTAAAACATCGAATGTTTTCCCATGAAACTCGGCTGTTCCACTTGGGCGGAGATCTGTCAGAGCTGTTCCTTTTGTTCGCGGAGGGAGGTTCAGTTCAAGAGGAAGGGATGGAGTCGGAGAGGTCGTGCTCAACCGAAAAGGTCGAAATAACACGGTTTCTGGGAGATAACGAGCAGCCAGTAATATAGCTGCTAGCCCACCAAAGAATCCTAAGGAAAGGTTCAACGCAGGAGAGTGAAGTTGTGCGAGGGTGGGGAGGGTGGCATCGGAGGGGTAGCGATCGATCATCGTGTTAAGTGCCGCATACAGAATAAGAGCAAACCCGAGGAGACCCGGAATCAGTGTTCCAGGAAAAACAAATAGTTCCACGATCAGTAGAGCCACTCCAAGCAGAAGAAGGAGAGCGTTTTCATATCCAGATAAGCCGGCAATATAGTGCCCAAAGAGAAAGATGAAGGCGCAGATACCACAAAGAACTCCAAACAAACCAAAACCGGGAGTTTTAAATTCGAGATAACCAAAAAGAAATGCGGCACTGAGGAGCAGGGGGGAGATGGTAATAATCCATCGGCTGATGCTCTCAAAACCTGTGGGCTCAATTCTTACGATTGTTGCGCCTGGGAATACGGTCTTTTGGATTAGAGTTTCAAGGTTAGATACAACCCCATCGGCCAAGAGGGGGCGGGGTGGGGATCCCGAACGACGAGTCGCTTCTTGGGTCGTGAGGGTGAGAATATCGCCCTTGGCAACAATTTCACGGCCATCGATGTTGAGGCCTATCTGCTTGTTTACCATGGCATCAAATATGGCGGGGTTGTGGCCGTTCTGTTCTGCAGCAGCGCGAATCATAGCCGCGTAACCTGAAACAAATTTAGGCGGAAGCTCTTTCGGCCCCTCTTGTCCTAAGGTCACGGGCGAGGCGGCGCCGATAATGGAACCAGGAGCCATCCAGATGTGGCGTGTGGAGGCAGAGATAAAAGCACCTGCAGAGAAGGCCTCTCGATTAACATAAGTGTAGGTTTGGTCTGCTGGTTCAAATTTCGCAATCGTTGCCATGACCTCCTTCATTGCCTCTCCCTCTCCGCCAGGGGTATTCATGTCCAAAACAAGTGCTGAGGCCTTCGCTTCGAGTGCGGCTTTCACTCCACGGCGAACCACATAAACGGTGCCTTTTTGAATCTCGCCCTGAATCGGAAGGACATAGACGGGACCTGCAGACGACGTCGGGGCAGAATAAGCAATGGGGGAACTCGAAAGAAAAAGAGTGAACAGCAGAATGCGCGCTGAAGGATTTGAACCTCCGACCAACTGCGTGTAAGGCAGCCGCTCTACCGCTGAGCTAAGCGCGCGAATCTTGACTAGCAACGATTTACGCTTCCTTTTTTTAGAGAAAAAGTGCTTTCAAAAGCTTTGTATGTAACATACATTAGAGCGCATGAGAGAAACGATGAGAGCACTTCGGAGAGTTGAAACTGGACTCTATCGCTTTGAAATAGACGGAGAAAAGCGGGGATCATACTACGCATTATATAGCCACAATTCCCGCAGGATCCAAGAGTCTTTAGGAACTGAGGATCTGGCAGAGGCACGCCGCGAACTAAAAAAAAGAAAGGCACTAGACGACAAGCTGGACGGATCCTTGCGCTCCTTGACGCTGGCGGCCGCCGTCGATCGTTGGCTCGCAACCCGGAGCGATGGCGCCAAGACGACGATTAAAAACGATCAGCTTTTCAGCTCCAGGCTCAAAGACCAATGGCCGGGAGGATCTGGCGTGAAAGTGCGAGATATTAAGCCGTCGCAAGTGCTGGCGTTTATTAGTGGACTAAAGAAGGCGTCAGGGGAGTCAGTTGGAAACTCCTATCGAAATCACTTCGGTTGGGCGCTGAGATCGATTTTTCAGCTATGCGTGCAGGACGGCGTGATCGATCAAAATCCCGCTGCAAGCTTTGAGGGCAAAGGATCTAAGGACATTCTCAGGCCAACACCTACGCGGGAGCAATTCACCGCAATCGTGGACAAGATCAGATCCCGCCGCTTTTCCGACACAGCGGCAACGTCAGCGGATCTGGTGGAGTTTATGGGGCTAGGAGGCGTCGGGACAGCGGAGTGTGCCGCGTTGCAGTGGCAGGACGTGGACTTGAAAAAAGGTGAGATCCATCTGCTCAGGCGTAAAACTGGAAAAGCTTTCACGATCAAAATCTACCCCAAGCTAAGGCCGCTTGTGGAACGATTGGCCGCCAAGCGCGGAGCAGCTGAGGCTCACGTCTTTTCAATTAAGGATCCTAAGATCGCAATCTCCACAGCATGTCGGGATCTGGAGCTTCCGAAGTTTTCCGCTAGGAGTTTTCGCCGCATGTTTATCACTGAGGCACTGGAAGCAGGGGTGGACGTGGGGATTGTCGCCCGAACACAAGGACACCGAGACGGAGGCGTGCTAATCCTCAGAACTTATAGGAATATCAGGCCGAAGTATGAGAAGGATCAGTTGGAGCTATTGAAATGAAAAAGAATCGTTTTACCGGGTGGAGCGACGGGGAAATTGCTGAATACATACGGATTGAAAAAAGTAATCATGCGACCACGTGCGGCTTTTGGGTTGGAGCAACGATAGGAGTCTGTCTTTTGCTTAATAGTTTTACAGACGACGCGGGAGGATTTTTCCTGCTATTCAGCATCCTTGGTATCGGTGCTTTATGCATTTACTCAGTAGAGAAGGGCAAAAAAGAACTGCTCGAGCTGGAGCGAAAACAGCGGAAGGACGATTAAAATGAAAGGCCGCAAAAAGAACAGAGCGGAAAAGTATGACCCGACAGAAGATGTAATGCGGCAATATGTTAAGGCAGTAGCTGGAAAGTTTGCGGATCACGCTGGATGGATATGCGCTCGGGAATGGTGTAAGCATCTTAAAGCAGGCGCGGAAACAAAGAAAAGGAACGAGGAGTTATGGAAAAAAGATCCAGTTATGGATCCGCGTTTAGCGATGGAGAACTGGTGCAAAGAGCTTCTGCAAACAAAACATCCGATTGAGGCGGCTAATGGCTTTGCCGAGTTTGCTCAAGCCATAAGGGCGGCTGCGGCACTAGTGAGTAATGGGAAAAACGAGATGGATCCACAAAGAACAATTCTTCTCGAGGCAAATCTTAAACTTCACAAGAAACTAGCAGCCGAAAAAAAGTATTTTGCAAAAGTAAAAAAGGGTGATCTCGTAAAGCTTGCTCAATCTAAAGAAGTGTTTGATGACATGGATCAACCCGGAATCTTAAGAATGTTGCGGGAAATGGGCTTACCTAAATGGCCTGATTACTTGCGCCCTTATTACAAGCAGGACGGCTATCCGATCGCATTACGCCCAAGGGTTCCTAAAAACTGACTTTAGTCCCGATCTCCGAGATGCTTGATGGCGTGATAAATTAAGTAACCCGCAAAGCCTCCTCCGAGAAGAAGCGCAACAAAGTTATACCAAGGCCAATCGGAGACAGATTTCGAGGGATCAAAAAGATCCCACCATCCAGTCGCCCTTAAGATAATCAGAGCGATCGCCGTCATCATAAGAAAAGCAAGCGTTCGCCCTAAGTGCTGACTCGCCCGGCCAAAAGAGCGCTTAAAGCCTATCCATTTTGCGCTAGGCGCGGTTGGGTATTTATCATTTGCCAATTGAATCAAGGTCACGCCTAAACCGCAGAAAACTAAAAAGAACGGCGCAGGTGCTAGTGCATGAACAGCCAAGCCGAGCCATAAACCTAGCTCCTTCGTATCAATAGACCATGAGATCAAATAAGGAATAAATGCCGCTAAAAGGGAGGCGTATCCTAAAACAAGAAAGATATGGTGTTTTAGTTTTTTCATTTACTTGAGCTGGACTTAGTTTGGCAATTTATTCTCTGAATTGCCAATAATTCCGAGCATTTGAGAGGCATCTTAAGTGCCATGGAAGCACATACCACAGCCCAAGCGGGGGGCGGCTCAGTTAATAGTCTCCCGCGTCTAACCTACAAAATCAAAGAAGCTGCCGAGATCCTTGGCATCTCCACCCTGACGATCCGCAAGGAAATCAGCGCCGGAAGGATCAAGTCGATCAAGCGTTTCCGGCACGTACTAATCCCGGCTGATGAGCTGACGAAGTGGGTGGAGGCAGCTCGATGAACGCACAGACCAAACATCTTCACGGCCTGAGAGCCGCTGATAATATGGTGGGACTTGTTCGGCAACTCGTCAGCGCCGGAGCGATAAAACTCGGAGCCTGCGAGATCGATCTGGATAACGGCGATAAGCACAGGCTCAAGGCGAAGGAATACTTAGAGCTGGCCGAGCAGGCAATCGGCAAGGCGATCGAGGAGCTGAAAGCACAGCATCAACACCCCCGACCGGGACTAAACTAGATGAAAGTTAGTCGCTCGGATCCGTGGGGCGAATGGCTTAGGTATCTGGATAAGCTGCCATGGGCAGCAGGCGTGACGAAGAACGGGCAGGCGTGGGATGCGTTCCTCCGGGCAGGATCGCTTGAGGTAGAGGCGCTGGCGGCTCGGGATGAGGTAGAGAAGCGCATCCGGGCAGCCGGAGGCCGTGTTGTCCCTCGGGATCTGGAAAGGCAGCTCCAGCGAGCCTATGGCTACGTCAAGGCAGAGGCGTCAGGAGATCGGCCGATGACGTCAGTCGTCACCAAGCCAAGTTATAGCGCAGGGGATCTAATGACGTTAGCCGCCAGCGTCCCGGAGCTGACGTGGGAGGACGTGGCGGCTCGGAGTCCGATAGATCCGGCCGCAGTCACATCCTGCGACTTCCTAGAGGCAGTCTTTAAGCCGGAGGAGTATGTCGTCATCACCTCACGCCTGAATGACCCTGGCAGACCTTACCGGGTAGGCAGCCGGGCTGGGTGGGTGAATGAGATGAAATCGGAGGATGGGATATTTTACCTATCAAACCCGGTGGACGGACAAGTGCGGAAAAATGCTGACGGAAGGTGGAGCCTGCGATCTGAGATCAATCTTACCGATTTTCGTCACATGGTGCTGGAGTCTGATGAGCCGGACTGCTTGATCTGGATTCGTGCGATGGCTCAAGTGCCGCTTCCCATCGCGTCGATCACGTCGTCGGGGGGAAAGTCGATCCACCTGCTCGTCAGGTGGGGATCATCCACGAAGGCCGCGTTTTTGGAGGATCTGGACAAAGTGCAACCCGGTCTCGTTCGGTATGGGGCAGATCCATACGCGATGACGGCCGTCAGGCTGACCCGCTTGCCGGGAGGCATGCGTGGAGATCGTCAGCAGAAACTTTTATTTTTGGATCCTAAAGCGGAGCCGCTGCCGGTTGTCACGAGACCCTTAAGAAATAAACATAAATGAAAAATGACATAATTGATAAAGTCGCCATGAACTTAAATGCGCCCGTTTCGGGAATTGCCGCAACGCGCACTTACAAAGCCTCAGAAGTCCCGCAAGAGCTGGATCCATCCAAGTTACCTAAGGAGATCGTGGGACAGCTTCTAAGGGCGGGAGAGCGTGCAGTCCTTGGATCCACCAGTAAGAGCCGAAAGAGTTGGGCGTTGTTGCATCTTGCAATATGCAAGGCGAACGGATTGCCGTGGTTTGGATGGGAAATGAAGGCCGGGAAGGTGGTCTATATTGACCTTGAGTTGATCTCGATCTTTTTTGATCGGCGAATGGCCGCAATCTCTAAAGCGCTCAACGTGCCGCATCCCGAAAACTTGATCCTATGGTCACTCCGAGATTGTCACCCCAAGCCGAAAATCAATGAGCTTGTCGCAGATACAATACGAAGATTTAAGGACGAGGGTGTGGAATTGGTAATCCTTGAGCCTAGTTACAAGATGGTGGAGGCGTCGGTGCAGGGAACAAATAGCGAGATGATGGTGGCACAATACCTTGAAGCGCTGAATGAGATCGCCGCTCCGCTTCAATGCGGAATCATAACAAGTCATCACAGCCCGAAAGGTGACTTGAGCACCCGAAACAGCATCGATCTTTTCAGCGGGACAGGTGTGTGGGCAAGGGATCCCGATCTGCTCATCACGATGCGGCCGCACGAAAAGGACGACCACGTGATCTTCGACATGACTCGAAGGCATGGTGCTCCAGTGGAGCCGCTTGTCCTTTGTTGGGAAACTCCATTCCATCGCATAGCCCATGGTGAGGATCCGTCAAAGATCCGAACAAAACAAAGCAGTCAAAAGGTAGAAACGACAAACAAGGTGCTAGAGGCATTAGCCGACGCTCCTGAGTCTGGCTGGAGAAACTGCGACTGGAAGCAGGCCTGCAGCCGAGTTGGCATATCGGAGGCCACTTTCCATCGACATCGCAAAACGCTAGTCGAACAAGACAAGGTCGATGTTTTGACTGACGGCAAAAAGCAGACTTACCGCGTTAAAAATCAAAACGCCGCTCAAAATGGTTGTATGCCTTTTTAACTATCACCACGGCGTGATAGCGTGATAGTAGCACGTGATAGCCTACTCACTTATCATCACCACCACCTATAAGGGTGGTGATAGTGATAGTAGGCAGGGGAGGCGGGTTAATTAAGTTTTTCGGTGATAGTGAACTTGGTTTATGGCGTCTTTTGCTTTGGTAAAGCTTCGGCCGGGATCCCGGCGGCGTCAGAGGGGCGAGCAGGAGTCTCCTTGAAGGGAAAGAACGCGGTGAAAACGACAGTCGTCTTTTACTTGGTTATAGTGTCTGAACTTGGGAGGTAGAGGGGGAAGGTTGACGTCCCCTTTTCAGATATGGGCAAATATCTCGACTACCGACTAAAACAAGTTGCGGAACTCAAACAGATCACGATTTGGACAGCGCGATCGTGGCGGGACTCCGGCAGTAAGAAATGGTTTGAAGCGCTGGCGGCCGTCGAACGTGAAAACGAAAAGCGCAAGGCGAAGGGCTTGCCGCAGTTGGGATGTTTCCATTGAACGAGACTTTTTGGGATCGGGACGCGGCACTCTACGCTCACGACAGCGGCGCCGGTGTGGAATCGATCGTGACGCAGATCGAGGGCGAGGATCCCGCCGTAAAACGGCTCACAGAATCACAGCAACGTCTGGCCGGGGCGCTGATGGAATTGATCCGCAAGCTAGTCACCCCAAAGGATGCGGCTCAATCGGCGAAACGATTCATCGCCCTTGCCCTTCACTTATGCCCGGACGTTTTGCAGTTGTCGCAGTTGGCAGCGGCAAAACAGATCGGCGTCACTCGGGCAAGTTTGTCCAAGCACTCGATCCGGCTGGCCGCGGAGCTTGGACTGGGACACGCCCGTTGGAGGAAAAGCGAAGGCGCACGATCGAAGTATCGGAACGCACAGCTCCGAGCAGTTGCGGCCGGGACGCACGCAAGTTTCAAGCGGAAGGCCGGGCGTAAGCGAACACGGCAAAAGACGTAAGCGGCGGTTGACACAATCGGCAAACGTAATGAAACACGAACTAGAACCACACACCCTAACATCTCTCGCCCGACGACTCCGGGCGCGAGTAAGCCGCAGCACCCTCCGCAAATGGATCACCGACGGAACGATCCGAGCGCACTCCCGAGCTGGAAAAATGCTGATCTTTTCGTCACGGAAACTGGATCAGCTCTCCGCAGTATTGGAGGAGGCACACGGCGAGCGGCTGAAACGACTCTGCAAATCCGACCAGGAGGCGCGGCGGTATCGCGCAACGGCAGAAGCCAACTCACTCCGCATAATGAAACTAAACGACCAACGGATCCGGGAGGGCAAGAAGCCGATCCGCGAGCCGGATCCTGCGATGAATGACTCCGACGCACGCGGGATGATTCACTTAAGAACGGATCGCGAGAACGTGCAGCGGATTTTCAGCGGCTACGGATTGAATCGATAAACAACCAACACCAAAGGAAAAACACAAATGAACTGGAAAAACATATTCGGGAAAAAGGCAATCGTGACGCCTGCGGATCGGGCAGAGCTGGAAGGACTCGAAAAGAAGTGCGCGGGATTTGAAACGGCTTTCAAGACGATCGAGAGCCGATTCCCAACCAACATCTACAAACGCGCCGAGGACGTAGCCAACGCCGCCGTGAAATATGCGGAGGATCCCACCGAAACGAACTTTCAGAAAATCATCCTCGCCGGGGCGTTTCCATCGTTTCCTCACACCCACGAAAACTTGGAGGCGGCATTGGGCGGGATCAAAAAGCGGATGAATCAGATCCTCCTGCCTACTCACGCGATCGTGAAGCGATGCCTACGGAGGGCGTTGGAGGCGACGCTGGACGAACTGCGAACCAACACGGCCAAGGAGGAGGCGGCCGCCGCCGCTGACGGCGTTGAATATATCGCAAGCGGGAGAATCCTCGCCCTACAAGGCAAGATCCGAGATTTACAAAACGAGATCGGCACACCCACACCCGACGAAAACGAGGAGGCACGCGAGCCGCTGAACTGGCGGCAACGGCTGGCCGATTACCTATGATGCTCACCCCGGAACAACGAGCGATGGGGATGACGTGGGGCGAGCAGTTGGAACGAGCCAAGGCAGAGGCCGAGCGGCGTTTTTTGAGACTAGTCCCGGAGGATCAGCTTCACTCGACATTCATCCTCAAGGATCACGCTGGGCGCAGAGTTTTCCCGGGAGTTGGCGGGGCTTTCCTTCGAGAGATCCGCGGCTACTTCGCACAAGATCCGCAAACGTGAGAAAGGCGCTGATTCGGATCTTGGCGAGCCGCTGGCCTCCCGCCTTGGCTCATACCCCACCGGGAAAGTTTTTGACGGCCACGATGCGCGAGATGGTGTGGCAAAGGAGGGCGGCGTGTTGTGGATTCCAGATGGTGAAATGCGGAGGAGATCGATTTGCCTTTGTCCGGCGTGAAGATGAGTCGCAACGATACCCGCTTCACGGAAACCTCGGCGCATTTGAAGTTGAGGGCTTTTTGTATGAGCGGGAGATCGGGAATTGAGAGACAAGCGCGGCCGGCGGGTACTACTCGAGGGGCAAGTCCGTGGGCTTATGACGATCGCGTCCGAGATGGGTGTTTTCTTACTGCCGCCCGATCCGAAGGCGTGGGCAATTTACGATCGCAAAGGCGTGAAGATATTTCCCAAGGCTGGCGGGGCAGACTTGTCGGAGATTGCCCGGTACTTCCTGACGATGCCGACACAATTCCCGGTGGATGATTGGGGCGATTCGTTGGAGTGAACGGCGTAGGGTGTGCGTAGGGAAGGCGTATAGATGGCGCATGGTGGGCGCATAGAGGGCGTATTTTTTTTAAGGCAGCCGCTCGACATCAAAAAACATGCGGTTGAGCAGATGCTTTCTAGGCAGTCGCTCTACGGAAAAAATAAATGATGTCAGTCAGTGTTTTAGAAATTCAATTTCACGAAATTGAAAAAAAGGGCTGTATGTAAGATTTGTATGTAAGGTACCCCTAAAAATGAGAGCACTTGAAAACATCAAAAAGTCGATAAGATAAGGACTTAAAGAAATAGAGAATTGATCTCCCTCTTGTTATATAAAGGTGTAAGGCAGCCGCTCTACCACTGAGCTAAGCGCGCGAAGTAACATGGTGCACTGTAGTGGAAAACCTTACGGATAACAAACCACCTGCCATACCCTATGGTCACCGTGTGAAAAGCAGACCACAGCAGTTGTGAAGTACTGGTTGCGCTCCGGAATTTCGATGAGGAGTCGATTGTAGATCCAGTCGAAGCCCTGTTGATGATTTGGGGCGCGTCCAAAGAAATTGATAACTCCAATATTGTTCTGTCCCACGAGAAGCTCGTGAAGTTGCTGGGGTGTATACGGGCTAGCGCCACCTTCAAAACCGATGTCTTGAGAAGGAGCAGAAATGGGGAAGGATAAAATAGAGAGAAGGCAGAGGAGGGGTAGGAGGAGAGGAGTTGTCATTGGTTCATTATCCGATGTTCTGGATAAAGTGCCAGCCCTGCCTTGACCCCTTTTTTTCTAATCCTATGCCTATAGAGATGAAGTGGGTCTCTATCTTTGCCATCGGGCTAGTGATTGGGGGCCTGACTTTTACTGCTCGGGCCCAAGACGAGGCGGAGAAGCTTCTTTTTGCTAAAGGACCTGCCCCCGCCAAGGGTGAAAATGGGAAGTGGGGGTTTTTGTCCCCGGACGGGACCTGGGCTGTGGAGGCAAAATTTATTGAGGTGAAGCCTTTTCAAGGAGATGTAGCGGCAGCACGGGAGAAGGATAAATGGGGCTATATTGATGCGACTGGAAACTGGAAAATACCTCCGCGCTTTTCTTGGGCGGGCGAGTTTTCAGAAAATCTGGCCCCTGCGTCAGAGGGTGATCGCTTGACGGGCAAGTTCGGGTATATCGATCGCCAAGGCAGATGGGCCATTGAGCCTGAGTATGATTGGACGCGACCTTTTCAAGGGGGATATGGGGCTGTTAAGGATGGATCCAAGTGGGGTTTTGTAGACGCCAAGGGAAAGCTCGTGGTCGAGCCTGACTTTGATCAAGTTGGTGGTTTTTCAGAGGGTCTTGCTCCGGTTCAAAAAAGTGGGCCCCCCGGAGATAAAAAGACTTGGGTTTTTATTCAGCCCGACGGCAAAAGCCCTTTTGACTCAAAGTATGCTTGGGCGGGAGGATTTTCTGAGGGCTTGGCTCGTGTTCAACTGGAGGATCGGATTGCAGGCAAGTTTGGGTATATCAATTTGAAAGGTGGTATTGCGATAGCTCCAGAGTTTGATGAAGCAACAGATTTTCATAATGGGAAGGCTCACGTTCGTGTTGGAAACCAGTCTCGAACGATCGATACCAAGGGGAAGCCTTTGGATTGATCTGGGTGGTGAGTTTGCTTGTCTTGATCGGATTCGCAGTTAGATAGAAGTACATGATTTTAACTTCTATGACATTAGGTGCGGTTGCTGTTCTTGCTGGGGGAGCCCAACTTGTGAAACATCGCAAAGACATACCGCATTTTCCCATTGTAGTAGGTCTCGGACTTACCATTCTTATTCCCTCTGCCATTATTTTACTGGTGATCGAGTGGATGGCTCTATGCTCTTGGAACCCGTTGATTTGGATGGAGTAATGTTCGTTAAAGTTTGACTCGGGTCGGGTGTTGTCAGAAAGAATTTAGCCCTTACTATCTTATTTGGAATCAGGGCAGTCGCCCTCAGCTAGTCTGGGGGAGGAAAGTCCGGACACCACAGGATAATCCGCCCTGGGAAAGCTGGGGGCATCTTCAGCGCAAGTTGAGGATGACGGAAAGTGTCACAGAGAAAATACCGCCTAACGCAAGTTAGGTAAGGGTGAAAAGGCGGGGTAAGAGCCCACCGCTTCTCGGGCAACCGAGAAGAATGACAAACCACGGATGGTGCAAGGCCGAGCAGGGGGAACGGGTGATCCGCCCGTCTCGCGAAAGCGAGACACTCCCGGGTTGGAGCCGCATCGGGGAAGTGGAAACACGGAACCGAAATCCGCCTTCGGGCGGGTTAGAGAAATGGCTGCCAGTTCTTTGAGGAAACTTAAAGAACCACAGAATCCGGCTTACAGATTCCACAGGAACGAGGGCCGGGTGGCGAAAAGGCCATCCGGCCTTCGCCTTTTATCGATCAGCCGCTCTGCTGATAGGCTGCTTCCACTCGATCCGCAATGTCCCGGAACTGGCTGTCCACCTCGTAGATTTTCTTGAACTCCTCCAAGGCCTCCTCCTTTTTACCCATCTCCTCAAGAATCACCCCCAAACAGTAGATCGCGTCTTTTTTGACATTATCCATGGCCACGATTTCGGATGCAGCAAGAGCGTACTGTTTTGCAGCAAGATCCAGCATCTTTCGTTTCTGATAAGAAACTCCAAGCAGATTCAGCGCCCGATGCCGAACCGAGGGCTGACGGAGAGCCTGCTGAAGTTCTGGAACGGCCTCTTTATACTGGCCGTTATCAATGAGGGCTTCGCCTAAATCGAACCTGTACTGAAGATCGTTTGGATATCGCTTCACCCGCTCCTTCGCCCCTTCCAGAACAACAGATTTCTTTCGAGCTATAATTTCTTCACAGACCGAATCCTCCGCTGATGCGGCTTTGGCCTGATCTAACTCGGAATCGAGAAGGGCGCACTGAAGGCGAAACACTGCTTTCTCTAGTGCAGGGTCAGTCTTTTGAGTGAGCTCATGGGCAAATTGAAACCACTGGAGGGCATGATCCAAGGATCCCTGAACCTCGCACAACTCTGCTATCTGTTTGGCTAGGGTTACGTTCTGAGGTTCATTTTCGAACTGAGCATGAAGACGGGTTAACTGCTCCGCAATTGCCTCTGCAGATTTTACGACTTTGGAGGCGGATTCGAGTGCTGCACTCTCATCCTTATTCTTTAGGGAATCACGAAAATCTTCCGACTTTTCCCATCCACCTGACTGAGTAGCGACAAGAGCACTGGCATCTTTCATTCCCTTTAACGCCGCCCCGTCATTCGGTGTGATCTCGAGGATGGTTTGATAAATATCACGGGCTTTCGCCATCTGCTTGGCGGCAATTAAGGCACGAGCCAATCCGTGTAAATTTTGAGTATCTTGCGGTTTACCCGATCGTACTGTCTCAAAAGCAAATACGGCGGTGCCTGGGAGATCGTTTTCTAACGCGATTTCCCCTAAGGCCCCATTCGCCTGAGGACTAAAAGGGTCGAGAGTTAAGGCCTCTTCAAGTTTCGCCAAACCAGCACCTAGAGATTTTCCAACGGCTGACTTGGCTTGCATGACAGCTGGGGCGATTCGAACAGCAGCCATATTCTTATCCATCTTTGAGGCACTTTTTGCCTTTGCGATCTGGCTGGCCCGCAGGATTTTACGGCCCTCCAAAAGCCCGGGATTGGCTTCAAGAACGGGAGGCATCAGCATGATCACATAATCATGATTTTGCCGCGCCATCGCATCCTTGGCCTTTCGAAAGGTTTCCAGGTTGGAACCCGTCAATTGGGCAGACGTAATCTCTGGCATAGCGGGAAAGAATACCTCAAAAGGACTTTTCACCCAACGGAAATTCTTGCGGGGTTTTCCTTGCCCTTTTCGTTTCACTAGGCCAACTCGCTTTCCGTGCACAACCCTGTCTTTTACGTCCTGACAGCCTTTTTCTTGGGTTCCTTACCCTTTGGTCACTGGTTGGCCTTGGTTCGTGGAATTGATTTAAGGAACCAAGGAAGCGGAAACACAGGAGCAACCAATGTCGGTCGTGTTCTAGGAAAGAAGTGGGGGATTTTTGTGTTCGTTTTAGATCTAGGAAAGGGGTGGATCGCGGTCGCTCTGGCCAAGAGTGTAGGCAATTTACCGGAGACTTGGTCTGTCACTGTGGGGGTTTTTGCAGTATTGGGTCATGTCTTTTCACCCTGGCTTGGGTTTCGAGGAGGCAAAGGTGTGGCCACTTCAGCGGGGATACTGATCGGGTTAGCACCCTGGGTTGCCCTGGGTGTGGCACTGATCTGGTTCCTTGCATTTCAAATGAGTCGAACTGTTTCGGTAGCCTCCTTGTGTGCGGCAACTGCTTTTCCCTTGTTCGTTTTTTGGCTTATGCCAGAGCAGAAAATCTTTCAGTGGATCTCGATCGGGATGACTGTGCTGGTTTGGTTTCGACATCGGGATAACCTCAAGAGACTTTTTCAAGGGAAAGAGAACCGTTTTGTAAAACCAGAGAAACCATGAACCATACTATTTTAGGAAAAGGGGCCTGGGGACAGGCGATAGGTCAGGCTCTGCAAGAGCGAGGAAATTTAGTGCACTGGCTGGATAAGGGGGATTTCGAAATCCCATCGAAGACGGATCTTCTTTGGATTGCGCTTCCTACGCAAGTGGTCCGGGAGTGCCTTAAGAACATAAAAGGGCTTCCGGCGAAAACTCCCATCGTCAGCCTTTCTAAAGGGATTGAAATCGCTACGGGAAAACGAGTGAGCGAAATCCTTGCTCAATCCTATCCCCAATCGTCTCTTGCAGCGGTATCGGGACCTAGTCTGGCCGGGGAAATTCTCAAAAAAGTGCCAACAGCTTTGGTTGCAGCTTCCACGGATGAGTCACTTGGGCTGCTCGTACAGAAAGCCCTCCATGGTCCCGCCCTTCGGGTATATCGCAGCATCGATTTGATCGGAGTGGAGTGGGGAGGAGCGCTAAAGAATGTGTATGCGCTTGCGGCTGGCATGTGTGCGGGTTTGGGTTTGGGGGAAAATAGTTTGGCTGGCTTAACCACTCGGAGCTTGAGGGAGATGACCCGTGTGGCAGTCCATTTTGGTGCGCAGGAGGAGACGGTTCAGGGGTTGAGTGGAGTGGGTGACCTGATTCTAACCTCCTACAGTCGCTCCAGCAGAAATCGTCGCGTAGGAGAGCGTCTAGGAATGGGAGACTCCGTCGCAAAAGCATTGGCATCCGTAGACGGTGTTTGTGAGGGTGTGCCCACCACGGAAGCTTTGCATAAAATTCTTGAAAGTAAAAAGATCGAAGCCCCGATTGCTCAGGAGCTGTTTCAAGTTTTGCAGGGAAAGAAGTCACCCAAAGAGGGGTTACTGGCTCTTTTGGATCGAGGGTCCAAATCAGAAACAGAATAAAGAGAGATTACTGTTCGACGGCAGGGGGCGGGGAGGGAATGATGTCTAGATATGAAACTGTATCGATACCCGCACACAGGACTGTTTCGGCCCTACCTAAGCCTTTTAAGCTTTGACTGTCGACCTGGATTGTTTGAAAGAAGGAGTGTTCTGTGACCAATCGACCGATTCATATCGCACCTTCTATTTTGGGGGCGGATCTGGGCCGTATTGAAGCGGAAGCCGAGAGAATTAAGGCCAGCGGAGCAGAGTGGGTTCATGTGGATATTATGGACGGGCACTTTGTTCCCAACATTTCCTTTGGCGTCAATATGGTCCGAACCCTACGCCGGTTAATGGGGGAGGCTACTTTGGATGTTCATCTCATGATTGAGCAGCCGGATCGTTATGCAAATGAGTTTATTGATGCTGGGGCAGACTGTTTGAATATTCATCTTGAGGCACGACATCAATCGGCCCGCACCTTGGAAGCGATACGTCAAAGGGGTTGTCGCACTGGATTGGCAATCAACCCTGCCACGCTTCTCAAGCACGCGATTCCATTACTTCCCCTGTGTGATCAACTTCTCTGCATGACAGTAAATCCTGGCTTTGGAGGACAACCTTTCCTCGCTGAAGTTTTGCCGAAAATCCGTGAAGCTCGGGAAGTGATTGTGCGTCAGAATTATCAGGTAGATATCACTGTAGATGGTGGAATTAATAACGAAACGGCTGCTCGATGTGTCGGTTCGGGGGGGAATATCCTTGTGTCAGGATCTTTCCTGTTTGCGCAAACTGACCTGACCCAAGCGGTCTCTGCAATGCGATCGGCTGCAACAGCGGCAAATGTTTCAGGCTGAAGCCTGATTTCGTCTTTCTCTATGGACCCCAGCCTCATTCGTAATTTCTGTATCATTGCGCATGTCGACCACGGCAAGACCACGCTTTCGGATCGCTTGCTTCAAGTCACTGGACTGATCGCGGAGCGAGATATGCAAGCGCAGTTGCTGGATTCGATGGATCTCGAGAGGGAACGGGGAATCACAATCAAAGCACATCCTGTGACCCTCAATTATACCGCAAAGAACGGCAAAACGTATCGATTAAACCTCATCGACACTCCGGGTCATGTGGATTTTTCGTATGAAGTTTCGCGCTCGCTTGCTGCATGTGAGGGGGCCCTTCTTGTGGTGGATGCTGCCCAAGGGGTCGAGGCCCAGACTGTGGCAAATGTTCATCTGGCAAACAAAGAGGGTTTAACGCTCATCCCGATTATCAATAAAATCGATTTACCTAGTTCCGACATACCCGGAGTCAAAAAACAACTAGAAGAGATCCTCACGATTCCCGGGGAAGAAGCAATTTTGGTCAGCGCGAAAACAGGACAGGGGATTGAAGATGTTCTTGAGGCGATCGTTGCCCGACTGCCCGCTCCTAAAGGTGCAGATGGAAAGGAACTCAAGGCTCTTGTTTTTGATAGTGTTTTCGACACTTTTCGAGGCGTTATTGCATATGTTCGGGTGATTTCAGGAGAGTTGACGGCAGGGACTCCGATTATGCTGATGCAAAGTGGCCGAAAATATGAGGTCAAGGAGGTGGGCACCTTTAGCCCGAAAATGACGATTGGAAAAAAACTGGGTCCAGGGGACTCGGGCTATCTGGTCGCAAATCTTAAAACCACTGCAGAAATTGACATTGGAGACACAATTACAAATGCGATCCATCCGGCAAAGGAGGCGCTAACAGGTTTTCGAAAAGTCCAACCGATGGTTTTCTCGGGCCTTTATCCCATCAATACGGATGACTTTGAGAAACTTAAGCTGGCCCTGGGCAAACTGCAGGTGAATGACTCCTCCCTTGTCTTTATTCCTGAAAGTTCTCCCGCCTTAGGTTATGGATTTCGATGTGGTTTTTTGGGTCTTTTACATATGGAAATCGTTCAGGAGAGGCTCTCCCGAGAATTTGGGATGGAAGTTCTTTCGACTTACCCAAGCGTGATCTACGAGGTCCGACTGACCAGCGGGAAAGTTCTTTCTGTTGAAAATCCTGTTCAACTACCGGATCCAAGCGTGATCGAAGAGATCCGAGAACCCATGGTGACTGTGTTTTTACTTTGCCCCAACGAGAACATCGGTGATTTGGTGGCTATGGTTCGGGAAAAACGAGGCGAGGTGACCAAGACTGATTCCTTGGATGCGAAACGGGTCATGCTTACGACGGAGATCCCTTTGAGCGAGATCTTGGTCGATTTTAGTGATCGCATTAAGAGCATTACTCGCGGGTATGGGTCCATGGACTACGAGCACGGTGCGTATCGCGCGGATGATTTGGTTAAATTGGAAATCTTGGTGAACGGTGAACCGATGGATGCTTTTTCGTGTATTGTGCATCGCGAGAAAGCACCGGCTCGGGGTAGGGCGCTGACGGCAAAACTCAAGGAGGTGATTCCACCCCAGTTGTTCAAGGTGTCTCTTCAGGCGGCCATTGGGGGAAAGATTGTGGCGAGGGAGGATGTAAAAAGTTTTGGAAAGAACGTTATAGCGAAGTGCTATGGTGGAGACATCACGAGAAAGCGAAAACTTTTAGAGAAACAGAAGGAGGGGAAAAAGAGGATGAAGCAGTTTGGGAAGGTGAATATTCCCCAGGAGGCTTTTCTCCAGGTTCTTAAGGCATTCGGAGATTAAAAAGTGATCGATTTTCTTTTTTTTGGAAGGGCTAAGGAGGAGAGGAAGAACCTCCATGCCATGGCTCACTTTCTTGCCAAACGAGTTCATTATGGACGGGATGTTTTGCCTGAGAAACTGGTAGAGCGCTTGAATCAAGCACGAGAGATTTGTGCCGAGGGTCTGCGCATCACAACCCCAAGTCAGCGTCGCAGTGACCTTCTGGGGCAATTAGAAAAAGAGTATGGTGATTTACTTCGAACCGATCGACATCATGGGCGGAAGGAAAATGCTGAAGTCGCGCTTGTCGCGATTGTTTTAGCTTTAGGAGTAAGGGCTTACTTTTTGCAGCCCTTTAAGATTCCAACCCACTCGATGCGACCCACGCTTCTAGGAATTTTAAACCAACCCGAAGATAAGAATCCACCCTCATGGCCGATGCGGATTTTTGAGTTGGCGAAAGAGGGAAAAAGTTATCATCAGGCAGTCGCGCCACGCGAAGGTCAGATTGTATCCGTTCGTGAAGGACCGCTATTTGGATTCATCCCTTGGACAACCACTGAGATTCTTGCGGATGGCTGGAAAGAGTTCGTGGTGTGCGGCCTTCAAGAGGCCCGGGAAGGGGGCCTTAAGGTTCGAAGCGGGGATCAGGTCAAAAAGGGAGATGTTTTCGTGAATTTCAGCTCAGCGACTGGAGATCACCTTTTTGTAAACAAATTTATCTACCACTTTCGGAAGCCCAAAAGGGCTGAAACCTTTGTTTTTACGACCGAAAAGATTGATGGGATCGAGTCAGGGCTACGGTTACGTGGAATTGAAGGGTCTCAGTACTATATCAAACGGTGCGTGGCTCTGGGTGGTGATCTTTTGCAGGTCAGGCCACCTGAACTTTGGATTAATGGAGCTCCTGCGACTGAACCTGCATGCATTCGAGTCGCCAGCAAAATGGATGGTTATCCTGGATACACCCTGGGGCAATCTTATCTGAATAACCCGAACGAGACCTACCGCGTGCCTGGGCATGATTACTGGGCCATGGGAGACAATAGTCCGAATAGCTTTGATTCAAGGGGCTGGGGAGCCGTTCCAGCGTCCAATCTAGTAGGAAAAGGTGCCTTCGTTTACTGGCCATTCACTAGGCGCTGGGGATTAATTCAGTAGCCAGAGGGCGCCCCCTAAATAGACCTATTTGTCGCACAATAAATATTGTATCGAATTTACTCTTTACCACGAGAAGCTTTAATTTCCCTGCTCAATAAGGTTCTGATCGCTCGTGCGGCACGTGCTCTATGGCTTATCCGTTTTTTTTGAGACGCAGGAAGCTCTCCAAAGGTCTTACGGAAACCGCGTGGTTGAAATATAGGGTCATATCCAAAGCCCCCTGACCCCCGTTCCGCCTTGGTAATTAGACCCCAAATCCGGGCGCTTTTCGTGCCCAAAATCCGCCCGTTCCTAGCTAAAACCAAGGTGGCCTGGAAGTAAGCCTTGCGACCACTCCCACTAAGCCCAACCATCTTTTTTAATAGCTTACGGCGATTCTTTTCTGGGGTGGATTGAGGTCCCGCATACCTTGCTGAACGAACTCCAGGATGACCCCCCAGTGCTGGCACAATCAGACCGCTGTCGTCCGCAAGAATGAGTCTTCCGCACAATTCCTGACTCAACGTAACCGCTTTGATCTTTGCATTAGCGAAGAATGTGTCACCCGTCTCCTTGATTTCAGGAAGTTTCGGATAAGAGTAAAGATCACGAATAAATGCCCATTTCGCCAGAAGAAGCTTAAATTCTCGTGTTTTGCCTCGATTTTTAGTGGCAATCCATAAAGTGGGTCTGGCAGTGGATGTTGGACTTGGCATAGCGCTTTGCGTTTAATAACTCCTTAACGTCCTTATGCCAACCCGCGCGCCATATCCTTTTGCTGAAATCGAACCCCGCTGGCAGGCCGCTTGGGCCAAAGCAGACAGCTTTCGCGCGGCCCAACCTGGGCAACCTGGGTCCGAGAAGCCTAAAAAATATATTTTAGATATGTTCCCCTACCCCTCCGGATCGGGACTCCACGTCGGACATCTCGAGGGATACACTGCGACCGATATCGTGGCGCGATACTGGAGGATGAAAGGTTATAATGTTCTCCACCCCATGGGATGGGACGCTTTCGGGCTCCCTGCGGAGCAACATGCGGTTCAAACGGGTACTCACCCACGAGTTACGACGGCAAAGAATATTGCCAACTTCAAAAGGCAAATTCAGGCCATGGGCTTTAGTTATGACTGGTCTCGCGAGATCGATACCACCGATCCGAAATATTTTCGTTGGACACAGTGGATCTTTCTAAAGCTTTACGAGAAAGGTCTCGCCTATGTGGCTGAAGCGCCCGTTTGGTACTGCCCTGCCCTTGGAACCGTCCTAGCCAATGAAGAGATTCTCAATACACCAGACGGCCCCCAATCAGAGCGTGGTAATCATCCCGTGGAAAGACGCCCCATGCGTCAATGGATGCTCAAGATTACGGCATATGCCGAACGGCTGCTTCAAGACCTCGATCTCCTTGATTGGCCGGAGTCATTGAAGGAGATGCAGCGTAACTGGATTGGAAAAAGCGAAGGGGCAGAGGTGGATTTTCGGGTGGATGGGACGGATCAAAAAATCCCTGTTTATACAACCCGGCCCGACACTCTTTTTGGAGCCACCTATGTCGTTCTGTCCCCTGAGCATCCTAGCGTTTCCTCTCTAACATCTCCTGAACAGCGATTGCCTGTGGAAACCTATCGAAAGAGTAGCGCCTCTAAATCCGATCTAGATCGAACCGACCTCGCGAAAACAAAGACGGGTGTCCCCTTGGGAGTCTTTGCCATCAATCCCGTCAACGGAGATAAGATCCCGATCTGGATTGCTGATTATGTCCTCGCATCATACGGAACAGGAGCTGTCATGGCTGTCCCCGCCCATGACGAACGGGATTTCGCGTTTGCGGAGACTTTTAAATTACCGATTCGGTTTGTAGTTCAACCCCCTCAAAATCATAAACCTGGGAGTTGCTTTTCAGGAGAGGGCGTGAATTTCAACTCGGTTTTTCTCGATGGAAAACAAACCCCCGAAGCCAAGAAGGAAGTTGTGAGGTGGCTTGAAAAGAACGACAAGGGGCGGCCTCAAATTCGCTACAAATTACGAGACTGGCTTTTTTCCCGTCAAAGATATTGGGGTGAACCTTTCCCGATTGCTTGGCGAGGAGATCGTCATGAGTCGTTATCCGAGCAAGATCTCCCCCTCACCCTTCCCGAGATGGTGGACTATCAGCCGTCCCCTTCGGGCGAACCCCCTTTGTCCAAGGCTGTGGCTTGGCGAACGATGCCGGATGGTCGAATGAGGGAAACCAACACCATGCCCCAGTGGGCGGGATCTTGCTGGTACTACTTGCGTTTTTGCGATGCTCAGAACACTCAATCCCTGTGTGGTGCAGATGCTGAGAAATATTGGATGAGCCAAGGTGGAGTGGATCTTTATGTGGGCGGAGCTGAACATGCAGTCCTTCATCTTTTGTACGCCCGCTTTTGGCACAAAGTACTTTTTGACCTAAAAATCGTTTCCCATCCCGAACCATTCCGCAGATTGGTCAACCAAGGGATTATTCTTGGGGAGGACAACCGCAAAATGTCAAAGTCGGTTGGTAATGTGGTGAACCCTGATGAGGTCATTGCAGAACATGGTGCGGACGCTTTGCGTGTATTTGAAATGTTTATGGGGCCGCTGGAACAGATGAAGTCATGGAGTTCGAAAGGGATGGAAGGGGCAGTCCGTTTTCTTGCCCGAGTCTGGCGTCTCATTTGCGAGGAAACCGAATCAGGGGATTGGATCGACTCCCCCTCCTTAACCAACGCCAATCCTGATCCAGAAACTGTTCGGGCGTTGGCAAAAACTACAGCGAAAGTCACGGAGGATATTGAGAACCTGCAGATGAACACAGCGATTTCTGCACTGATGATTCTGGTGAATCACCTTACAGGACTTCCCAAGCGCCCTAAAAAAGCAGTTCTTCAACTAAGCCGCCTCCTCGCACCTTTCGCTCCGCATCTAGCTGAAGAAGTCTGGTCTCGCTTAGGTGGAAAGGGATTGGTCAGTTTATCCGAATGGCCCACTTTTAAGTCTGAGGATCTCGTGGATACAACCGTAGAATTGCCGATTCAAATCAATAGCAAAGTCAGGGGAAAGATTGTGGTCTCCCCTTCTGCGACGCGGGAGGAAATTGAGGCGGTTGTTCGCAATCATCCCGAACTATCGGCTTGGAGTTCTGGGAAGAAAATTGAGAAAATTATTATTGTTCCCGGAAGAATTGTGAACTGCATCTGCCCGTGAAAAGCTGGGATTTAAGACGTCGCGAAAGAGCCCTGATTCTCGGGTTTGGCCTACTGCTTCTGCTTGTCTCAGCTTGGAGGGGATGGCGTAACTTTGCGTAACCCGTAGACAAATCATCAACCTTCGATCATAATTTTGTCGTGAGCCTCCTTTCACTACCTGAAGCCATTAAGAGGATACGAGAAACCGATCCTCGCTTTGCCCCAGCCGCATTCGATTTTGTAAGACGATCTTTGGACCAGTCCCTACGAAAACTAGGACGGGGGGAAGACAAAAAGCCCTCCCATGTCCGCGGGCATGAGCTTTTGGAGGGTTTTCGCCAGTTAGCACTCAATGAATTTGGCCCAATGGCCAAAACCGTTTTGAATGAGTGGGGGATACAAAACTGTGCACAGGTGGGAGATATTGTGTTTCACCTGGTTCAATATGGAATCTTGGGCAAGAGCGATACGGATCGACCGGAGGATTTTCAAGAAATATGGACGTTCACAGAGGCTTTTGTGACTCCATTTCGGCCCTCCCAAAACAAGCCTCAACTCAAAAAGGTCCGCCGGGAAGTCGCCCCTTCGTCTGCGGTACGCAGAAAAAGAAAGTCCGACTCTACGTCTTCCCAAAAGAAATCGTAATATGGCCGAGATCCAAAAGATTAATCCTGCCTTGAACTCGGAAATGACGAAACGGTTTGTCCAGTTTGTCATGGTTCAGGCTCAGAATATTTTATATGTTTTAGGTCGCATTCCCACTCCAGAGGGCGATCGAATCCCTCCTAATCTACAAGCGGCAAAAATGATGATTGATCACCTTGAACTGATTCGCATCAAAACCGAGGGAAACCTATCACCCCAAGAGACTAAGATTATTACGGAAGCCCTCCAGCAGGTCCAGTTGGCCTTTGTGGAGGCGAGTGGCGGAACTCCTGTCGGAATGATGCCGGATCGTGGTCCTCAAGTTGACATGTCTGCACTTGAGGAAGAGGAGATGATTTCTGAAGAGACTCCAAGCCCTGCAGCGCCAAAGGCAACTCCCTCCCCTGCCCAAACTATTACGGCAGAGGCAGACGAGAAAAAGAAGTACTTTAAAAGCTACGGATAGAGCCTGAGGAATTTATTTGGGTACAGGACCAAATAAACTCTTAAGAACATTCACCGCAGCACCTGCAGCATCCCCTGACCCCTGAGCCCCGGCTGCTTTTTCTAAGATTTGTGCTCCTGTGCGGATTGCGGTTCGAGTTAGCGCAGCGGTGAGCTTGGGCTGGAGATCATTTCGAGGCGAATCCATCGTCCCTGAGATCTGAATGGCCTGAACTGAGTAACCGTTTTCCAAACGAGAAAAACATTCGCCACCGGTCAAGGCATTCACTTTGCGCCCTAAATCTCCCTCTAAGCCTAATTCAATTCTTCCGCTCAGCCCTTGACCGCGGATTTGGATTTGGCCAACTGCGCGTAAGAGGCCCGGAGCCTCGGCCACAATCTCGGTGATATCATAAGCGTTGGGTTGCATGAACCAAGCTGCCTTAGCTGTGGTTAGAGGACATCCCCGCAACCTGGGTTCTCCCGTAAGCAATCCTAGAAGACCCAACACGGTTTCAGAACCCTTGCCGGGCTCAAGCCTAGCATCCACCAGACGAACCTGCCCTTTCCCGACAGGACCATCCTTTCGAAATTCTTGTAAAATAAACTCCCCTGACATCGATGCGGGAATCTCAAATAAACCAACACCAATCTTTCCTCCTGGTATAGGCCACTTCTCCCAGGAAACTCTTCCCTTCGCTTGCAGCGTTGACCCGGGAGTTGCTTCACCGGACATGTCCATCGATCCACCGGATTTTCCTTTGAGTGAAAGTTCGGTCAGAAAAAGCGTAGGCTCTACATATCTTCCCTTCGCTTCAACTAGGGAAACCTCACCCAGCCAGTTCAATGGTGTTTGTATGAAACCATGCTGGAATGTGAAATCCGTCTTTTGCTTGCTCGGTTTAATCTGGGCAAAAATTCCCTTTGCCCCCCATCCACTTGTTCCTGAAGACGGGGTGATTTGAAAATCACGAATCTCGACCTTCCCTACCTGCACATCGCGAAAGAGTTCCGCGCTAGAACCCTCACGAGATGCAGGAGCAGGAGAAACCTCCCGAGGTATGGTTACATTACTCCCTGATTGAATGGCGAGACGTCCAATTGTGATTTCTGAAAAACGAAGAATTCGGTCCAAGAGAGAGCGTGGAGAGATCTCCGTCCGGATATCTTGGAAATCCCAAATCCACGGTCCTACCGCACCAGGGCGACTCTTGAATCCTGGTGTGTAGACAGAAAAAGAAGACCATTCTAGCGGCTGAAAGTCCCCCTCAGTCTGAAGAAGAGAAGAAACTTGCTGGGATGCTAATCTTTGAAAATCCTTGCCCCCCAACCACTGAACGACCCAAACAGGCAAAAAGGCAGCTAGAGCAACTCCTATGATGACAAGAAGGACAACCCCCCCACCCAAAATCCATCGTAGTGAAGACCCCTTGTGCGCCTGTTGGGATTGGTTCATTCACCAGTTTTAGCATAAAGCTCACTGGGCGGGAGCACTTTTCCACGTTGCCTTTGCACCATAAAGGGTTTTCTCTTGTTGAGTGCTTGTACTGGATTCGATCAACCTTCAAATCGAGGGAGAAGAGCCCCCACTGCTCTCCAACATTTCAGTTTTCTATCCAGCAAGTCACTTCGGGGCAATTTTAGGCCCTTCTGGTTGCGGGAAAAGTACCTTACTCAAAGTCATCGCTGGTATCATCCCTCACACGTCAGGGTCTCTTTACTGGCAGGGCAAAAATCTTGAAAACGAGGATCTTCCAGCCCACCAGTTGGGCTATGTCCCGCAGTTCAGCTGCACACACCCCCGCCTGACTGTTCGTGAGAATCTCATCTACTGCGCTCGCCTTCGAAAAAAAGGCGCACCTCAGGAAATTGCATCCACCGTTGATCAGGTATCTGAGGAGACTGGGTTAACCGAACTACAGAATCGCATGGCCGGTGTGCTGTCAGGGGGGCAACTCCGACGCTTGGGGTTAGCTATGGAGCTCACCACACAACCCAGCCTTCTTCTTGCCGACGAAGTCACCAGCGGACTAGACCCAAAATCGGAGGAGGAAATTACCGAATTGCTATCTTCCCTTTCGCAAGAGCAGGGACGACTTGTTTTGCTTGTTACCCACAGCTTACGACAGATTGATGTGTATGATTCGATTACTGTTTTAACAGGCGGGAGACTCGCTTACTCCGCAGATCCTCGGGATCTAACCCAGTATTTTCAAGTTAAGAACCCCGAAATGATATACCCCGCGCTTGCACTGCGGGATCCTGAAAAATGGGCCCAGGAATGGGATGAACTGCCTAAACCAGAGGCAATGACTGCCCGGAATATTCTTGGCGAGTTGGAGTCCATGACAATCGCGGATGAAAAGGAAGAGGCCCTTCAATTACCCGGCTTCCTTTCTCAGTCATGGACATGGCTGTGTCGTCGACTAAAAATATTCTTTCGAGATCCTGCACAAGTATTTCTTCAACTTTCCCTGCTGCTCATCTTTCCCGCTATAGTTACTTTATTTGCCTATCGCGGACTCCCTGAAGTCCGAAACATGGCTATGTCCTCCGAAACAGGTGTAGTCGAGCAGCTTCGCGACTCCCTTGCTTTTACAATTCAATCCAGCCGGGTGGGCACCCTTGTCAGTGGACTTGCGATGTTTCAAGTTATTCTCCTGGCTCTTATGGGCTCCAATAATTCCGCCCGGGAAGTGATTGGGGAACGACCCATTTTAGAGAAGGAGAAGCTGGCAGGTCTGCGCACCAGCTCTGCTCTGTTTGGAATGGGATTCTTTCTTTCCTCTTTGGTCTTGGCTCAATCGATATGGATGACCCTTTTTGTGCGTGCTGTATGCCAATTCCCGGGAAATCTCTTTGACCAGTTTTTGCCATTCTTCTTTCTAACAGGTGGAGTAACTGCACTCTGTTTGGCGATCTCAAGCTGGGCATCCTCGTCAGAACAGGCTTCTTTGGGGAGTCTGTATCTAGTTGGATTTCAGCTTCCCCTTTCCGGTGCAATTTTGGCTCTTCCCGACTTCCTGGGAACTCTTACGCGCCCATTCATAAGCGCTTACTGGGCCTGGTCCTGCTATCTTCAAACCTTAAGGGACACACGCTTTTACGATTTGGTGCGGTTTATCACGGAAACCCCATTAGCAGGATCTACCGTGTCTCTTTGGATTCTCCTAGTGCACATAGGCTTAGGCGGAGTTCTGGCCTACTTTGGAATGCGTCGAAGCCAGTGGCGATAGATTGCCCCCGCCATCCCTTCCGTTGTAACTTATTGCATGGCACGCCGTGCTCATCAAAAAACACCCTCTTCCCTGCTCTTTGGACTTGTAGCGATTTTCTTTCTTTTGGCAGCAGCGGGCGCTTTCTTTCTTCAAAAAGGAGCAAACCCATATCGGACGGTTGAACCCCTCAAGCCAAACGAATACTTTGAAAATGCTAACAGCTTGCGCGGAAATATCTACCAAGTTGAAGGAGTCATCCTGAATGCACTTGCGCAAAATCCAGAAAAAGGACGCCTGTTTAGTATTGTTGTTACCAGTGAATCAAAAAAGTGGCCCATGCCTATATTTGTACCCAGTAAATTGAGGCAGATTAATCTTCAAAAGAACCAGTCCTACCGCGCAAAAGTCCGTGTGGATGACGCAGGAATTCTTGTGGCCGAGGAGATTCAAAAGTCGTGAAGCTAAAACCTCACCTCTTCACTCTAGGATGCGCAACTGTTTTGGCTGCTTCCGTTCTGGGCCAAGAGGGCGACTCCAAGGCGGCAACAGGTGGCGCTCGCCCCGCCCAAATGAATCCAGGTTTTCTCGGTCGGGACGTCCCCGTGATGGACCCAGGTTCGGACACATCAACATTTGACGGAAAATTGTGGAACATGAATAACAACCGTCTCTTTAGGAGTCGTTTCGAAAAATATCTCAATGCACCCGCAGAAACCTCGGAAGCAGATCTCGAATACGAAAAAACAATCAACGAGATCCTCTCACTTCTCAGTCCTGGCAAAGCAACGACTGCCAACGTCGATGCGGCATGGAAACTTCTGCCGAAGGCCTCTGAGTACCGTAGCGATGCCAACCTTTGTGCCTCCATGGCAGACGTGGTGTACAGCGTGTGGTTAGCAAAAAACGAAGTGGCTCGGTTGGAGATGGCGAATCGAACCCTCCAAAGGGAAAAATCAGCTCTTGAGTGGAATTACCGAATGAACCTGGGTCCGAGTGCAAAAAGCATGGCCCCAACAGGGACCAATCCAACCACCCCAAGCTCCATCCTTTCTCCTGAAGACGAGGCCCGAGTCGAGCCCATCAAGGAAGCCCTCTCAGACGTTCGAAGCACTATGGCAAACAACAAGCTAAAGAAAGAAGCATCCATCGTTCAGGCCAAGATCGATTTTCAGACCATGATCATTCAATACTTTGCTCAACGCAGGTTTCGGCATGTGCTGATTGGGACACGTTTTTATCGAGCCCTTTTTGGGGATGGCGATAACCGCATCAGTGCTTTGGACCAGATCTCCTCCTCCCTTCCGGTGGACAAGGATGCGGGACAGGTAAAAGTAAAAGCAAAACTTGATCCTAAAATATCTGGAAAAGGCGGTTCAGGTGCTTACGCAGGTGCAGGAACGGGAACTGGAGCAAATAATAGCGGAAAATACGCAGGAGGTGGAGCAGACACGTCCGCATCGGGTGGTGGGTTTAGCGCTGAAGGGCTTCAGTTCGGCGTGGAAAATCTTGGGGTTGAAAGTTTGATCAGTGCAGGCGCAAGTGGGCTCAAGGCCTTGGGAAAAATGATTAATTCTCTTGGTCAGTTGGATGCTCTCGCGAATGAAGCCATTCGAGATGTGGATGAGGGAATTGAGTCTTACAAGTTTCTACTTGAGAAAAATGAGCTCAAGAGTGCAACCGAACGTCTTTTTGAGACATTTATGATGGGCGAGTACATGCCTTCCGTACGAAAACTTTCTCGAGACGAAAAACGCCGCGCCCTCGAGTTTACTCAGAAAACAAATGAACTTTTAGCCGCACTCGAAGTAAATGACCTTACTCGCGCCGAAGACCTGATTCGAGAGCTCAGCAAAACAGCACGAGATTTTGATACTTCAAAGCCGTTGGCCGTAGTGGAGACCGCAAAGACAGTTAGTGCGATGCACCTGGCAAAAGCTAAGGCCGCAGCAGCTTCAGGGGATAAGAATACTTTAGAAACTGAACTTCGAGCCGCGACGGAAATCTGGCCTAGGAATCCAGCCCTTGCCGAGGTTTCGGGGGCGATCTTCAGCCAAACAGATGTTCAGCAACAGGCTTTGAATGACTTCGATCGTCTAGTCGCTCAAAAGAACTATCGCCAGATCTTTGATGATAAAGTTCGGTATATTGCCGCGACCGCAATGTTTCCTGATCGTCAGGAAAAACTCAAAGGTGTGCTAGATCGCGTACAAAGCGCGGAAGCTTCCTTGATGCGATCTCATGAACTCGCAAAACGCGGGGATGCTGCGGGAGCGTGGGAAAGCGTGGAAATGGGATTTGCAGATTATCCAGATGACCCAAAACTTAACCAAGCAAGAGCTGACTACACAACGCAGGCGGCGGAGTTTGTTCGCTCCGTTCGCACAGCTCAGGAAATGGAGCGCAAAAGACAGGTCGGATCGAGCTTGGCCTGGTATTTACAAGCCTTACAGGATTATCCGAATAGTGAAATAGCCCGCGACGGAATTGACCGCATCTCGTCGGAGATCGTCAAGTAGTCGAAGTTCAAGAGTCGCTTTTCTTTTTATCCCTTCCCCGCCATCTCCAGTGTAGTGGGCATCCACCAAGATTGAAGTGCTCACGTACTCGATTGGTTAAAAACCGCTCATAGGCTTCCGACATAACGCCGGGATGATTCACAAATCCAACAAGAGTCGGAAGTGGGCCTTCCACCTGTGTGGCGTAATACAAACGCAACTTTTTACCGCCCTTCACTGGGGTGCTTCTTGATTCGGTGGCTCGAGACAAAACTCGATTCAACTCTCCTGTTCCTATTTTAACAGATCGAGCTTTTCTCATTTCCGTTACGGCTCGGCTTAGCTCCTCAAAACCACTTCTTTTGGTTGAACTCATGAACACCATGGGTACATCCGGCAAAAAAAACAGCGCTTGGCGTAAGGCAGCTTCATACTCCTTCCGAAAAGCTGCTCCTTGAGTCTTCTCACCCCCCTGATGTGTCAAATCCCACTTGGTCACAGCTACAATACACGGCCTTTGGGCTCGTTGAATCAATCCCGCAACCTTTTTCTCGACTAGACCCGCACCGAGAGCCGAATCCACGGCGAGGATAGCCAAGTGACATCGATCAATCGCATGGGCCGTTCTGCCCCCCATAATCTTTTCTAAGGGATCTTCAACGCGACGTTTCTGACGGAGCCCTGCTGTGTCGATAAACAAAACCTCCTCCCCATCAAGGAGAGCAGGCACATCGACCGCATCCCGTGTTGTTCCAGCTATTGGAGCCACCATGGTTCGATCCGTCCCCACCCAGGCATTAACCAGAGATGACTTTCCAGCGTTAGGACGACCTACAACTGCAATGCGCATCCTTTCATCTTTCTGATGATCCTCTTCAGACCAGCCCTGACTTATCTCTGACATCAACTCCCCGAACCCTAATCCGTGCTCAGCGGAAACTTCCATTCCCGCCCCAAACCCAAGCTTCTTAAACTCGCTCTGTTTTACACCCCCGTATCCGGGATCCATTTTATTGATGACGAGAGTGACTTTTTGCCCAGCTTTTCGAAGGCGTTTGGCGACTTCAGTGTCCAAAATATGCAACCCCTCCTTCCCATCAACGACCAGAAGCACTCGACTGGCAGAGGCAATAGCCAAATCAGCCTCTCGCTCGACTGCCTCTTGCAGGCCAGCCCCATCCTCAAGTCCTAGCCCGCCTGTATCAATCAAGACAAAGGGACGCCCTTCCCAATCGGCAT
>Ga0214917_10001205_pt1 | contig 33627 bp, 54 predicted proteins | sample LL_1208_BB_MetaG_FD_177983 | JGI IMG/M metagenome (GOLD analysis project Ga0214917, IMG submission 177983) | Freshwater microbial communities from Lake Lanier, Atlanta, Georgia, United States - LL_1208_BB | ecosystem: Environmental > Aquatic > Freshwater > Lake | place: USA: Georgia | collected... | reverse complement strand
CCCTACAATCAATCCAGATTCCATCCTTCATGCGGTTTTAATCGGGGCTCGACTGCATCATGTGACTGCGCTGCCAGTAGAGCGTAGTTCATAACGAACCGCTCTCTGCGGTGCATCGTGTTATCGACGTACCAAATCTCTACTTCGTACACGTTTCCTTCGTGGTCGATAGCCTTGTAGGTGCCATGCGTTCCTGTCTTATGGGTGCTGATAGGTGGCAACTCAGGCATTATTGCGTAGAGTCGCTTGTGTAAGTCAGTCAGGGATAATCCCTTGTAATGTTTTTGCTGCATGTCGATCATCCTTTAGTTTTTTCATTTCGTCGCCTCGTGCAATTAACCATGACTCAACTTCCAACAACCGGAATCGACGTACAGCGCCGATGCGAATGTGTGGCATCCCTTGTTTTACCAGCAATTCAAAACTGCTTTTTGGAATGGAAAAGTAATTCTTAATTACTGTGCTGCTAACGTATCCTTCGTTTTTCGTTTCGTTCATATAAAAACACCTTGCGACATGATCGACCTCATGCTACATCACAGGTGTCTAATTGACAACAAGGAGATACAATGGGCAAACCAAAAAAGGCATTTCGTAATAAGGGAATCGACATAGCTGCTTGGGAAAACGACCGAGGCGGCGTGAGCTTTACCTTTCGCAAGACCTACAAAAACAAAGAAACAGGCGAATACAAAGAGACTAAGTACTTGTTTGCTAACGACCTAAAAGACCTTCGTGACCTGATTACGGAAGTGCTGACATGGAACGAGACGTTGGCAGATAGGACGGAGCATGAATACGCCGCTATAGCGTCTTCTTCGCCTAGCTTTATCACTAAAAGCGCCGACGTAGACGACGACGTACCCTTTTAGTGTGTGAGGTCCATCATGCGAATTACGCTTGATTCTGCCGAAGCTTTTCATGCGGGAATGGCTGGCTACATGCGAATGTTCCGAGTGATGACCAACGGCTACAAAAGCCCGTTCGATGGCCTTGCGCTGTCGGACGGGTGGCGTAGCCACATCGAGGGGGCAATCGCTGAACTGGTGGTGTCTAAAGCCACTAACAGCTATTGGCCTGGTGCTACTTGGTCATTTAAAGACCAGAACGATGTAGGACCGTACGAGGTGCGCTATACCCAGTACGCTCAAGGTCATTTGCTGTTGTATCCCTTTGATAAAGACGAGGCGCCATACATTCTTGTTACCGGCAAATATCCAGACTATCAAGTTGTAGGCTGGATTTACGGTCGATACGGCAAACACCCCGACTACTGGACGGAAGAAACCAAACAACCCTGTTACAAAATACCCCAGACAGCATTGGAGCCTTATGAAACTTTACACACTGCACACGGTTAATGACGGGAAATGGCAGATTAAGCTGTCGATACGCCGCAACCCGTCCTATGAGTTTGAGTTTGAGCCCAGGCCGGATATACGGGCGCTGGTTGAAACAAACTACGATGAGTCGCCAGAAGTATTGGCTAAGATATTATTAGATTCTGTGCTTCACTGTGAGGCCGTAGAGGTCCACTTGCTATGCGGTCAAGGCTTGTATATGGAGCGTGTAGAAAATGACCGTTAAGCCAGCAAGTGAGTTGTTCAGAGAACAGATGTGGAGGGAGCTTCAAGCGGCACACAAAGCAAAGCAATGTGAGCAGGTGAAGAAGAATTACGACAAGCATCGAGAAGCCGTAACAATATCGCTCATGATGGTGAAGGATAAAAATGGTCAACGGAAAACAGAAAGGTAGCGCCGGAGAACGAGAGTTAGCTGCCAAGCTAAGAGAATACGGCTACACCGCACGGCGCACACAGCAGTTTTGCGGAGCCGCCGGTGACTCTGATGTAGTTTGCACCGAATTAGCCGACTATCACATCGAATGTAAGCGTGTGGAGAAGCTGAACGTGGATAAAGCTATGGATCAGGCGCTTAGAGATTGCAAAGACAAAATGCCCATTGTATGTCACCGGCGCAATCATAAACCGTGGCTAGTCACGATGTACCTTGAGGACTGGCTACAGCTAGTAAAAGATGAAAGATAGGGACTTAACCTTTCTAACTGAGCATGTCGGCCATCAGGCTACACCTGAGCAGTTACTATGGTTAGCAGTTATCGACAGAGCCCTCGTAGATTACATCAAGTTTTACGACACCCTTCACGCTAAACATCGCCGGTCGTTGGACTGGTTTCTGTTTGAGGATGAGTCAGTTCCAAACAACCTAGTCTATATCTGTGAACAGTTATTCAACGATATAGATGTAGTCAAAAACATTCGCAAACGTGCCGTGGCTTTGGCAAAAGGCTACCTACCTCAGCAAGAGATTGACGATTACAAACGCAAGCGATACAGCTTGCGAGTCAAAAGCAAATACTACTAACGCTTCTTCTTCTTGTCGATTACAGACCAAGCTTGAGACACACCATACAACACAGCGCCAGCTACAACCGGCTCTGCGGCATGTACAAGGTTTTGAGCGTCATCAGCTTCAACGCCAATCGTAAGCAAGCCACCGGCGGCTAACGTGAGCAAATGTCGGACGATGGATAAAAGTATCGGCATAAAATACCCGTTGTTCTATCAAAGTTTTTCAAACGAAAACCGCACTCTCTTTTTCGAGGGTCAACAAACGTACCACCAATGCTAGTGTTACAATTCATCCACGGTTCCCAATAGTACCTAATAGCACAATGTCTGGAATTAGCGACCCATCTTTTTACAGACACGGTAGCGCCGTCCAGCCCATCCATATCCGTTATACACGGCTTAGACTCTGGCACACTGTTTCCGTGCCGCTCACAAACGAACCCCCTGAGACAACGTTGCCGGTGTGGATTGTCCACAAGAATACAGCTAGGCAAAGCAACAGATACCCGATTGAGTAAAGCTCTTCGTGCTGGTCCATCTAAGTCACACTCCAAACAAGGACTGACGTAGCACTGAACTGGACTCTGTGCTTTTGCCAATCGTTTTTTAAACCGCTCTAATACAGCATTAAATCGTCGATTGAGCCGTGACCCTTGCATGTGGACCGCTCGACTGGCAGAAGCCTTAGAATAGCCGTATAGGACTTCGTATCGACCGCATCGTCGGTTACGCATACACGGCGAATTGATAAGGTGTACCCGAATAACTTTAGGGTTTGGCAACGCCAAAAGCTTATCGCCGCATGGACATTGAGCGTTAAAGGTGTTTTCGATCCAGCCAGTAACGACGGCATCTTGCGCTGCAAGCGTTTGCAACGTCGCTTTACAGTTCCAATCTTTGTGGCACATTGCCAAATAACTAGGCGCTGCGTTTGCTATCGGTGCGTATAAAGATACAAAAAGTATCGTTATAAGCACGCGCATCATTTGTCCAATACCCTGTCAAGTTTCTGTTCAATGCGCTCTAGTCGCTGCTTAATGTGGCTAAGTTCTGCTTGAATGACTTGCACTTCCATCGTTACACGATACTTACTTTCTTCTAGTTCGTGCAGTGAGTTTTTAACTGAACGATAGTCCATGCCAACAATGGATATGACAATGCCAATCAAAGCCTTTACAGCAATGTCGAGCCAATAGCGTATTTGAGTGAAATCTCCGTCGGTCAATGTACACGGCCTCCACCATAAGCATCTATAACAACTAGTTGTGCTTCTGTAGCGCCGCCCATCAGCTCCATAAACTTCTGAAACGCCGACCTGCTTGCAAGTATGGCCGTCTCCTTATCGAGCCGTCCGTACTGCAATCCAAGCAGGATGCAACCGTGCGTGTCCTTATGTGTGTTCCCTGCGTGAAAAAGAATCTGGTCACGTTCAGGCACGTTTATAACTTGATACGTTAAGCCAAACTTAGGCGACCGATGTAGCTTAATAGTGTATCGACCAACTGGGATGCAGGAGATGCGCCGCTCGTTATCCCTCCATGCGTCTTCCAGCGTAACCATCTCAGGCGAGTCATCAATACAGAGTACGCCAAGTGTGGCGTTGTTAAACTCTGTAACTCTGACAAGCCTGAGCTGCTTCATGCTCCCTCTAGTGCTGCTACTCGTGCTTCAAGTGCCGTAATTGTTGCCTGAGTTAATTCTGCAAATTCTTGAAAAGCCTTAATCATCCGAGCTTCGTTTTTTCCAAGACCAGAAAGAGTCAAAAAGCCGTCGCCCTGATCTGCAATCAAATCAGGATATATCTGCTGTATTTCTTGTGCGATGAATCCAATTTGATGCCCGCTTCCATCTTTATAATCAAACTCAACGGGACGCATTGCCATGATGTTTGCAAGCTGTGTGGGCAAATTAACAATATTTTCTTTAAGCCGTTCATCTGAAAAAGTTCCAAATGCAACCTGACCGCTTCCGTTAGCGTTTATTTGCCCGTTACCATTGGCACCTGCATTATGCGTAAACCCAATAAACCGCTGGCTAGTAGTTGTATTATTATCAAATTTTCCAACTACTAAAGCGTGGATTGTTAAATCACCAGTAACATTGCTTTGAAAAAGTCCTGTAGAAACTGATGCACTTTCATTGTTAAAAATTGAAACTATTGATTGAGGATTGTTTTGATTGATTCCAATTCTACCTGCGCTAGTAATACGCAACTTTTCTGCACCGTTAGTGTTAAACGCCATCGAATTATCACTATTGGTATAAAGAATTCGGCCTTTGTTATCGACCCCCGCATCCGTAAAATCAATTATTCCACCAGTCGAACCGGTTAGTTCAATGCAAGCATAGGAGGTTCCAACCATTCCAACATGAACACCAACAGCATCGGGAATTCCGTCTATTTGTCCCGTTACTTGTAGTGCGGATGTTGGCGCTGAAGTACCAATCCCCACTCGTCCAGTACTATCAATTCGCACACGCTCGCTGCCGTTAGTAGCAACCGCCCAGGTGTCAGCGGCAGGTCCAAATACTCCGGTATTAACATCATTGCCAGCACAGATAGCTGGTGCCGCTGCCGTTCCAGCGTTGATGTTTGTGGGGCGAAAGTTTCCAAAGTTCAGATTGCCAGTAGCAGCGTTGCTACCGTCTTTGTTAAGGCACTGGTTAATGCCAGTGGCAAAGTCGTTATCTTGCGTGTCGTGCCGTCCAGCTTCAATACCGATGCCAAGCGATTGATCGCCAGTCCAACCACCAGTCGCTGAGTTACCTTTTGTATAATTTCCACCGGACCAAGGCATACAAATCTCCCTATACTAATCTCAAAACTTTATCGACGTATTCTCTAGTCTCTTTTGGGATCTTAACAAACTGCTTAATGTTGTCCCAACTTGGCGTTTTGCCTTCAGCCTTAACTTTAGCTATAGCGCTCTTAATGTTAGCCGGACCCCAGTTGTACGCTGCCAATGCCAACCGCTCATCGCCGAACGTATCAAGCTGCTGACGAAGATAACGGCTACCTCCCTCTACGTTTTGTTCAGGGTCTGTGGCATCCACGCCAAGGTCTTTAGCTGTGCCAGCCATAAGTTGCATAAGGCCACGAGCGCCCTTGCTGCTAACTGCATCTTTGTTGCCAGCAGACTCTACTTGTATGACCGCTTTGACCAAGCTCGTTGGAGCGTACTCGTCTCCCTGCGGAAGGCTTACGTTTTGTTTGCCAACCTTTACTTGGCTTGCAGGATTAAGCGTCTTTTCTAGCTCTAAGATGCGCTGCTCAAGAAGCATGTTTTCAGACTCAAAGTCTTGCTGCGGCGCAGTAGCTGCAACTGACCCTGTCATCTCTGGTGTATCAACAACATTCTCTGTTTGGCTTTTGCCGCTGAAGTAACCAAGCTGTACGCCAAACTGCATAAGCGCATCAATGTTTGCTTTGGTTGGTGGCGCAGATGCCAGCTTAATCAACTTTGGATTAGCTAATAGTTCTGCCTCAAAAGCGTTCATGGCAAAGTTGCGAGCTTCGCCAATTTGCTTGACCCAATTACCGACGCTGTAACCAACCAAGGCTCCTGTCATAGTGCCAGAGCCAGCAAGTGTTCCAGCTAATGTTCCTTTACGCATTGCATTAATTACGCCACGAGCGCCAGTAAGAGCGCCTAATGCAGTTTGCCTGATACTTGTAATAGAGTTCCCTGATGCTGCTTGCTTCTCTAGCGCCGCTGGACTCTTGGAAACCTCAAGGTCTTTAAGTACCTTCTCAAGTTCTGGTAGGTCATCTTTGAACAACTTCTTAGCAATGGCTTTGTTGTTTGTAAGATTCTCAAGCGGTGCGCCTTTTTTCATCAGCTTTTCACTAATGAACTTAGCTCGTCCCATCTGCAACACTGGTGAATCAGCAAACTGCCGTGCAAACTTTTCTGCGCTGCGCTCGTTGGCAAATATCCTGTTAGGAATTGTAGAGTCTGTAATTTTACTAAATTCTTCTAGTGGAGCGCCTTGACCTCTTTTTTGTGCAAAATTAACAACATTTGCATAATCACTTTCGAAAGCTGACTTAAATAAATCTTTGTTTTTACCAAGGTATTCAGTTGGATTTTTAGCTTGAGTTAGTCTTGCTAGCAACTCATCTCGGATAACAACAGCTTCGTCCGATTCTTTGCCAAATTTACCAAAAATTTCGGTGATATTTTCTGGAGCTTTCAAAGCTCGATCAATCGCTTGGCTCGCTTTTACTTTTAATTCTCCACCACGTTTGCCAAGTATTTCGCCGACAACGCCCTGAGCGTAGGTTTGTTTAAATTGCTTGGTTGCTTTTATAGCATCAATTAAATTTCCAAGTTCTTCTTCGCCGCCTCTGCTTATAATTGCGGATTCATCAATGCTATCTAACCCATTCTTTAGTTTGCGCATTAAAGAAATTTCGGCGGCATCAGTGGTTTTATCTGCGTTTCTTAGCGCAGCATTGGCAGTGGCTCGCAGGTCTTGATATTGCCCAACTGTAATTAATCCATCTTTTTTGTAAACAATCTTACGAGCGGTTTTAATTGCGTCTTTAGCTACGGAACTAATTCGTTTTTTAGTTAGAGGACCAAATTGCTTAAATTCGTTTATTGTATCAATAAGCTGTGGAACTATGTCCATTTTAGCTTTCTTATTTACTTGTTCCCAAATTTCGCTTACTGGCGAATACGCTTCATTTTCTCGCTCTAGCAAATTAGATTGTAACAATTTGCTCTTTTCGCCTTTAGTTAATCCCTCGCCTGTTGCGGTTGTTCCCAAAGCAGAGGCAATAGCGTTATCTTGCAATGCTTTTTGAGTTGCTGCTGTCTCTGCTGCATCACGCATCATAAGCGACATTTCACCCTGCTGTGGTGTAATGCCAAAACGCTCTAATGCTGCTGTAAGCTCTGACTTGCGAGCGTCCAATGCTGGCTGCAATATGTTGCCGCCCTCTGGTGTGTTAAGGAAGCTCTGTTGGTACTTAGCCGCACTTGGTGTCTGAGCTATTTCTGCTGCTGTCAGCGGTACGCCACCAGCGCCAATTCCAAGCTCTGGTATTTGCTGTGCTACTGCTAAACGCTGTGCGCCCTCTTCGCCAAGTGCTGCAACTACGTTTGCATTGGCTGCGGTGCGTAACGCATCCTCGTTACCCAACACAATCTTGGCTGTTGGCGTCAATGCTGATGCCAAACCCCTAACGCCACTAACGGTTGACTGTACTGCTGTCGGAGCAAGTAGCGCACCAACTAACCCGCTGTACTGCGACTCTGGCGCTATAGTTTCTCCGGCTCTAGTTCCAAGGTAGCTGGCTAATCCAAGACCAGCTTCGTTAAGCAATTTGCCTTTACCTCCAGGACCAGGAGTCATAAATTCAACCGCTCGTTGAACTTCGGTCTGAGGTCTTACGCCAAGTATCTCTGCGGCTCCAGGCCCTTCCAACGCAGGAGAACCAGCAATCAAAGCGTCAAGAGCTTTTGTTGCTCCAAAGGTTTCTACTGGAGCGCCAGCGTATTCTAAGCCTTTTACAAACGGATACGAGAGAACGTCAGCTAGTCCAGCGACTCCACGAGTTATTCCCACAGGAACATCAAACGCTAATTGCCCTAGCCCATAGCCACTTGGTTGCGCTGGCTCTGGCTGTGGCTGTGAAGAACCAAGAGACGCTTCAAGTTGCGCTATGCGTTGTTCCAGTAGTGCGTTCTCTTGGTCAAGTGGATCCATTACTTTCTCTGTGCCGCTAATGCTTCAAGTTTAGCCAATCGCTCTTTAAGCTCTCGATTTCGTCTTTGAGCATCTGATTCGCCAGGTGCTGTAATTGCTCCAAAGTTGGAAGATATAGGAGCCATCTTAATCTTCTCACGAATACGGTTTGCTATTGCAGTCGTACCGGTCACACGCCCAAGTCCTGGCACATCTGGACCAAAGAGGGAGTTAAATTGGTCATTTCTATCTACGTCACTTATTTGAGATTGGTTGCCACCTAGTCGAGCAAAGTTAGCTACATTGCCTTGGATGAGCGAATAAACTAACTCTGCCTCTGAGCCAGGTATACGGCGCTGTATTTCAAACTCTGGCGCACTCATGTTAAGCGCCTCAACTCTGTCGGCTATGTTTCCAGCCATTTGAGCATATCGTGCTATTTGCTGATCCTGTTTTTTAACATCTGGATCAATCCCACTAGTTGGTATTCGCTTTGCTTGCTCAAGAGCTATTAAATCTTCTAGTTTTCGCTGCGCTTGTTTTCGACCCAAATCACTGAGTTCAAACTCAGCCAGTTGATTCATTTTGTTTCGCTCTTCGGCCAAGCCTATATCCGCAAGAGCTTTACGTTTAAGTATTTCCTGATTAATCAGTTGATCCGTTAATTGAGATTGCGTTTGAAGTTGAGTATTTAGTCCTAACAACCGAGACTGCATTTCCACATCCGGCGCTGATGCCGCAATTTGCAAGCGTGCTTCTGGCGTTGTCGCTTGCAGTAATTTTAGACCAAGCTGGTTGGCTGCTATAGAATCTTCAGCGGCTTGTCGTCGTGCTTGATAGCCAAGCAATCCCTGAAGCAATGCGCCACCAAGAGCTATACCAAACGTAGTGCCAGGACCTTGATACTGGTTGTAGAGCGACGGCATACCAGCGCCAATTACTTGAGAACCAAGCGCCCAGTTGTTTTCCATCGGTGAATAATTCAGTCCCGATAGTGCTGAATATAAATCTTCACCTGCCATAATACCTCTTAATTATACCTATTGATTTGGTCTTGCGCCGCCGCCTCTTCCGCTGGATTTGTGCTGGGACCGCCACGACCTCTGCGTTGCTCTCTCTGCAGTCTTAATTGATTTTGAAAGTTTTGCTCCGCTAGCTGCTTATTGTAACCAAACTGTTGTTGACCTTGCTGTGTTTGAAATTGATTTTGCATGCCAAGCTGTTGTCCAGCATATTGATTTTGCATGCCAGCTTGCAATGGACCTGAAATGGCAGGAAACATTTCAAACGGCATCTGAGCTAGTCCAGTTGCTTGATTATAAAATTGTTGTTGCCGCTGGTCTGTAAGCTGTTCTGCTGTAGCCATAGCTTCCTGACGAGCCCTGTCTTGTCGGTCGTTCATGTCACGAACCATTGCTTGGGCTGCTGGAGAACTTGGGTCTAAGCCTCGCTCTGCAATTTGCTGTTGAATGTCGGTTCTTTCGTTAGCAAACGCTTGCTCATTACGACGGTTAAACTGATCCATGTACGAATTACGAACACGATCCATCTGTGCGTTATACTCAGGATTGTATTCGCTTTGCACGGTATTCGGATCAAAGTTTTGAAACCTGTTTGTTATGTTTGTATATGCATCGCCACCTTGCTGAACTGCTCTGTTAGTAATTTCTTCTGGTGTAGGAGGTGCCTTTTGCCCAGGCGTAGTTGGCTTAGGTGGTTTAGTGGGTCCCGTTGGCTTTGTTTCTTTTTTAAACGGGTTTTCCTTTGGCGCAACAAATGGCTGTTTTTGCCCAGGAATGACTTTGCCGTAGTTGTCTACAAGAAATCCTTCAGGGTTTACCCATTTGTTCTTATGCTTCCAGTTACCTCGCTTTGAGGTTTGAGGAAGAGATGGGTCTTTAGCCATTGCGCCTTTTTTATCTTTATTCTTTGCCATAGCTATACTTGTCCACCCATATCGTAACGTATTTCAAATCCTAGTATTTGCATGGTCGAGTCTTTTAGTGAACCACCAAAACGTATAGAGGCCGAGTGGCCTTGTCCCTTGGTGGCAAACCGGTCGTATGTGTACTCCACCCCAGAGGACCACGGCGAGCCCCACGGCGAGCCCCAAGGCGTAAATTGCCCTACTGGGGACGTTGTAGAGGTGACGGCTGTTCCTTGCTTAAAGTCGGTATCAAGACCGATGTTTAAGGCCACGCCACGACGAGTTTTAAGCAGCGGCCTAATGTCCTTAAACGCCTTGTAATTAGAGCGAGACCCAAAGAAGCTGAAGGCACTGCGTCCCGAGAATACAATCGCTTGACCAGCACCCCCCGCAACAGCGTCGGCTTGTCCCGTTTCTCCCTGCCAAACAATGCCGGTACTAGACCCATAAAAAGGCAGCTTGTTAAACACACAGCCAGACAATGCGTGTTGATCGCTTGCTAACTGAAACGTGGTCCAACCTTTAGTGTCGATGGCATAGACAAGATATTTGCCTCCGCTTCCAGACGTTGGTAGGTGGATGTAAACTCTTCGTCCTTGCGGCCAAAAGAACCCAGTCCATTGATGATCAAATGGAAATAAAGCTGATGTTTCAGAGACAAGCGGGTTTATGCGATACCCTACAGAGTTGAGAGCTTGCTCAGGGTCGGATTGAAACAAGCTAGAGAGCGGTACGATACCCTGTTCTGTAATAAACCAAACGTCGTTGTTGACTCGAACATAAGACCTATAGCCAAGAGGCCTACCAATTATGTATCGAGCTACAAGACCCCACGAAGTCGCATCGCCAGCATAGGTACCGTTGTAGAAGACTATTTCGCCTTCGCTGCTAATTCCCCAAAAGTATTCTTGGCTTGTAGTGCTAGTGGTATTACTAAAACTGCCAACCGCTAATAAAGAGCCGCCACGGGTAAAAACATAGCTCAAATCAAAAGCGGTCAAAGCTGGAGTTCCACCTGTTCCAGTAACCTGAAGGCCGCCGTACCAAAACTTACAACTGTTTTCTTCAACGAAGTATAATCGCTCTTTGTGAGCGTGGACGTTAATTAGCAATGCTGGCGAAACGCCTGTAAAAGTTATATCTGAAAATGTAGCGGCGCTACCGTCCCATACTTGAGCGTTATCCACTCCATTACATAAGTATATGCGGTTGTTGTAAATGACCGATTGCCATTCACCGCTTGTAGGTGTTGTAGTTCCGGTCCGGTCTGTAACAACACCGCCAGAAGTTACCGAATAAAGTTTAGTTGTAGTGGCCACAACCAACACACTAGTTCCATCTGCTTTAAACAGCGGAGCCATGAACCTAATAGCGTCTGTAATACCTATGGTTGCAAATTGCTGATAGCCAAGTCGTACTGTAGGAGCATTGTTGCCAGGAAATACATTAACAAGCTCCAAGGCATACTGCGGCTCCATATTGTCGATTGGACTTACTAAGTCTAATCCCCCATACGGTGGCGATGTTGTAAAACCTTGGAACGCCATTTAACTCCTAGCGACCAAACCGATTGCGGTTCAAGAAATTAGACATTGAGTTTGGTTGTTGCATAGCTTGTGGCATCGGTTGTGGAGCTGGTTGCATCTGATTGCCTTGGAATTGTCCAAAGCCATTGCCAATCTGCGTAGACGGCCTTCTGTCAGCAAAGTCATACTGCTGTGAGGGTCCAGGCATATTGTATTGAGGCATTGGCGCAGGTGGACGATTTTGACGTGGCTGTTGCAACCGTCCCATCATGTCCTGCATTTGACCTTGCATCCTAGAATCCATGCGCCCTGGCTTTGGTCCAAATCCTGGAGGCGACATAAGATTTAATGCTGGCGGCTCTTGATAGTTATTAACTCGCTGCATCATATCATTGAACTGATTGTCCATAGCATTTTGCTGATTTTGAGCGTTCTCAATACCAGCATCCATGGCTGCGTTGTTCATCATTTGATTTTGTTGTGCCATGTCTAATGGCTGAGCCAACATTTGTCTACCGCCCCCCATAGGAGGTCCCATCTGAGGTCGTGGAGCAAGTGACCGTGCAATGCCTCCACCCCGTGGCGCACCAGTCATAGTCCGTGGATCTATTTGCATTGCAGAGCGACGAGCCATAGTTATTTCCTCAAGTTTAAATCAAGTAAGTCTCTAATTGACAGTTTGCCTTTCGGAGCAATTGTTGTCGGTGACTGACTAATTGGAGCCGGTCCTTTTACCTGATTTGGCTGTGGCGCAGGTGCAGTCGTAGTAGCCGGTGGCGTGGTCGTTGGAGGTGTAGAACCTGCTTGTATTTTACCATCCTTGATAATTCTAGCCAGATTAGCTTTTACGTCTGCTTGAGTTTTAGCATTAGACGTAACCGCATTTACCAACATCCCAGTGTACTGCTCTGGATTTACGCCCTTTGGAGGGTTGGCGTACATTTGACGAATTATTGGGTCGATTTGGTCTGTAGCAAATTTTGCTAAAGGATTAGAAAAGTCTACATCCCAAGCATTGCGTGTGGTTTTACCGTCTGTATTTGTATACTTTGTTTTCCCATCTAGTCCGACGTTGAATTTAGAACCATCGGCCAAAGTAATTTCATATTTGTCGTCAGCCACTCCGCTTTCTTTCAAGAAGCCACGGAAATCATCTCGATTAAGTTGAGCGTCCGATTTGCCGGAAGTCATCATGCGGCCCAACGATGGTTTGCCAAGCCAACGAAGAACTAAGTTTGGTCCAACACCTGTAACAGCATTGATTCCCATGTTGCTCCAGTCTTGCTTATTGCCTCTACCTCTTAAAATGTCTTTTGCTCCACCCTCCCAAGTTTCAGAAAGTCCAGCAATGACTGCTAAGGCGGGCAATGCTACCGATCCCATACTTGCAAGTGTGGATCCTTCAGCAGCAGCACCTGGAACTACTTTAGCGCCAAGCAATGTTGGAGTAGCTACAGTGCTTCCTGCACCAGCGGTTCCAGCCGCAGCAGTTCCAGCAGTAGCAGTTCCGGCAGCAGCGCCACCAGAACCAAATAAACCGCCAAGGTTTGGAAACCCTCGCATAATTTCACTTGTAAGAAGAAGGCCACCAATGTTGCCTCCCATCTGCATAAGCGAATTCATTTGAGAGTCTTTAGCCTTTTCCTTATCCGTCTTAGGAGGACCAAATCGTTCTTCTACTTTCTGAACAGCTTGCAAAGGCGGTATGCCTTGCGAACGTAGAAACAAGTAATAAGCTCGGGGACTGTCTTTTGCTGCTGCTGGTTCGTAGGCCATATCAAATCCAAGTACCAAATACTGCTACACCGTTTCGAGCAAACATTGGGTCACGCATGTGACCTCCTGCATAAAGCACTTTGCCGTTCCGGTCACGACTAAACTCTTCATTAAGCTGCTGTTCAAATCGAGGCCGAATACTGTCTAGGCCATGAATTTCAGCAAACCGCTCTAAAACACCCTGCTCCAATAACTTTTCTTGGAAAATACTTACGTCTGTATTGGCCAAGAATTGATTGTAAGCCCCGTTGTAGTAAGCCCATGTGACACCACCATCAGATACGCTTCCGCTCGTGTGCGTTGGCGGTGTGGCTCCTGTAGTGCCACCGGCTGTAGTCTGATAGTAGTTGCCGTTATAGAAGCAGTAGGAGTTAGCAGCGAAGGCAGTAGCGGTAGTCCAAGTAACCGGCCTAACGCTTCTGTCTGCGATGTATTCAAAGATAATGGTGTTGTTGTTGTACTGTGTTCCAGGCGTAGGACTAATCAACAATTCACTGTTAGTAATGCCTCGAATCTGGAACCGTTGGTATACGGTCGTATTCAGACCAAAGCCAAGAAACTCTGCATACTCTTGCTCGGTCATTGGACCAAGCACCCGCCATCGAGTGTTTTGATTCCAGAACGTGTCGTAGTGATAGTAAGAAAAAGACGCTGGCAACTGATACGATGCCTGACCAGTCACCAGCGTAATTGAACCCGATGCGTAACATTTGGGCCAAGGATACGCTTCAAATATGTCACGGTTAATTCTGTTGGCGATTGCAAGAAGCTGTTTAGTCGTAACTTCAGTGGATGCAACCACGTTAGTTTCGACTGTATAGCCAGCTTCATCCGCTACATTTTGAATAACCGTGGCTATACTCATGCTTTACGTGGCCTCCCTCGTCGCCTTACTTCTTGATCCTCTAGACGCTCCTCTTGAGCTTCTATGATGCCCTCTTCAAGGGCCTCGGATGCTGGGATCACCTCCTTTCGACGGTCACGAAGGTCGATTCCTTCGTTAGCTTCTACTCGTTGAAGTAACAACTCAACCTTATGTTCCAGAGCCTTGCGACGAGCTGTTTCGCCATCAAGCAACTGCTTCAGCTTTACAACCTCATTCTGGTCAGACTTAGCGGCAGCTAACCAATCTTGCGCTAATTTGACAAACTTAGACAATGGTCCAAGTTTACGTTTTACTTCTTCTGCCGCCACTGCAAGTTGCTCTACCGTCTTAAAGCCAAGGTAGTTAAGCTCTCGCATTGCGCTGCCGGTCATCATCGGCCACTCAGTAAGCGGAGTTCCCTCCGTAACAGGCTCGCTGTTAGCCTTAAAACGAGCATACAATTCTGGGTAATCCTGCATGTCCTGCGGTTCAATACGACGAACCGTTTCATCCATTCCAGGCCACTGAATGGAAATAGAAGGAATCTCATCAAAGATGGGACGACCTTCCTGACGGGTTTTTTCTGCGTTCTCGTTATAAGCGTAAAAGAACTTGATATTAGCACCCGAATACCGCTTCTTCGGTTGCGAGTTCCCTGACATTATAGACTGCCAATCAATCTGTGCCATTTAATCTCCTATAGATACACATAAACTGTGTAGCTATCTTATAGCACTAACCTTCAATGACCGTAACAGTGTTAATCGAAGCTCCGCTAGTTTGATAAACCGTAATAGGTCCACCAGGGATAAATCCATTCGAAAATATCAATCTGTTGGCGGTACCGGAGTTGTCTAAATTAAAACACTTATTGGTAGCTGAAGGGTTTATTCCCGTAAGGGTTTGACCCTCTAAGCCTATTCCAATAGCTGCTGCAGAGTGATTTTGAATAAGAAGGAACTTTCTGAACGGATTAGCTGCAAGAACTGTCGTGCTAGTAGCCGTTGCAATAGTTGGAGTGGTAGTTGTGGTATTCCCGGTATAAGCTGTCATAAATCACCTAAAAAAGTGGGGGGATTGAATCCCCCCGTCAGTTTACGAAGCCTTGGTAAACTTCAAATAAAAGTATGAAGTGCCGTTTGATACCACTACAAAGCAGTTAGTATCAGCATCAGCATCTTTCACAACACCAACGAATCCACTTCCTACAGAGGCAGGAGTTCCGAACGAAGTCGTAAGCTCAGCCGCTGTTGGCGTAGTGTCGCCGACATTGTTGATTGCCTGTTTAGTTCTTAAACCAGCAGCCGTAGCCACTACCTGACCGGCAGGGGTAACAGTTCCTGGAAAAACACCATCGGTAACGGAAGCTGCAAGCTCCGCTGGCATACCGAGTCCCATAAGGGTTTGTGCGCTCGCCATAAATTCTCCTAAAAAAGAGGGAGCTAAACAAGCCTCCCTCATTTGGTTAGATATTGCTGTAGATTCCAGCGAACGACTGAACTTCTACCGAAGATCCTGAACCAGAGTCAGTCGTAAGACCAACAAGGCCGGTGATAACTCCAGCAGTTGAAGCATCGTCAAGAACGCCAGCAGTAGCTGTGGTGTAAAGCTTAGTTCCAGCGGCATACGACGCTGCAACCTTAACCTTAATACCAGAACCTGTTCCTCCACCTTCTCCAACAAATACCCAAAGGTATTCGTTGGTAGCAGCAGCAACCTGAGCAATTCCAACTCCCTTTGGAGTTGTGCTTGCGTTAGTTGTAGTAATAGGCGTGAACCCACCATCCTTGTCTACGATTCCAGCCTGATACTGAGTAGTAGTAGTAGTAGCTTTAACAAACATGAATTTGCCACGTTTGTCAGAACCAATATCTAATACTTTTGCAGGGAGTGGAATTGTTGTTCCATCCCATGTTCGATTTGAATTAATTCCAAACGATCCTGAAAATGACATATTCTGTTACCTCCTTAATTAAGCGTAAATAACAGCCTGAAGTGCAGGTGCAGAACAACAGAGGTTTCCTTCAACGATAATAACCGTGAAGAAAGCATCCTGGTCAACCGGTCGAGCCATCTCTGGAGCAAGCGGTTTGAAATCTGCGCCACGAACCATGTCGAATGTCCAATACTTAGTATTGAGAAGTCGGCATGAGTTAGTCTCAAGCACTGCGGAACCATATCCACCGTCGAATACGAAATCGCATCCGTCGTAGCTAAGAACACGGAATCCAGCTACAGCCTTCTTTGCAGGAAGCTGAATACGCTGAATAGCGGTCAATGAGCTGTGGAGGTACTTCCAAGCTGTACGATCCATCAGTCCAAGGTCTGGCTGCTCATCACCACGAGTTACCTGCGAGATAGCGTCGGTGATTTGCTCCTGAACATTAGAAGCTGAAAGGGTTACGTTGACAGCAAGGTTACGAGCCCAAAGGTTTGTTCCTCGGTCGATGGTTCCGTAGGTACCGGAAGATGGCGAAGTCGAAACTGCCTTCTTGATACCGTCGAACTCAAGACCTGCGCTTCCTGTTCCATCGCCACGAAGCGAGGTAGAAACGGTGTTCTTGAGACGGCTGATAGCAGCCTTCATCTTCATCTCTGCAAGGTCGAGAAGCTGTGCCTCATCACGGTTTGCACGACGATCACGGCCAGCGATTGCTACAGGTTCATATACCTGTTTGATAGCAAATCGGAATGCAGTTGCATCGTCGATTGAATCAAGATTGAAAGACGAGAATCCAGAGTAGAAACCACCTACAGCCGCATCATTGTACATGATGGGCTTACGGAGTTCATATCCACCGGAAAATTTACGAATGAGACCCTGCTCGTCCAGCGAAGCCAAAAGCGGATTGTGGTGAAGCACCTCATCAGCAATAGCATCAGACTGGTCGAAAAGGGTCGCTACGATTGCCTCTTCTAAATTAGCCATTTTAGTTATCCTTTAAGTTTATGGGATAACCGAATGGCTAAATTAGCTAATCACCGCCAAGTCGCCGCCGCAGGTTATCCCGAATATCTTTCGTTTGTACCCTGGGGGTTCCGCTTCCTGCGGAGCCAGATATTGACTTGGCAGCTTGCTTCGCCCTTTGGACGACTTGCTTTTGCTGCTGTATTACCGGCGCTGTGTTTAGTTTTTGTACCAAGCCAGAAAACACCGGATTACCGTTGACCACATAATTATAAGCCGTCTCTAGGACCTCTTCGGCAGAGCTGTAACGACCTGTTTGTGTCAAAGCCTGTACCACGGGGGCCATTTCAGACTCTAGCTGCGAGGCTGTTTCTGGGTCACGGAACAAAGGCTTACGGTTCATGAATGATTCTACGACCATTTGGTTCATGTACTCAACTGCCTTTTTTTCCTGCTCCTGCTGTAAGGTCGTCCAGCGTTCCGTAGCAAACTTTTCGGCTTCATCCCTTGTCATGTACTGGGAGTAGTCCGGCTGGTCATTGCCGGTCATTTGCTGCCGTTCAATAAGCTCCTGCGGGGAAATGCCGTAAGCCTCAAGCCATTCCATAGCCGTTTCGTACGGAGCCTGTTTCATAGCTCGGTCCCAAGCTATTGAGCGACGAGCGACATCAGTAATAGCTATGCCTTCCTTAGCGTATTCCTGCTCGTAATCTTTTATGGTGTTATACACCGACGAATTGCGCTCGATAAGCGTGTTAAGCTCCTGAGCTTTACGGTCGTATTGGTTGCGAGTCTCATAGGCTCGACGATTAAGATAGGATTGCAGAATATGAGCATTTTCAGCCGTAGGATTAAGGAACGCTTCCTTCTCAATCTTGTTCATGTCAGCCGGAGGTGCGAAGACCATCCGTTCTTGGTTACTGACTTCGTTGCTAACAACCTGAGAAGTTTCGTGTTTTTCTTCAGTTTTATCAGCGGATGCTTGGCTACGATTCTCTTCTACATCACCATTAAACTGCTTACTTAGGGTCTCACGAATCGACAACTCAGCCGGTTCACGATCTGCAACTACTTCGGTAGATTCTACATCTTGTACGTTATCTTCCATTTTTATACCTTTCTATCATTCTAGCCGTTAGGTCTTTAGCCAGCTTGCGTTCCGATGCTCCAGACTCATTGTCAGTCTGATAGCCACGGTCATACGCATCCCCTACTTCTATTGCCCCCGCCGCTCGATAAGCAGCCCGTAATTTACTTTTGCTTGTATAAATTTCTTTTGGATTGAGAGGGTTTCTAGTCGGCTCCATCTCATCCTGAATAAACAGGTCACGAGCATTGGATTGTGCCCGTCGGTCTACTTGTTCTATTGGCACAACCTTCTTTTTGACCGGGCACCATTGGAATAGTTTGTACTTGCTCATTAATCCTCCATCGTTGCTAAAAGAAACAAAACCTTAATTCGCTTGGCTTTCTTTCTACGCTTTTCAGTTTCAATACGAGCTTGATATTCCGCAATAATGGCAGATACGTCTGCTCGCAATGTGTCTAAATCAATAGGCTGAATAAGTTCTTGCTCGGTAAACCCTGCCTGAAGTTGCTTTTCAACAAGCAACTTAAATTCCACAGAAGGCTTTTTCTTCTTCCTTTTAGTTTTACGTTGTCTCTCTTTAATAATTTGAGCGGCGTATGCTTCTTCAAAAGCATTATACCGCTTTTTAAACCCGTCAGGGTCGAGCAGTTGTACCTGCAAAAAACTCTGAGGTGGTTTAAAGATTAAAAACATACCCTAAAACCTTTGCCGAGCTAAGGCATCAAACTCATTTATAAAATTTGCTTGCTTCGGATACCCAACCCCAAACCGTTTAATAACTGACTGGTATAGATCAATATGATCCTTGCAAACGATTAGTTCAGAGTCTTTACCTCCGTGCATCGACACTAAAAACTTACGTCGTTCATAGTATTTTTCCGCAAGCTCATTCTTAACAGCATTTACTATTCGTTCTCGAAACGGATGAGCGACATGCCGCATAGCTTCGCCAAACTGCCTCGCCGCTTGTCGGTCGGAGAATTCGTGACGAAGATTGATAGGATGAAACTCCACAAAAACGCCATTAACTAAAAAATCGCAGTGCTTGTTGTGACCTATAGGAACTTGGAACGTGTGTCCCATTTTCAATTCATAATCGCCAATGTAACGCTCCAACAACATTCCCGTCGCATACTCCGCATAACTGGCGAACGTAATAGGACGGTCAGGTAAAGTGGGTAATTGCGCTCGTGGCTGATTAAACTGACCCATCTACTATCTCCGCAGTAGTGGCTGCGTCTGTTATTTCAATCGGGAGTTTCACAATGTTGTCTAATGCCGCCTGTGCTGCCGCCGCTGCCGCAATCTCCTTATCTTGAAGAGCATTACGATCTGCTTGAGTTGCAATCATTGGAACAAACGTTTTTACACGAGAACGGATAAACGCAGTCAAGTATTCTTGCGCTACCTCTTCCTTTGTTGCGGTTCCAGTTGGGTTATATTGACCATAGAAAGCCAAGGCATCAATCGCTGCCGCAATGTCGGACTCTTCGCCTTCATATCGAATGTTAATTATCTTTCGTGCCATTTTATACTCCTACACATAGCTCATATTGCATTGTAGTTCCTGCGTAAATTGTCAGTTGATTTGACGTTACGGTGGCAGCTTGCAAAGTAATGTTTCCAGCCGTTGAGCTATTTGTCACCACAAACTCAAGTACGAACCCCACTTCAATGCTGATACCTGTAGCAAACGTAGTTCCTAGTGTGTTTATTCCAGGTATTAATGACGGCACTAAAGGAGCTGCTAACGTCGCTCCGCCTCCGTATTGAACGCCTTTTATGGTGCAACCAGTCGGAGCTGCAATTGCAAGTTTTAATCCAGTTGCGCTAGTAGCTTTCGATGCTGTACCAGTTACTCGGACCTTAAACGTTTCGTTAGCTGCAATAGGAAAACTAAGATTTGTATTAGTTGCTGTTGTGTTTGTCGTTTGAAAATTAGCTGTAAGAGTTTCCGAACCTTTTGCAATATCCTGCCAACTGCCACCGCTATTTTTAAATTGCATTGTTCCACTATTAGAGCGGAATCCATAACCGCTATCGCCAATAGTAGCGTCAAAATTTATGTGATTTGTCGCTCGAATTGCATCAGCAAAGTAGTGAGCAGAGCCAGTACCAGTAGCGTTATATGTAATTAAGCCTGTCGAGGAGGAGGATATCTCTAAATGATTTGTAGTGTTAAAACCAATTCTAACAGTACCAACGACGTCAAGCGGTTGATTGGGAGAACTATTTCTAATACCTACCCGAGAAAAAGCTGCTTTTACAGTAAGCGCATCTGGATTGCCGCTTAAATAGCTGCTTACTATCAAGTCCATAGGATTAGGATATCCGTCGCCTATGAACACAGCGCTTGAGTTGACAGCAAAATAAGTTCCTATGTCGTTGAGGTATTGGAGACCGTCAACACCTATTGAAGCCTGATAAACAAGATCCTTTACATAAAGATCATATCCATCATAAAAAAAACCTGTGTTGTTTGTTAATGTGTTTGAATCCGAAAAATACGCCACTGAATTGGTTGATCCAGTGCCATCAATAGCGTCTGTAATTCCGTAGCCTGCAAGCGTGGTAGGTCTGCTTGTTACTTTGCTCCACGCCACATCGTTAATTTTGGCGTTAGTAACGGCATTATTGTCGATTGTCCAAGTAGCACCAGAACCACTTACAGTTATGTCGCCTTTATCTCCGTCGGATACTCCTGCGGCAGTTGAATTAATCGTTACAGTGTCTGTAGTAGCGTTAGTTGTAATTGTAACGTTTGTTCCTGCTACTAGAGTCAGAGTATCAGATGTCGTATCGGCGACTACATTGCTTTGACCTGCTACCGCAATGGTTGAAAACAGGTTCTGATCGCCTGTGTTCGTTCCGCTAGAGGTACCAGAAAAAGTTCCACTTTGCGTCGCTAATGTTCCAAGACCGAGAGTAGTTCGTTGCGCTGCGGCATCAGCATCATCAATTAATGCTCTTCCTGCTGAGGTACAGGTAATCTCTTCAACTACTCCAGCACCCGCAGTGCTTCTCCCAAGCAACCTATCTGTTGCTGTTACGTTTTGTATTTTTGAATATGTAACGGCTTGGTTTGTTATGGTTGTTGCAAAACTACCTGTTCCAGAACCAGTTATAGGTCCAGTCAGAGTGATGGTCTGATCTCCGGTATTAGTACCGCTGGATGTTCCGGAGAAGGTACCACTTTGAGTCGCAAGAGTTCCTAACCCTAATGTCGTTCGCTGCGCAGAAGCATCCGCATCGTCAAGCAAAGCTCTTCCGGCGGCGGTACAAGATATTTCCTCAACAACTCCAGCGCCAACAGATTGACGTCCCAGAATTTTATCTGTTGCCGTTACGTTTTGAACTTTTGCGTAGGTAATTGCGTTATTGTCGACGGTCCACGTGGCACCTGAGCTGCTAACTGTGATGTCGCCTTTGTCGCCATCAGCTACTGAAGACTCAGTATAGTCTAAGGTTCCTGTGAACGGATTAAAAACGTAAGGCATTAACTCCTCACTACGCTAGTAAGATTTGAGCCTGTATAACCAAGTGTAAGAGTCGCAACAGTTACACCAGCCAATTTATATACAACGCCAGTTAGATTTGTTCCTGTGTACGACAACGCAATCTCATCGTGCGGCTGGTTTGCTATGCCAGCAACAATTTCTTGATACACACTGCCGTTACGAACAACGGTAGCAACAGGAATATCAGGATTAACCGCACCTGCTGAATTGGATACTACCGTACTCATTCAATAACATCCTGAATGTCTATTCCAATCGGGTTACCTTGAGTGTCGTTAATTATAGTTGCCTTTCTTTTTTTCTGAATGGCATCCATGCTAAGTCGGATTCGCTCAAGCTCGCTATCAGACGCCAACCGTCTCTCTTCCATGAGCTTTTCGGTCTCAGAGACTTTGATACGCATCTGCTCAAGCTCCAGCTTTTGAAGATCAAGCATTTGCGCCATGCGGTTTGTTTCCTGGGTAATGGCTTGCTTGTTAGCGTCAGACTCAGACATAGCTTGTACTTTAAGTACATCAACTTGCACTGCTGATTGCTTAATCTGAAGCTCTTGTTGTGAAAGCGCAAGCTCTTGTTGCTTAACGTATTCCTCAAATTGCTGCTTCTGCATAAGAAGCTGCGTTTCCAGTTGATCACGCTGCATCTTGAGCTGCTGGTCTTGGTAGCTAAGTTGGTTCTTAGCTGCCTTATCCTGCATGTCCATTTGCGTAGCTTGCAGTCTGGCTTGCGATTCAATTTGCGCTATTTGCAACCGGCCTTGGACCTCTTGCATAACTGGATCCGGCGGCGGCGGTTGCTTAGCTGCTTCCTCCTTCGCTTTAGCAATTTCACCAATTTGCATAAGGGCTGAAGTAAATAAGCCATCAACTTCTTTGCCTCCCTTGTAACGCTTAATCATGTTCTGAAAGAGTGCGATTGAGAACTGCAACAAAGGTGGGTACTGGTCTACTAAGCCTCGCATCTGGTCAAAGAATTGACCGGCAGTTTGCATTAATGCGGTCGCTTCTTGCTGTTGCTGCGCTTGGTCGATTGCAACCATAGAATCCGAAGCAATTTGGATGCGGTAACTTCGTTTCTTATCGTCCCGAAGAATTTGCATAATCTGCTGCTTAACTTTGTCGATTTCTGCAAGAGGATCATAAGGCGGTGCCATAGGTGCCGGTGGAGGTGGCGGTGCCATACCTGTATCATCCTGTGGCATTGGTTCTTGCATCGGTTCTGGCATCGGCGGCGGAGGCGGCAGCGTTGGTTCAATGAGAGAGTCGGCATCGGCTACCTCCATAATAGTCTGGTCGTCAAACTGCTCGCAGATGATTACTGCCAGATTGCTGATAGCGTCCGACACAAACTTAGAGAACATGTTTTGTCGTACAATCAGACCAAGCGACGACCATTGATTTTCTAGTCGATTAGCCGTAGCTGACTTATATTGTTCGCTTGTTCCACGAAGCAAGTCAGATACTTTAAGCGTTTCGTAAAGCTGCTCTAAAGCTGTCTGCCGTGCGGTCTGAAGGATGTTGAGAGCGTTAATATATGGCTCAATGTTCATCGCCTCAATGCCAGCAGCAAGGCCGCCACGCTGCTTATACGACGGCCAATTAGTGACCGGAATAAGCTTTAGGTCGCCAGACATAAGCATTTCAACTTGGTTCCCCAAAGTCGCATCGTAAAGGCTGTTCGTACGAATGGCCTGAGTAACTGCGTGGATACGGGTTGTAAGCCGCTCGACTTCGAGGATTTGGTCTTTAACGTGGCTGTAGTCTGAAACAGGAATTACGCTGTCAGGATCTACTGACTGACGAATAACCACGCATGGGTAAAACTTTTCAAACTTAATAGGCGGCTCTGACTCTTCAATGATGGTCTTTTCGCCACCCTTTTGAAGCCAATAAACCTTGTTGGTAGCTTCGCACCAAATTTCGAAAATTTCGGCTTTGCCTTCAAACTTATCGTCTTTGCGAGCGATGTCTTTTTTCAACACCTCTGGGAAACTGTCGTAAGAAAGCTCTTTAGCTATCTCTTTACCAAACACACTTTCGGCTTGCGCTCGGTCCATGAACGCACGGCGACCCTGCCATTCTATCTCTTGCTCGTTTCGAGCATCTGAGCAGAAATAGTCGGTATACTGAATAACCTCAAGAATAGCCTTTTCAGATACCTTCTTTTCAACTTCTGCCGTACCAATGAGAATACCGCCTTCAGCTTCTGTAAGCTCTGACTCGTCACCGTCGAAGGGTTGACCTTTGCCGTCAATAAGTTGTCCCGAAGGGTCACGAATAACAGCAAATTCCTCCATTACCTTTTCAAACTTCGGTATATACCGAGCCCAAAGAACGGATTCGCCGACTGCAAGGAATAGCAAGGCGCTTTGGTAGCCTACCTTGTCAAAGTCAAAGTGGCAGTCCATGGCATACTGAGTGTTTCGCTCGATAACGACCGACCCAAGCTGATATGGCATACTGCCTGAGTGCTTACGAAGGTTTACTTCCGCTCTTGGGGTGGAAGAATAGTAAGCAGGTAAAAGGGTATTGATACAATACCACCAAACATTAAGTCGTCTTTCTGCATCGTTAAGAATTCCCACCTGTTTTTGAGCGTTATACACTCGGATGGATTCTTCAGCGGCTTGTATAAACTTTTTTCGGCGCTCCTCGGCTTGAGTGAGTTGAGACTTCCACCAACGAGCGGAATACTTTTCAACGAGAGGTTTAGGCTGCAATTTCATATTTTGGCTCGTCCCTGTTGCTGTCTCATCTGCGAGATATACGCCTGTAGCTTAATCAAACCTTTGTTAAAGACTTCCGCACGTTGTTCCCACTTAGAGTCTATTAACCTAGCTTTGCAGAGGTATCGCAAGGCATCTACGGCGTGGTCATTACCCGACGTATCCATGTCCTCTGGGTTGCGTTTGTCTATTGACATGGATGGTAGAGTTTCTAGCAAGTATGGGCAACTCGTAAAGATGTATAGAAGCGAAGGCTTAGCTATGAGCCGCTGCCGTATCTGAGACCAGCCAGAAATCCGGTCGTTGTCTGCGCCTCGAAAGGATGGGTGCTTGTACTTGGCAAAAACCGCCGTAAATTGGTCGTTAATGCTTGGTCCGCCCTCGTGGCTAAAAATAGACGGGTCGGCTACGGCTACTGGATTTTCTCCGACGGAGGCCGCTGCAATTCGATTAGCTTGCTCAACATTATCAACTCCTTTACCCCACATTTCTCGATATATGATAATTGAGCCTTTAGGGTACGGTACTTCATTGCCTCTATCATCCCGCCCACTAGATACAGCGCCCCATACAGCGGCGAAAGGAGAACGATAGCCCCAATCGTACCCAAGGTAACGAGGCCAATGCTTAGGTACGTTAAAAGGTGCAACAATATGGCGTGAAGAAAATTCAGGAAAATAAGAGCCTTCATGGATTTCAAAGTCTCCCTCTAACCATGCTCGGACAAGCTCAGGACTGCCAACCATGTGGAGGCGGTTAATGTATTCAGGGTCACGAGCCAAAAGAATCTGGTTATCGTGTACCCTGCTCGGAATGTAGATGTATTCAAAGTACGCTCCGTTTGGGAGGTCTTTGCGTAAAACCTTCATGCCCTTTGGCGCTGGCTTAATAAACAACTCTTTAAGCCATCCGTGGCCTACACCGCCTGGGTTAAAGGTCAAAAGGATTTGCCCACCACCTCTACCTCGTAGCGCTCCAAAGAGCTTCCAAATACAGCTTGGGTCGGAGTAGTTTCCAGCTTCTTCTATGGCGCAATCCGAAAGATTTTGTCCCTGATACTTTTCAGCGTCTGCATCATTTGCCAAAGGACGGAAGCGAAGCCGCCCACCACTTTTGAAAGTAAACTGCTTTTTTTGATCCTGCCAATGAGCTTGTAAAGGCAGATAAATCTGCTTTGCCCGTTCGATAAGGTCATCCGCTTGAGGGAGTTCTTTTCTAAAAAATATCGCATTGAAGTCACTGCCTAGTTGCTCCTGCTTTACGGCAAATTTACCTAAAACACCGTCTGTTTTACCGCCACCTCGTGCGCCGCCGTAGCCTATAAGCGTTATAGGACAATGGATTAAAGCCTCTTGAGGGCCGGTTTGTGGTGCCCATACAATATGCTCGTCAATGTCTGCTTTGTATTCGTCCACTAATACTCGTTTTTAAGGTCGTTGCAGTATGCCCAAAAGTCTAGCTCATCCATCTCGCACTCTTTCGGCGACACGTCCTCTTCGCATTCTTCACACTGAGTCAGATCAGGTAAAAACCCTTCATCTACCATATAGACCTCGTCGCAGTGAGGACACTGCCAATATCTAGGTGTCGTCATCGCTTTTTACCACGTTGTGACCAGACATCATCACTGCATTACTACCATAAATGCGCTCTGCCGAGCAGTTAGGATTCTGGCAGTAAAAGTAGTAATCATGCCCATCTTTGGTTGACAGCGTGCTTAGATAAAGACAACAGGGGCATCGCCTTGACTGCGGTTCTTCATCCTTCATCCTATGCTCAATTCCCATTATTCCTCCTTAAAAGGAACATTAACCCAATCTTTCATTTCTTCGCAGGTTTTTGGCAAAGGTGGCGCTTTTGGATTTATGATAATTGCCGCACCGCTAAATAATACCGCTCTAAAACCAGCCAATAGTTTGTCGTATGGAGCTTGTATAGCAAATGAATCGTAACGTTGTATTTCCTTTAACTCTGCGTACAACTCTTTAAAATCATCGCTGTTAATCCAAATCTCTTCAGGCTGTTGATCGCCACTAGTGTTTAAAACAATGTAAGAATACAACCTATTTTGTACTGATTGGTTATCCATTATTCGTCCGGCGACTTAGGTAGCGGCATCCAGTGGGTGACTTCTTCGGCACAACCTGAGTAATTGAGTGCGCTCCATACCCATTCATCACTATGGCTCCGTTTTATTCTAAGACCTTGATCTATAATTCCACATTCACCACGAACAAGAACATCTTCGCAAAATTCCGGCAACCGATCCTTAACCGAAATCCAACCGTTCGAATTATTCGAAGAGTTGGAACCATCCGGCTTTTCCAGAGAGTTCGACTCCTTTGCGGCTTGGTAGCCAGCGACAAAACCCTCAACAAAGACACCGGTGTGAGCTATGCGTTCATGCAACCTGTCAGCATAATAATGCGCCATCTCTTCAGGTGTCTTACTCATCTCTCTGCCTCCAATTTCATCACCATGCCATTAGCTTGTCGTAGCTGCGACTCTAGGAATTGTATCTGATCGCATAGGCTTTCGTATCCAGCTTTGTAGCCAGCGAGAAACGCCTGCCGTGTCGCAAGAGTCATGTTATCTTCTCTTGGTCCCCACCATGCATGAACGTATTCCTCCGCCAATTCTTTAGGTGTTTTCATTTGTCCTCCGGTAACTTAGGTAGCGGCATCCAGTGGCTTGTGTCCCCAGTATCAAATCGCTTCTCCCACCCCAATCTGGCATGACCTTCAAACTGAACAACTACAGCTTTACAAATCCCGACATTGATACCTTCAGTAATCAATACAGCTTCACCATCTTTAGGCCAACGGTCCTGCACACTGACCCACTGCGGCACTGCGGCTTGGTAGCCAGCAAGGAAGGCTTTGCGGCATGGCTCTGTCGGCAAATAGTACATGATAGGCACTTGCTCTAATTGCTTGTTGTACTCTTCTGCCAACTCTTCAGGTGTTTTCATTCCGCACTCCATATATCTGTTTGCCGTCGTAATCCGCTAGGAAACTCCAGCTTATTGTCGGTAAAACTACGCTCTCTAAACACTACATGGTTGGTAGGCTGGATGGTCAGACGTCCGTTATCAAGCTGAATAAAACAAAACTCCTTAGCTTGCTCTGGATACGCACTATAGCCGTCACCTACCGGAGCAACGGTAAATAAATATTTACCTTCATACGGGATATCCTTGCACTTAGCTTTACAATCCAAGCCAGAAAGGTAGGTATATTCTAGTGTCGTAAATCGTTCTCCGTAACAGTCATAACTCTGAGCCTCATCTGCGAACCAGGGATTTTGTGGGTCCTTATCAAACGCTATCGCATGAGCCGGAACGTTACGGTAAATCGCTCCACACTCTAACATCACCGTACAACCCCACGTTCTGCCTGGATACGACACTAAGCCAAACCAAACACACGGCAAAAAGCCTTGGCATTCAGTATGCGTGTAACTGCTATCGACATAGCAGTAGATATGCCGTGATAATTCTCCAACTAAACTATACGTCATTTGCCTCTACCTTCTTAACCGCTTCCATTACCCGCTCAATCAACTTGTCCCTATCTTCCTGCCGGATGTCATCCTCCGCAGTCTCTTGAGCAAGTCGCAACAACTCACTCAAAGGGACCTTTAACGGCTTTACCACCTCATCACTCACAAACTGACTCCCTATACTGACTCTCAGTAATCTTATGCTTCGGTAGGTACACCCTCCCTCTGCAATAACGACCACCACATTCCGCATGCAACAACTTAGTCACAACTACTTTCGGCATAGTACAGTTTGGACACCTAAAGTACCAGACCTTTTCCGTTAGACTCCCTGATACTCTCTTAATCCTCTTACGATACTTAACCTTCATCCTCATCCTTCGTCAAATACCGCTGAACAAACTCTTCCTTCGTCATCGGCTTAGCACTAACTACACTCCTAACTTCACCCGTATGCTCAATCACCTGCGTCTCATTCCATCCCAACTTAGTCTTTAATAGGTGTATCAACACAGGCGTATTACCACCCATCGCTTGCTCCACAGCTACCGTCGCCAAACCCTTTTGCATCTCAGTCTGACCCTGCAAGTAATCCTCTAAGTAGTACTTCCTAAACACTACTTCACCAATCCTAGCCGCTATCGCCACATTACCTTTCGACAACCCTAGCCTACCAAGGTCCCTAATCTGACTAGCCAACCGCTCATCCCTCACATGATGCCTCGTCACAGCCTTCTCCGTCAGCACAGGCGGTAACACCTCTACCTCAGAATTTTTATCCTTCTCACTTTCAGGCAAAGCACCCCCCTCTTTAATTTCATCTGCCATACAAAAACTAAGCTCCAATAATAAAAAAGTGTTTGAGAATATGGGACCGGAATTTTATGTGGGAGGTTGGATATACAGGTACCGGTACCCGACGAGTTTTCAAATTCTTTTGGATTTTGAAAACTGTGCGTACAGATATCAGCATGTTAGGTAGGTTTTCCACAGGTTTTAGAAATGACCGATAAGTATTGTTATCAGTCACCATGGCTATAACTATGCGACACTCTTAAGTAATTCCATAAAGTCATGTGAGTCGAGGCCGGATACCTCCTGCAACGCTGCTACTTCTGCACAGTGGTATAGGCGCTTGTACCTTTCTCGATACTGCCATGCCCGAAGTGATACGCCGAATAAAGACGCTATACGGCTCTGCGAGAGTCCCATATATGAACGTACCGCATAGTATAGGTTACCCCTAGGATAAGGCTGTAGGTGGCGATAGGAGCCTATAAACCACTTTTGTGCCGTCTTCTCTGCTATACTCATTATTTTACATGCTCAGTATGATTACAGAGTACAAGAGGTACCAATGGTGAACAATACCCTAGTGCTTATGTCGCCTGTGCGTGAGGTGCACCCAGAAAATGAATATATATCTTTAGGATCGTCGTTTGCGATGTCGCTATGCGTTTGTGCACCTACGCTATGCGACATGCTACAGAAGATCGCCGCCTCTGCGACCCAAGCTTACGCTAGTTGACGAAGTAGACCCCGATTTTATTCAAAGGTTTTTTCACTTTTTTGCATCTTTCTTCTGAATGTTACCTAACTGCCTGAAATTAATAAAAATAAAAGTTTATATATTTTATGAATCTTTTACTTGTCATACATAGTCATATCATATACTATGTATGCTATGGGGTAACGTTATACCCCCAACTTAGGAGAAAACATGAACGCATTAGACTTAATCAACATCCCTTGTATCACTCCGGAACGGTTAATTAAGCGAGCTGCTAATTACTGTTTTTATTACAAAGGCAGCCGGACGAAACTTCTCAATGAACTAGCAAAATTTGACTGCAACCATGCACGGTACTGGATTAACGCTATCAACCAAATAGCCTAGTGACTAGCAGGGCACCCCCTACGGGGGTGTTACTGGTAGGCATTACACCTATTGAACAGGCATTGAAAGCCATGATCGATGGCGCTGAAATGTATTGCAAAGCAATAAAAGATCAAAACGATTGGATTATCGGTGAAGATTATGTTTTGGGCGCTGAAATGGAATCGATTTTGAGCGGCTTGGCTGGACTGCTTAACGGCCCAGGGCGTTTCGATGGTGGCACCATTGATAAAGCCATCGGTAATATTGCGAATGAATATAAAATTAAAGGTTTTGAATAGTGCCTAGCGGGGGCCGTCCGTGGTGGCGGTCCCTGGTATGCATAAAGCTACCGATTAATTAAGGGTATTTTATGAAAACACGACACCAACCAATGCGAGATCATTCCTCATTTATCACCATGCAAGAGTTACGGGATAAGATTCTAACCCACAAAACTAATGCCTTGAGTCTTGAAAGATGGTCGAAAATACTACAGTTGGAAGCGCCGCAATCTGTAGCTAACGAAAAACACAAAGCTTTCATGGCGGAATCAACGGATCTTGATAAAGGCATGAAGCAAATGATCAACGGCTTAGAACTCTATTGTAACGGGTTTCGAGGCCGGTTTAATTCTGCCATTGGTAAAGATCCTGTTTTGGGCAACGGCGTGGCGGCTGTAATTGAGGCGCTGTTTGTATTGCTTCAAGGTCCTGGCAATTGGGATGCCGGCACTGTGGACGCTAATTTACGGTATATCGCCAAACTCAACGTGGTTGAGTCTATAAAGCAATAAGGGACAACATGAAAACACTAATCTTTACCCTTGCACTTATGCCAGCCGTGGCAACGGCTCAAGGCCTTATAGGCGAACTAGAGGCCCCAACGGGTCCAGCCAATAGCCTAGAGTCCCCTTATTACCCGTCACCCTACGGTATAGCCGTTCAGCCGGTGTTACCGGTACCACGTGACCGTGGTCCGTGGGGGACCGGCTACAGCATAATTACAGAGACACGGGAACGGCCTGACGTTGGGCGGCAATTACTAGGAGACTGGAACGCAACACGGCAACAAACGATCCAGAAAGTGGTGCCGAACGATGCGTTGGGTAATCCCATTAACCCGTATGGCCTAGAATAGTCCCTTCGCTACCGTCTTAAATAGGCGGCGGCGTGGGTGCTAGTTGAAGGCTCAGTTTAAGCTAAGGAGATAAAAGACAATGAAACTAATAAGTAACGTATTTAAGTTTTTGGTTGGCCTCATCGTGCTGTGCTGTTCAGCCTGTACAGGGATCGAGGTCGGCGGCAAATTGGGCGTGTATCGTGTGGATGAGCGTCAAGATTCCAGCCGGACAAACGTAGAGAACAAGGTACCGCTCAAATGCTACTTTGTTGATTGCTACTCACAACCGCAGACTACAGAACTGAAATAGGTGACGACATGATTGAGAACATCAAACAACTACTATTCACACCAACGGGTATCATTGTGTCCTTGCTTCACGTTGCGTTTTTCGTGGGGTGCGTGACCTGTTGGATCGGTATTCAGACGCAAGTGTTTGGTAACGACCCGATTGAACAGGTACAACAACTAGGGCGGCGTAAATGAGCCAGGGTCAAAAGCAGGGCGGCGGCGGTATCGTCGTCCTGCTATTGGCGGCGGCGCTGTTTGCGCCACCGGCTAATAACCTGCGCTTTCATGTACAACGGTTTTTCGGCCTGTACGTCACGCCTACACGAACGATAATCGAGAGTGAGGTAGACAAGGCGGCTGATGCCTGGAACGTGTCTAGGAGCGTCCTACGGGCTCTAGTGCAAGTCGAAAGTAGTTACCGACCAAACGCACTATCGCCTGTAGGCGCTAGGGGCGTCGCTCAGATTATGCCGTTTAATGCTAAGCGGTGCGGTCTATCTCATGACCAAAAGCTTTGGGATGCGGTGCATAACGTGCGGTGCGGGGCTCGCATCCTAGCGGAAGAGTTGGATCAACACGGTGACTTGAAGAAGGCGCTGACGGTCTACAACTGCGGAAGAGTTAAATGTAAGGAGGGTGAAAAATATGCAAGCAAGGTAATTGCGCTATCTCGTGTGATGTAAGACAAAGTAAATGTGTATTTTTATCAGTAGGATTATATGACTAAGGAATTAACAACAACCAACAACAACCCCGTCGAGATGCTGGCCGCACTCCGTAACACGGTAGCACCAGGGCTAACTGATGCCGAGTTTGCACTGTTTGCTGAAATAGTAAAAAGCACCGGCCTAAACCCTGTGACCAAAGAGGTGTGGGCAATCAAGGCAGGTGGAAGATTGCAACTTATGACAGGGATCAACGGATTCTTGCGTATCGCTAATTCGCACCCTGCTTATGACGGCATGGAGGTAGAATACGAATGGGACGGTAAATCGTTGGTATCGGCAACGGCAAAAGTCTACCGCAAGGATCGCCGGTTCCCGTCCGTAGCTACGGCGTATATGGCTGAGTACAGCAAACCAACTCCAATCTGGAAGCAGATGCCGTCAGTGATGCTGTCAAAGTGTGCTAAGTCGCTAGCAATCCGTGAGGCGTTTATTCAAGAGTTAGGCGGTTTATACACGGCTGAAGAGATGCCGAGCGAGTACGGACACCACCACGCTAAGGCTGCGCCAGCTATCGAGGTTAAGGCCGACGAGGAATTAATAGTTAGCCAAAAGACGGGCGAAGTATTGGGTGTAGTTAAGAAGGAAGCAGTTGTACGACCAGAGGAAGATAACCTGCCTGATTGGAATACCGTCGCTGAAGTAGTGGAGGACGTAAAGCCAAAGGCTAAGAAGTCACGAGCTACCACAACCTACTACAACCTTGAGACGCTGGAAGGCGATAAGCTCAAGGTAGCTGAGACGTACCTCGTAGCAAACAACGCCAAGCGCCTTACAGAGACGCACTGGAAGTCGCCGATTCGCCTCGAGAAACTAACTACCTGCATCGATGAGGCATACAATGAGTAGGCCAATTCCAAAACGAGCAAGCTATGACGCTGCGCCGAAAGGCTACAAGCGACACACCATATTCATTCACGTTAAGTTGTTGGATAAGGTGCGCCGTGTAGCGGCGAAGGAAGGCATTACCATCAAGCAGTTGATTGAGGAAGCTATCGAGCGGAGGGTGGCAAATGACGATTAAGACGTTGGGACAAATAGCAGAGGATGCCGTGACATTTGCGGAGGCGTTTGTACCTAACGAGTATCAAACGCAAAACGCTGCCGACTATGCCGAGGCGTATGCGGCAGGTGCTCGCCAGGTGCTACAGTATCTAGAGCAGTTTGCCGCAAGGGTAAACGCCGTCATGCCTTTCGATAGCTCTAATGAGTTTGAGAAGGGACAAGTCGATGGTATGCTTTGGACACTAGATGCGCTTAATGCGCTGTTTGGTAGAGACTAAATACACTGGAATGTAGCTCAATGGCAGAGCCCCAGCCTGTTAAGCCGGTGGTTGTAGGTTCGACTCCTACCATTCCAGCCATTAAAAAGCCCCGTAACGTGTTGCGGCGTTACGGGGCGGGGAACAGTGATGTGGGCACTGTCAGTAGTTCTCACAACAATGCCAGCCACCAATCCTTGAGCAATAAAAAACGGCGCTAGGTTTTCACCTAACGCCGCTCAACTAAGGGGATACAACCGACAAAAGTTAGTATCTGTAACCTTTGTACCCCATTAGACCTCTACAATCAATCCAGATTCCACCCTTCATGCGGTTTTAATCGGGGCTCGACTGCATCATGTGACTGCGCTGCCAGTAGAGCGTAGTTCATAACGAACCGCTCTCTGCGGTGCATCGTGTTATCGACGTACCAAATCTCTACTTCGTAC